>VAPH01027548.1_pt1 | contig 20097 bp, 19 predicted proteins | sample 3393861 | NCBI WGS metagenome assembly VAPH01 (sample SAMN08290439, study PRJNA428436) | hydrothermal vent metagenome | isolation source: Deep-sea hydrothermal vent chimney | place: Atlantic Ocean: South-mid Altantic Ridge | reverse complement strand
GAATGGGACCGGCCTTTCCTTCATGCGGGGATCGACCTGGGTGAATTGGGCGCGGGCGCCCTTCACGTCCTAAACCTCCATCTTCGCGCCCCCCGGGCGGCCTTCGTCAGGGGGCGGAAATCGAGTTCAACGGAATGGAAAAGCGTTCCCGGCTGGGCGGAAGGTTTTTTCCTGGCCATGGTCAAAAGGGCGGGGCAGGCCTTGGAGGCCCGGCTGTTCATCGATTCCGTCCTGGACAAGGAGCCCGATGCAAGCCTCATCGTCTGCGGCGACTTTAACGGCGGCCTGCACGAGAGTCCGGTCAGGATCGTTCGCGGCGACGAGGAAGACATCGGCAACGGCCATTTGACCTGGCGCGTTCTGGTCCCTCTCGAACACAGCCTGTCCGAATCCCGCCGGTTCACGGTGATCCATTGCGGCAGGGCGCAGATGGTCGATCACATCCTGGTCACCCAACCCCTGCTCGCCTGGTACAGGAGCAGCGAAATCCACAACGAGACGCTCGGCGACGAATACGCGACGCCCGCGACCGTGCCCGGCGCGCCCGAATCCTATCACGCGCCGGTCACCGCCGAATTCGTTTTCCCCGGAACGGAAGACGGCCCGGAAGAAAGCGCGGTATGAGATTCCTCCTTAAACCGGTCTTGTTTCTGTTCGTGGCCCTGGTGGTCGCGTCTTGCGCGCGGAGCCCTTTCCGGGGCCCGCCGACCCGTTGGGAAAACCCGGCCGTTCCGCGAAGCCGGTGGAGCGTGGACGCCGCCGCCTGCCGCCGGGCGGCTTGGCGCGAGGTGGAGAAGGATTTCAGGGACTATCCGGGACGGGAAAACGATTTTGACGGCGGCAACGACAACGCCCTTCAAAGCCAAATGAACCGGTATGAGGCGACCAAGCGCAGCGCCCGCTTGGCCGACCGCTGCATGCGCCTTCGCGGCTACAGACCCGCGGGAAAGGCGAACAATACCCCCCCGCGTCAATAAAGAGCCCGTCCATTTACTTCCCGGCCCATTTAGACAATAGTCCGACCCGTAAAGAGTTCTTAGGGAAAGGCGCGTCAGGAATGAAACGGAAACGGAACTGGAAGAAACGGCTGGTCGTTTCCACCGTCATCCTGGCATCCCTTTTCGGCCTCGGCTACGGGTTCATCTACTGGGACCCGACCCGGACCCTCTGGCTCAGGGTGAAAAGGATCAAGGACCCCTACCGTTTTGAAAAAATCAATCCCCGATACCTGAAAACCGACCCGGCGAAACTGATCACCATCCACTCGCCCGAGGACGCGCTTCGGGTCCGCCGTGATCTGATCGCCGTCGTTTACGGCGCGTCGGGCCTGCCCCTGGAAAAACAACCCTCGAAAATCGAGCGGGACATTCCCTTGGGCGCGAACGCCGACCCCGGCAATCTAGGGGCCGCGTTCTATAAGAACATGGAAAACCTGGCCGGGATCGACCGGGTCACCGTAACCATCGATGAAAAATTCGGCCATACGTCGAAGTTTTTCCACTTCCGGCCCAAGATCGGAAACAACAAACTGGTTATTTACCAAAACGGCTTCGGCGGCACCGCCACCTTCCACGACAAGAAAGAGCTTTTCGCGACCTTGGTTAAAAAGGGATACGCCGTCATGGCGTTCAACCTTCCCGGCATCGGCGAAAATAAACTGGGCGAGACCTACCTTCCCCGGTTCGGCTGGTATAGCCTCCATGCATGGCGGTTGCTGGATCTGGTGGAACGGCCCATGCGGTATTGGTTCGAGCCCATAACCGTGGCCGTCAATTACGCCCGCAAGGCTTACCGTTACGACAGCATCGACATGATCGGCTTTTCCGCCGGCGGCTGGACCGCCATGGTGGCCTCGGCCCTGGAAAACCGCATCAGGCGCAGCTACCCCGTCGCCGGGGGGTATCCCCTTTATCTCCGCTCGGGCGACGAGGAAAAGCAATCGCCCCGGCCGCAATATTACGCCCCCATGGTCCGGGCGGCCAATTACCTGGAAATGTTCATCCTCGCCTCCCTGGGAAAGGGCCGGCATCAACTTCAGGTCTTCAACCGCTATGACCGGTGTTGCTACAACAACACCAAAGGCAAGCTTTATGAAAAAGCGGTCAAGGACGCCCTGGCGCTGACGGGAGAAGGCCGGTTCGACGTGTTGATCGACGAGACCCACGCCCGGCACAAAATTTCCAGCTTCGCCTTGGAAGCCATCCTAAAAGACATGGCGCGGCCGTGAGCACGGGGCGACGACGGATTTAACCCCGGATCGCGGATACAAGGTCGTCGCCGTATACAACCAGAAAGGCGCCTTTCGATCCTGACGTCGGCCTCGGCCCCGGCTTCCAGGGCTTGCGAGATCGCCCTCAAACGGGCCTCCATGCGCTCCAAACTTTCTTTTTCGGGGGCTCCGGCCTCGGGCGTTGAAGGGATTTTCACCGGTTCGATAAAGGCCCTGACCTGGGTTTCACGTTTCCTCATCGGATCATTCCCTTGGCAGTAAACGTTTCTCGTGGAACGAATTTTAACACGGCCCGGCCATGGCGTCATCTTTCGTGGACATACCGGGGTAAATGTAGACAAATGGTGCCGTTTAGGAACGGAATATAAGGAAACCGGTGAGCTATCCCGGCGACGAACATCTAGACGGACTGCTGCGGGACGCAGGACTTACCCTGAACGCGAGCGATGTCCGGGACGTGATCCGGGGCGTACTCTCCGCGCCGCCGCCGCTGTGCCCCGAGGACTGGATGGACCTGATCGGCCCCGGCGTCGCCGCCGCAAAGGGTTCGGATTTACACGCCCAATTAAAAGCCTTGCACGATGCCGCCGGTCGGGAAAAGGTCCCTGAAGAAGCCCTTGGGCGCCGAGCCCGGCTGGAAGCCTTTCGCGGCGAACTGGACCGCCTGGGCCTTGCCGGTTTCATCGTTCCGCACGGCGACGAGCACCAGGGCGAGTACGTCGCCAAGGGCTCCGAACGGCTGGCCTGGCTCACCGGTTTTACCGGATCGGCGGGAACGGCGGTGGTGCTTGGCGATCGCGCCGCCCTTTTCATCGACGGGCGCTATACCCTGCAAGCCCGATCCGAGGTCGACGCGGACCTGTTCGATTTTCGCCCCTATCCGAAGGAAACGCCCGCCGGGTGGATCGAAAAAAACCTTAAATTCGAGGAAAAGACCGGGGCCGACCTCGGCTATGATCCCTGGCTGCACACGCCCAACCAGGCGGCCCGCCTGCGCGCCGCCTGCGAAAAATGCGGGGCGTCGTTGCGCGCCGTGGACGCGAACCCCATCGACGCCCTGTGGCCCGGCCGGCCCGCGCCGCCGCTTTCCCCGGCCCGGCCCCTGGGCGTGGAATTCTCGGGCGAAACCTCTGCCCATAAGCGCCGCCGGATCGCCGAAACCCTTGCCGAGGAAAAGGCCGGGGCGGTGGTGCTGAGCGCGCCCGCCTCCATCGCCTGGCTGCTCAACCTGCGCGCCAACGACGTGCCCTACACCCCGTTGATGCTCGCTTTCGCCGTGCTGCACGATGACGGGACGCTCGACCTTTTCACCGATCCGCGCAAGCTGACCCTTGAAGCCCGCGGCCATCTGGGCGCGGATGTCCGCCCCTCGGCCCCCGCCGACTTCGGCCCGGCGCTGGACGCCCTGGGGCGGCGAAAACAGGGCGTTCTCATGGACCCCGACGGCGTTCCCGATTGGGTGGCGTCACGGCTCAAGCGCGCGGGCGCGCGCCTCGTTCACGGGGCGGACCCCTGCGCTATGGCCAAGGCGGTCAAGAACGAAACCGAACTGGACGGCATGGCGCGCGCCCACCGGCGCGACGGCGCGGCGCTGACGCGCTTCCTCGCCTGGTTGTCGGAAACGGCGTCGGACGGCGGCCTCGGCGAGATCGTGGCGGCGCGGAAACTGGACGCCCTGCGGGCCCGCGACGGCCGCTTCCGGGGCCCGAGTTTTCCCACCATTTCGGCGGCCGGGCCCAACGCCGCCATCGTCCACTATCGAGCCAGGCCGGAGACCGAAAGAACGCTGAAAGACGAGAGTCTTTATCTGGTCGATTCCGGGGGCCAGTATCTCGACGGAACCACCGACGTCACCCGCACGGTTGCGCTTGGCGCGCCGAGCGCGGAAATGCGCGACCGCTTCACCCGCGTCCTCAAGGGCCATATGGGGCTGGCCAGGGCTCGTTTCCCGAAAGGGACGACGGGTTCGCAACTCGACGCCCTGGCCCGCCGGGCCTTGTGGGAAGCGGGCCTGGACTACGACCACGGCACCGGCCACGGGGTCGGTTGTTACCTGGGTGTCCACGAAGGGCCGCACCGCATTTCGAAACGGCCCGAGGCGACCGCGCTCGAACCGGGCATGGTGCTTTCGGTCGAGCCCGGCTACTACAAGGCGGACGCCTACGGCATCCGCATCGAGAATCTGGTCTCCGTGGTTGTCCTCGCCGCCCCGGAAGGGGCCGAGCGCGAGCTTTACGGTTTCGAAGCCCTGACCCTGGCCCCCATTGACAGGTGCTTGATCGTAACCGAAATGTTAACACACCATGAGATAGGCTGGATCGACGCCTATCACGCCCGGGTGCGCCAAGCCCTTTCGCCGCTCTTGAGCGGCGACGGGGACGCCAAGGCGGGCGCGTGGCTCGAGGCGGCGACCCGGCCCTTGTGAAAGCGGTCGATAATATTGACCGCCGCAAGGCGTTGGACTATGAAAAGAAAGACTTTTTATCGGGAAATGATATGTCGTTGTTCGGAAAAACGAAAAGCCGAGACCTTCCCCCCGGGCCGCCGATCGACCCCAATTGGGCGCGGACCCCCGAAGGCCGGTTCCACCGCTTCCTTCCCTTTGACCCGGAAGAACACAACCTGTCGGGCGTGTCCGGCGTCTACATCATATGGCATGCCGGGGTCCGGCCCGAATGGGTCTACGTCGGCAACAGCCATGACTTGGCCGACGACCTTAACCGTCTGGCCGAAAACGACGAAGTCATGGATTATGAAGTCAACGGCGGTCTTTTCGTTTCCTGGTCCCTGGTGAAAAATGAATTTCAGGACGGCGTCGTCCGCTTCATCGCCCTGAACGCCAAACCCGTGGTCGAGAACCCGGACGTTCCGGGAAAAGACACCGAGCTCATCCCCGTCTTCCTTCCCGGAACCGAACCGAAGGAACCGAAGACGCCGAAGTATTAAAACACCTTATCCGCGCCAGAAGGACCGGGTGAAAAGAACGATCACCGTAAACAGTTCGAGACGGCCGAGCAGCATGCCCGCCGAAAGCAGCCACTTCGCCGCATCGGGGAGGGGCTGAAAAGTTCCCGCCGGCCCGGTCAGTGGCCCGAGCGCCGGGCCGACGTTGGAAATGGCGGTGGCCGCGCTTGAGACGGCGGTCAGGAAATCGAGCCCCAGGATGCCGAGGCCGAGGGAGAGGACGGCGAAACTGAGGCCGAAAACGAAAAAGAAGCTCAGCACCGAGATGATGACCTCGTCGGGTATGGGGCGACGGTTGTAATAGGGGATGAAGACCCCGTGCGGCTGCAGCAGATTGTGCAGTTGGCTGCGCGCGGCGGCGTAAAGCACCTGGAACCTGAAAACCTTAATGCCGCAGGTCGTCGATCCGGCGCAGCCGCCGATGAACATGAGGAAGAAAAAAATGGGGACGGCGAACGCGCCCCATTGGGAAAAATCGGTTGTCGCGAAGCCGGTCCCGGTGATGACAGAAACCACGTTAAACGATGCGTAACGGAGCGCTTGCGTGGCCGTCAGGCCCATATCCAGCCACAACCATCCGGCGGTCGTCAGGACGACGATGGCGACGATGGAAAGAAACCACTGCACTTGGCTGTCGCGGAAAAGGGCCCTGAAATCGCCCTGAACCGTCTTCAGGTACAAGATGAAGGGCAGCCCCCCCATAATCATCCCGACGGTGGTGATGGAATCGATCAAGGCGTTGTCGAAGAAACCCAGAGAGCCGTCCGAGGTCGAAAAGCCGCCCGTCGCAATCGTCGTCATGGCGTGGGTCATGGCCTCGAAGCCGTTCATGCCCGCGGCCCAGAAGGCGGCCATCCAAATAATGGAAAGGGCCAGATAGATCGCGCCTATGCCGGTGGCGATCTGGGTCGCGCGCGGCATGGCCTTTTCCGAGGCGTCCGAGGATTCCATGCGGAAGAGCTGCATGCCGCCGACCCGCAGCATGGGCAGAACGGCGATGGCCATGACGATGATGCCGATGCCTCCGAGCCATTGCAGGAGGGCCCGCCACATGAGGATGCCCGGCGGCGCGGTGTCCAGCCCGGTGATGACCGTCGAGCCGGTCGTCGTGATCCCGGACATGGCCTCGAAGAAAGCGTCGGTGAAGCTGAGCCCGAGTTCGGAAAAGATGAAGGGAAGGGATGCGAAAAGGGTCAGGGTCAGCCAGCTTAGGGTGGTCATGACGAAGGCCTGGCGGACCGATAGATGGGCGCCGCCGACCCGGCAGGTCAGCGCCATGGAAACGCCGACGAACAGGGTCACGCCGGAAGACGCGGCGAAAACCTGCCAGTCGGAATTTCCGGCGATGGCGTCGGCGGCGGCGGGAATCAACATCCCCACGGCCAGGGCCGAGAGCAGAAATCCGATGACGGAAAAAACAGGGCGGAAATCCAACACGCGCCTTCTCTCCTCCTTGCCCGGTTTCGCGCCGGATAAGCGGCGCACACTCAAGCCTTTATGACGATCACGGTCAAGAAAAGAAAGGGGGCGTTAGTAAAGGCCCCCCTCGCCGCCCCTGGGGTTCCCGGCCATGGCCAGGAATTCGCGCCGGGTCGAGGGATTGTCGCGGAACGCGCCGAGCATGCGGCTGGTGACCATGACCACGCCCGGTTTATGAACGCCACGCGTCGTCATGCACTGATGGGCCGCCTCAATGACCACGGCGACGCCCTTGGGCTGTAGAATGTCATCGATGGCGTTGGCGATCTGGGCGGTCATTTTCTCCTGGATCTGGAGCCGCTTGGCGTAAATCTCGACCAGCCGGGCCAACTTGCTGATGCCGACCACGCGGCGGCTCGGCAAATAGGCGATGTGGGCCTTGCCGATGATCGGGGCCATATGGTGCTCGCAGTGGGATTCGAAGCGAATGTCGCGCAGCAGCACCATTTCGTCGTAACCGTCGGTTTCCTCGAAGGTGCGCTTGAGAAGGTCGACGGGGTCGGCCTCGTAGCCGCGGAAGAACTCCTCGTAGGAACGCACGACCCGGGCGGGCGTATCGAGGAGCCCTTCGCGGGCCGGGTCGTCTCCGGCCCAGCGGAGCAGGGTGCGGATGGCCTCCTCGGCGTCGGCGCGCGACGGCTTCATGGCTTCGGCGGTTTCGACCAAACCTATGGTTTTGCTCTTGCTCACGATGTTCTCCCGATCAAAATATTCCTCAAGGAAGGTAAGCCGGGCATGGAGGGAATCAAGCCCTTGAAAGAAAAAACTAATTTATTTGGATGGACCCGTGGGGGCTGTCGAGCGAGAAGGTGGGAACGCCCACATCGATCCAAACGCCTGATTCGGTCTTCATGCGGAAGTACCCCCCCATGATGCCCGACGGGGTCGAGAGCGGCGTGCCGCTGGTGTATTCGAAGACGTCGCCGGGGGCCAACACGGGTTGTTCGCCGATGACGCCATCACCCTCGACTTCCTGGACGTTGCCGTGGGAGTCCGTGATTTGCCAATACCGCCCCAACAACTGCACAGTCTCGCTTCCCCGGTTCTCGATTTGCACGTGATAGGCCCAGACATAATGATGATCGTCGGGAGACGACTGGTCTTCCAGGTAAAAGGGCTCCACCGTGACGGTGATCGCCCGGGTGGTCCGGGCGTATGAACCCTTTTCCTGCATGGCGCACCTCTTCTCAGCCCGTTACCTTGAGCCAAGAATTACTTTGCGTCAACGCCCACTCCACCTCCCGGCGTCAACGCCCACCCCGCCTCCCGGCGTCAACGCCCTACCCTCGCCTCAGCCAAGGCTGCAGGCCCCCCCGCCGAGCACGCAGAATTTAGCGCAATGGGGATGATTGAGCTTTATCGCCTTGGCCGCCCCGGCAAGCGTTCCGCCCAATTCGAAGGCGGGATCGTAAGGAAGAAGGGTGCACGGCACGACGACGGGGCCGTCGTCCCCTTTGCGTTTGACGATCATGCGCGAGGACGCGCACATCATGGTTTCCGGCGCGATGCCAAGGATATCCCAACAATGGATCGTGATCTCGGGCACGTCCGCGGCGGCGTCCATTTCCGGAAAAAGGACCAGTTTTCCCGGATCGTCCGCGTCCACGGGCACGCTTTCCCTGGCGAACAGGGCGCGGTAACCGGCGCGCGCGGCCTCGTCGGATTCCCCCCACAGGGTCCGTCCCGCCACATCGACCCTAAAGGCGTTTTCGGCGAGCCAGATGAGACCCCGGATCATCGGCTTCCACGTTCCTTGGCCGCGCACGCTTTCATGCTTGGCGACGGTGTAATGGTCCATGGACACCCGGAGCGACAGGCCCGGCCCGTACTTATCCTTTAAGGCCAGCAAGGCCTTGCGCCGGTTCGCCATGGGCTTCATGGCGTTGGTCAGGACGAGCGCCCCGTATCCTCTTTCCAGGGCCTCGCCGAGCATCGCGGGCAGGTCCTTGTTCATGAAGGGCTCGCCGCCGGTAAAGGCGATTTCCTCGGTGGGCAGGCCTTCGCGCTCGATTTCGTCCAGGTATTCCTTGAATTCCGCCAGGGACAAATAGGCCAGCCGGTCGTTCCCGGGACTCGAGTCCATGTAGCATCTCTTACACGTAATGTTGCAGAGGCTGCCGGTGTTGAACCACAGCGTGCGCAACCGGGTCAGGGCGACGACGGCGCGTTTCTCGCCCTTGGCGGTGACGTCCGGGTCGCGGAATTTCAGCGGGTCGAGAGACGGCCTTTCGGCCAAGATTGCTTGTTGCATAATCCTCTACTTAGCTAACAGGGTATTCATTCGCCGCCGATTGTGTTTAATCGGGTCGGCGCGGGCAAGACAAATAACATTTGCGTGTAGTTGATTTTGTCGTCCCTCAAGCGCCGGGCGGGGGATTGGTTTTTATCGTCCTCAAGCGCCGGGCGGGCGCGTTCGCGCCCTTAGGCTTACGCCGCAATGGCGGCGACCCGCAGTCGCGGGCGTGAAGCCGCCCTTGGCTCGCCTTGCGGGCCCAGGTCATATCCCCTATACAAGCCGGATCTCGCGCGGGTGTAGTTCAATGGTAGAACGAAAGCTTCCCAAGCTTTAGACGAGGGTTCGATTCCCTTCACCCGCTCCAGCCTCAACGGCGACAGGGGCGTTGACAAGCAGACCTTAAGGGGTATAGTGCCGCCTCTTTTCGGCGGGCCCTGCGGTTCCCGCGCGTTCCCGTTTTACTTGGGTTTATGCCCGATTCCCAGGCCTCAGGCCGGGATGGTCGAGACCAAAACAATAAGAGGCGAAGATGTTCGCAGTTATCAAGACCGGCGGTAAGCAATACAAAGTCGCCAAAGACGACGTTATCGTCGTCGAAAAGCTGACCGGCGACGCCGGCGCGGCAATTGAAATCGACGACGTTCTGATGATCGGCGAATCCGGCAAGGAACCCACGGTCGGCGTGGGCGGCCTGGGCAAGGCGAGCGTTTCGGCCGAGGTCGTCGAGCAGACCCGTGGCGACAAGATCATCGTTTTCAAGAAAAACCGGCGTCACAACTATCGCCGCAAGAAAGGCCATCGCCAGGACCTGACCGTTCTGCGCATCACCGGCATCAACGCCACCGGCAAAAAGGCCGCCGCCAAACCGGTCGCCAAGAAAGCCGAGCCGAAGACGGCCGCCCCGAAAAAAACCGACGAGGCGAAGCCGGCGGCCAAGAAAGCGGCCCCGAAAAAGACCGCCGCGCCGAAAAAGACGGCCGCCAAGGCCCCGGCCGAAAAAGCCGGGCCGAAGAAGGCCACGGACACATCCAAGGAGTAAGACGAGATGGCTCATAAAAAAGCGGGCGGCAGCTCACGCAACGGGCGCGACAGCGCCGGACGGCGTCTCGGCGTCAAGAAATTCGGCGGCGAGGTCGTGATCCCGGGCAACATCATCGTTCGCCAACGGGGCACCAAGTACCATCCCGGCGACGGCGTCGGCATCGGCAAGGACCACACCCTGTTCGCGCTGATGGGCGGCAATGTTAGGTTCACACAGAAGACCGGCGGGCGCCCCTATGTGGCCGTGGAGCCGTCGAGCTAACGAAATCTCGGGTTTTACAGGCTTTTGTTTAAGGGGAATGGCCTGCCATTCCCCTTTTTTATTGGCTGGTTTAACATTCAGCCACCGGCTTATTAGGGTACGGGGACGATGAAATTCCTCGATGAAGCGAAAATTTACGTGAAAAGCGGCGACGGCGGCAACGGCTGCGTCGGTTTTCGGCGCGAGAAGTACGTCGAGTTCGGCGGCCCGGACGGCGGCGACGGCGGGCGTGGCGGCGACGTGGTCATGGTTTGCGCGGGCGGCCTCAATACCCTGATTGATTTCCGTTACCGCCAGCATTTCAAAGCCGAACGCGGCATCGACGGAAAGGGCAAGGACCGAACCGGTCGTGGCGGCGAGAACGTCGTGCTTAAGGTCCCCGTCGGCACCCAGGTCTTCGAAGAAGACAAGGAAACCCTCGTCGCCGACTTAACGAAGGTGGGACAAGTGGCGACCCTGGCCGGTGGCGGCGACGGGGGCTTCGGCAACACCCATTTCAAGTCTTCGACCAACCAAGCGCCGCGCCGCGCCGATACCGGTTGGCCCGGCGAGGAACGCTGGCTGTGGCTGCGCTTAAAGCTGATCGCCGACGCCGGCCTGGTCGGACTTCCCAACGCCGGGAAATCCACTTTTCTGGCCGCGGTTTCCCACGCCAAACCGAAAATCGCCGATTACCCCTTCACCACCCTGCACCCCAACTTGGGCGTCGTCGCCGTGGACGGCGCGGAATTCGTCATGGCCGACATCCCCGGCCTGATCGGAGGCGCCCACGAAGGGGCGGGACTGGGCGCACGGTTTCTCGGCCATGTGGAAAGATGCACCGTGCTCTTGCACCTGGTCGACGGCGCGGGCGGGGACGTCGCCGAGGCCTACAGGACGGTGCGCCGGGAATTGGACGCCTACGGCGGCGGACTCGCGGCAAAGCCCGAAATCCTAGCCCTGAACAAATGCGACGCCCTGACCGAAAAACAGATCGAAGAAGGCCGCCGCGCCCTGGAGGACGCTTCGGGTCACGACGTCGCGCTGGTTTCCGGCGTTGCGGGCGCGGGCGTCCAAGACCTGCTGAGACGCCTTCAGGCCATAATCCTTGAGCGAAACCGGGAGCCCGAGGAACGAAGGGCCTTCGCCCCATGAGCAAACGCAAGACGACCCTGAAAAACGCCAAACGCGTCGTCGTCAAGATCGGCTCGGCCTTGTTGGTCGATGCCGAACGCGGCGCCGTGCACCGGAAATGGCTCGAAGCCCTGGCCGAGGACGTCGCCCGCATGCGCGCGCGCGGCCAGGACATCCTGGTCGTTTCCTCGGGCGCCATCGCGGTCGGGCGCAAACACCTGAAATTCCCCAAGCGCGCCCTCAAGCTCGAGGAAAAACAAGCCGCCGCCGCCACCGGAATGATCCGGCTGGCGCACGCCTATGAAGACGTTCTCGGCCACCACGGCATGACCGTGGCCCAGGTTCTTCTGACCCTGGAAGACACCGAAAACAGGCGCCGCTACATCAACGCCCGCAACACGCTCGAAACCCTTTTGCGGCTGGGCGCGGTGCCCTTGATCAACGAAAACGACACGGTGGCGACGGACGAAATCCGTTTCGGCGAAAACGACCGCCTGGCCGCCCGGGTCGGGGCCATGGTCGGGGCCGACGTCCTGGTGCTGTTGTCCGACATCGACGGCCTTTACACGAACGATCCGGCGACGGACCCCAACGCCCGCCACATTCCCCACGTCGAAGCCCTGAGCCCTGAGATCGAGGCCATGGCGGGTCTGTCGCGAACCGACTGCGGGACCGGCGGCATGGTCACAAAATTGGCCGCGGCGCGAAGCGCTCTGGCCGCCGGCTGCGCCATGGTGATTACCGACGGCAAGGCTTTAAATCCCTTAAAAGCGGTCGAGGACGGGGCCCGGTGTACCTGGTTCACGGCCCGCCAAACGCCGCGCACCGCGCGCAAGCACTGGATCGCCGGAAGCCTCAAGCCCGTCGGCTCGTTTACCCTCGATCCCGGAGCGTGCCAGGCCTTGAGTTCGGGAAAAAGCCTGCTGCCCGCGGGCGTGACCGGGGTCAAGGGCGCATTTTCGCGCGGCGACGCCGTAACCGTGCTCGATGCGGACGGGCGCGAGATCGCACGCGGCCTGAGCGCCTATTCGGCCCGTGACGCGGCCCTTATCATGGGACACAAAAGCAGTGAAATAGAAGACATTCTCGGCTATCGTGGCCGCGATGAAATGATCCATAGGGACGATTTGGTGCTGACATGACTGCCTTGGCCACCTTGGAGAAAGAAGACATTCCGGCCCTCATGGCGCGCATTGGCGAGGACGCCAAGGCCGCCGCCGCCCAATTGGCGATGGCATCGTCCGAAGACAAAAACCGCGCCCTGCGGGAAGCCGCCGCGGCCATCCGCGGGGGCAGCGAGGCGATCCTCGCCGCCAACGCCAAGGATATGGCGGCGGGCGAGGGGAAGGCCTTAAGCGCGGCCCTGCTCGACCGGCTGCGGCTCGACGAGGGCCGCATCGAAGCCATGGCCAAGGGCCTGGAAGACATCGCCGCCCTGCCCGATCCCGTCGGCGCGGTCATGGCCCAATGGGACCGGCCCAACGGCCTGCATATCGAGCGGGTTCGCACGCCCTTGGGCGTCATCGGCGTTATTTACGAATCCCGGCCCAACGTGACCGCCGACGCCGGCGCGCTCTGTCTTAAGGCGGGCAACGCCGCGATCCTGCGCGGCGGTTCGGAAAGCTTTCATTCATCGAACGCCATCATGGCCTGCCTGGCCAAGGGCTTGCGCGCCGGGGGCCTTCCTGAAGGATCCATCACCCTCATCCCCACCCGCGACCGGGCGGCGGTGGGCGAAATGCTGGCCATGAGCGACGTCATCGACGTGATCGTGCCGCGCGGCGGCAAGTCCCTGATCGAACGGGTCACGAAGGAAAGCCGAATTCCCCTGTTCAAGCACTTAGAAGGCATTTGCCACGTTTACGTGGACGCCTCGGCCGATGGGGAAACGGCGCGCCGGGTGGTGGTCAACGCCAAGATGCGCCGGACCGGGGTTTGCGGGGCCGCCGAAACCCTGTTGATCGACCGCGGCGCGCCCGGGGGATTGCTCGAAACCCTGATCGGAGATCTGATCGGCGCGGGCTGCGAAGTGCGCGGCGACGAGGCCGTCCGGGCCGCCGATCCGCGCGCCGTCGCGGCCGCTACGGAAGACTGGGATACCGAATATTTAGACGCGATCATCTCGGCCCGCGTGGTCGAGGGCGTGAATGGGGCGCTCGATCACATCGCCGCCCATTCCTCGGGCCATACGGAATCCATCATCGCCGAGGACGCGCCCACGGCCGAGAGATTCCTGTCGCGCGTCGACAGCGCCATCGTCATGGTCAACGCCTCGACCCAATACGCCGACGGCGGCGAATTCGGCATGGGGGCCGAAATCGGCATTTCGACGGGCAAGTTGCATGCCCGCGGCCCCGTCGGAGTCGAACAACTGACCAGCTTTAAATATGTGGTCCGCGGCTCCGGCCAATGCAGACCGTAACGGAGTAACCTCACTGGGCTCCCACCCTCAGCGCATAGGCTTGCTCGGCGGGTCGTTCAACCCGGCCCATGGCGGGCACCTGCACATCAGCCGGGAAGCCCTGGACCGCCTCGCCCTGGACGAGGTCTGGTGGCTTGTTTCACCGCAAAACCCCCTCAAACCGGCCGAAGGCATGGCGGCGCTGCCGATGAGGATTTCCCATGCCCGGAAGGTGGCGGAAGGCGCCCCCATCACGGTCACGGATATGGAACGCCGGTTCGGCACCCGATACACCGCCCATACGCTTGCGGCCCTGAAAGACCGCTTCCCGGACAAGCGCTTCGTCTGGCTCATGGGCTCGGACAACCTGATCGGAATCCACCGCTGGAAAGCGTGGCGGTCGATTTTCCGCTCCGTTCCCATTGCGGTTTTCCACAGGCCGACCTATTCTTTAAGGGCGTTGCGCGGTCGTGCGGCGGCGCGTTTTTCCAAGGCGAGGCTTCCGGCCTCGCGGGCCCGCGAGTTGGCGGACAGGAAGCCGCCCGCCTGGGTGTTCTTGAGAATCCGCCCGCATCCCGCCTCGGCGACGGAAATGCGCGCCCGGAACGGCGGTTCCGGGAATTGAATAAACCAACCTATTTTAAGGAGTGAGCCATACCCCGACGAAAAAAAGCGCCCCCGGCCCCGGCGGACCTGCTCAAGCTGGTGGAAAAATCCTTAGACGGCGACAAGGCGGAAAACGTCGTCACCATCGACCTGAACGGCAAAACCGACATTGCCGATTACATGGTCATCGCCAACGGCGCCTCCCTGCGCCAAGTCAACGCCATGGCCGAGCACCTCCGCGAAGCCGTCAAGGCGAGCGGCGTCAAGAAAGTCTCCCTCGAAGGCCAGCCCCAGTGCGACTGGGTCCTGGTCGACGCCGGGGACGTGATTGTCCACCTGTTCCGCCCGGAAGTACGCGCGTTCTACAATTTGGAAAAGATGTGGGACGTCGCCATGCCCGACGGGAGTTCCCGGTCCGGTTTGTCGGCCTGATGGAGGCCTGAACGCGGACCATGCGGTTTCACCTCATCGCCGTGGGAAAGCTCGGCGCAGGGCCCGAACGGGCCCTTTTCGAGCATTTCGCGGGCCGCTTGGCGACACCTCCAAGCGTTAGGGAAGTGGACGAAAAGCGCCCTCTGCCACCCAAAGCCTTAAAAAAAAGCGAAGGAGAAAAACTGCTCGCCGCCATCCCCGCCGGAGCCCTGACCGTCGCGCTCGATGAAAAGGGCGGGACGATCGCGAGCCGGGCCTTCGCCCAACGGCTCGACGGCTGGCGGGACGAGGGCGTGGGCGACATCGCTTTTCTTATCGGCGGCGCCAACGGCCTGGACCGGGCGGTTCTGAAAGCGGCCCGAATGACCCTTTCATTTGGCCCCATGACATGGCCGCACAGGCTGGTCCGGGGGCTTCTCGCCGAACAGCTCTACCGCGCCCAGTGCATCCGCGCGGGCCATCCCTATCACAGGGAGTAGGGCCGGGCCGTTGTTCCGGCAAATTTTATTATCTTTTGATGACGGTAAACGGTTGTTAACCCCGCCTGGGTATCGTATAGCAGCCCGAAATACCTATATATGAAGCATGTCCAGCAGCACCGTAAAAAATTCCAGGCCACGCCCCGTCGTTCTTTGCATCCTCGACGGTTGGGGCGAACGGGACGAAAGGCAAGACAACGCCGTCGCCCTGGCCCAGACGCCCAACTGGGACCGCTTGAAAAATAGCCGCCCCTCGGCGCGGTTGTGCGCCTCGGGAAGCCATGTGGGCCTGCCTGACAAACAAATGGGCAATTCGGAAGTCGGCCACATGAATTTGGGCGCCGGACGCATTGTCATGCAGGACCTGCCGCGCATCGACGCCGCCGTCGCCGACGGCACGCTCGCCGCCAATCCATCGCTGACGAACCTAGTTGAAACGCTCAAGAAAACGGGCGGCGTTTGCCATGTGATGGGGCTGCTTTCGCCCGGCGGCGTCCACTCCCACCAGGATCACATGGCCGAACTGGTCCGTATCGTCGCCGAGGGCGGCGCGCCCGTCGCCATCCATGCCTTCCTGGACGGACGCGACACGCCGCCGAAAAGCGCCATGGACTGCATCCGCCGTTTTATGGGCGCCATCGGCGGATTGGCCGATGTCCGGTTCGCGACCGTATCGGGACGCTATTACGCCATGGACCGGGACAGCCGCTGGGACAGGGTCGAGAAGGCCTACCGGGCCATTCACGAAGCCGAGGGAAAGAATGCGCCCGATCCGATCTCGGCGGTCAAAAGAAACTACAATAAGGGCGTCACCGACGAATTCGTGCCGCCGACGGTGATCGCCGACTATGCGGGCGTCAGGGACGGAGACGCCCTATTGATGGTGAACTTCCGCTCCGACCGGGTGCGCGAAATTCTCACAGCCCTCGTCGAGCCGGATTTCCACGGCTTCCCCCGTTCCCGTTTCATCGATTTTTCCGCTCGCGTCGGCCTGGCCGAATACTCGACGGATCTAAGCGAATATTTGGACATCCTGTTCCCGCCGCCCCGATTGAGCAACATTTTGGGCCAAGTGGTCTCGGAAGCGGGGCTCAAGCAGTTGCGCATCGCCGAAACGGAAAAGTACGCCCACGTCACCTTCTTTTTCAACGCCGGGCGGGAAGAAGTTTATCCCGGCGAAGAAAGAATCCTCGTGCCCTCGCCGAAAGTCGCCACCTACGACTTAAAGCCGGAAATGTCGGCCCATGAAGTCACCGACCGCCTGGTCGAGGCCATCGGGTCGGGGACATATGATCTAATTGTCGTCAATTTCGCCAATGGCGACATGGTCGGCCACACGGGCATTCTGGACGCGGCGATCAAGGCGACGGAAGCCGTCGATAAATGCCTGGGCTGGCTCGAAGAAGCGGTCGTGGATGCGGGCGGGGCCATGCTGATTACCGCCGACCACGGCAATTGCGAACTGATGGCCGACAGGGAATCAAACCAGCCACACACCGCCCATACCCTGAGCCCCGTACCGGTTGTTTTCGTCGGCCGAAGCCATGTCTCTCTTCACGACGGCCGCCTGGCCGATGTGGCGCCGACCCTGCTCGGCCTTCTCGGCTTGCCGATTCCTGAGGAAATGACCGGCCACTCGCTTATGGAAAAGGACGGCGCGCATATCGTCGCCGCCCAATAAGGGAAGGGGGCAGGTGAGCGAAAGAACGCCGCTTCGCCTCCGCTTCCCATACGTTCTTCCTTGCCTCGTTTCGGCCTTGATTCTGTCCTTTCATGCCGGAACCGCAACGGCTGGGACGGATGGAAAAAAGCTCGAGAATCTTGAACGGGCCCTGGACGAGGGCCGCAGGAAAGGATTGGAGCTTGACCGCAAGGCGGCGTCCCTGGCGCGGGAAGTCGTTGGGATTCGCGCCAAACAAGTGCGTGTGGCGCGGATCATTCAGGGCCATGAGGCGGAAATAATATTGCTTGAAGACAGGCTTGCCGAGTTGGCGCGGGCCGAAGGGACCCAAGCCGAAAGATTGGCGCGCCGGAAAGGACAGTTCGCGCGTGTCCTGACGGCCTTGCGCAGGATTGCCGGGAATCCCCCCGAAGCCTTCATCGCCCAGCCTTTAAGTCCCGGCGACACCGTGCGCAGCGCCATTCTTCTACGCGCCACCGTGCCCGCCATCGAACGCCAGGCGTTCCAACTGCGTAATAATTTGCGCGGTTTGATGGAAGCCCGCCGGGAAACGGCCAAGCGGAGAAAGGACCTGGCCAGGGTCTCGAAATCCATGCGCGAACAAAGGGCCCGCCTCGATCTTTTGTTCAACGAAAAGAAACGCTACAAGGCCCGGACCGAGGACGAGCGCCGCGCCGCGCGCCTGCACACCTTGGCCTTGGCGAAAGAAGCGCGGACCTTGCGCGATTTGCTGACGCGATTGAAGGCGGAACGCCGCAAGGAAGACCGTCTCGAGAAAAAAAAGAAACGATTGGAATTCCTCAAGCGCCGGAAAGGGCGCGCGAACGAGATCAAAAGGCCCCCCGATGAAGGCAAGACGGCCCGTTTACGCCAGGCCGTCGCGCTGACGCCGTTCGGCCGGTCGCGCGGCAAGCTTCCCTTTCCCGTCGTGGGCCGCCTTATCGGGCGTTACGGCGAAAAGACGGATGGCGGGCTGACCCGGAAAGGAATCTTGATAAAAACGCGGCCCAAGGCCCAGGTGATCGCGCCCTATGGGGGACAAGTCGTCTTCGCCGGAAAATTCCGCAGTTATGGGCAACTCTTGATAATCGAACACGGCGAAGGATATCATAGCCTTCTCGCGGGCCTGGACCGGATCGACAGCGTGATCGGGCAATCGGTTCTCGCCGGCGAGCCGGTCGGCGTCATGGAGCGTTCAGAAGAAAGGGCTCCCGTCCTCTATCTGGAATTGCGCCGGAACGGTCAACCCATAAACCCTCTGCCGTGGCTGACGGCGGTAAAAGGTAAGGTAAACGGATGATAAAACGCGTATTTTTCACGGCCCTTCTGACCGGATTCCTGGTCCTTCCGGTAGCCGCCTCGGCGGACAAAGACAACGGCAACGCCGAAACCTATCGTTTACTGAACCTTTTCGGAGACGTTCTCGAGCGAATCCGTTCCGATTACGTAGAAAAAACGACCGATGAGCAATTAATCGAGGCGGCCATCAGCGGCATGCTGTCCTCGCTCGACCCCCACTCCAGCTATATGAACGCCAAGTCCTACGGCGAGATGCAGGTGCAGACCCGGGGGAAGTTCGGCGGCCTCGGCATCCAGGTGACCATGGAAGGCGGCCTGGTCAAGGTGATCTCGCCCATCGACGACACCCCGGCCTTCCGCGCCGGCGTCGAGGCGGGCGACTACATCACCCAACTCGATGGAGAACCGGTTTTGGGGCTTACCCTGTCCGAGGCGGTGGATAAAATGCGCGGGCGGGTCGGCGCTAAAATCAAGGTCACGATCCGCCGCGGCGACCGCGACCCCTTCGACATCACCATCACGCGCGCGGTGATTAAGATCAATTCGGTGCGCTCCCGTCTGGAAGGAAAAATCGGATATCTGCGGATCACCCAATTCAACGAGTTGGCCTACAAGGGCGTGAAAAAAGCCATGGACACGTTCAATAAAGATCTGGGAGAAAGCCTGGAAGGCGTGGTCCTGGATCTCAGGAACAATCCCGGCGGCGTTCTCGATCAGGCCATCGCCGTCTCCGACGCCTTCCTCGATAAGGGCGAAATCGTCTCCACACGCACCCGCAGGGCGGAAGAAACCCAGCGCTTCAACGCCAGGAAGGGCGATCTCGCCAAGGGCCTTCCCCTGGTGGTGTTGATAAACGGCGGATCGGCCTCGGCGTCCGAGATCGTCGCCGGCGCCTTGCAAGACCACCGCCGCGGCATTCTTCTCGGCACCAAATCCTTCGGCAAAGGATCGGTCCAGACCATCATTCCCTTATCGGGGCAAGGGGCCATGCGGCTGACGACGGCGCGCTACTACACCCCTTCGGGCCGTTCCATTCAGGGGGTCGGAATCGAACCGGACATCTATGTTCCCCAAGCCAAAATCGAAACCATCGACACCGGCCCCCGCCGCAGGGAAGCCGACCTGCGCAGGGCTCTTGATAACGGCGGTATCAACGGCAAGGGCGCGAAACCCGGTAAAAAGAACGGCAAAAAAGATGAAAAGAAAAAGACCCCGGAGAAAGGAAAATCAACCACGAAAAAAGCATCCAAGAAAAAAGCCCCCCAGGACTACCAGTTGCAGCGGGCTTTGGATTTGTTGCGCGGCATCTCTATTTACTCCGGAAAGGCGACGGGATAATCCCGTCGGCCCAGCCTCCGAGATTAGGATTTTTAAAGCGTGAAACTTCCCTTCAAATTCGGCCGCTTCGGAAAAGACGAAGAGCTTGAGGAAGAAGAGGAACTCGAAGACGACCTCAGCGATTACGAGGAAGACGAAGACGACGAAGACGACGAACGCCCCGCCTTCAACCTTGGTAAAAAAATCAAGGAAACGGCCGCCCGGGTCATGGCGGCAATGGAGGCCGACCGGCGTTTAATGTTCCTTTTCGTCGGGATCGGCTTCCTTCTTTTCGCCGGCTTAGTCGGGGGCGGGGGTTGGTATGTCTACAGCACGGGCTTCGAGGAACAAGCATCCCCAGCCGTCCTGGCCGAAGGCGGCCTTTTAACGCCTCCTCCAAGAAAGAGCCGGGCGTCCGGCGGATCGCTCAACGCGTTTGGCGGAAACATCCCGGACAGGCCCGCCGAGAAAAAAGCTAAGGAAACCACAGGAGGAAAAGAGCTTTCCCGTGGCGGAGAGGCGGAAGCCGAGGGGACGGTTTTCCAGCCTTCCGGTGG
>VAPH01071352.1_pt1 | contig 20206 bp, 17 predicted proteins | sample 3393861 | NCBI WGS metagenome assembly VAPH01 (sample SAMN08290439, study PRJNA428436) | hydrothermal vent metagenome | isolation source: Deep-sea hydrothermal vent chimney | place: Atlantic Ocean: South-mid Altantic Ridge | reverse complement strand
TTTGTCGCCCCGCAGTCGCGGGCGTGAAGTTAGTGTTTAATCCCCCTCAGTCGCGGGCGTAGTTGGGGCCGCCGTTCTTGAAGATTTCAATATATTCCCCATATTCGTAGGCGCGACTGGGCAATTTTTGCCGGGTCGTTAACCTGTTCTTCATGAACCCCTTTATAGCTTAAGGGGTCCGGGGCGAAGGGCCTCGCCCAACCGGGCGGCGCGGGCGCCGGCCGGTTCAATAAGAAACGGGCTTTATACGAGGGACGGTAAAGTGGAAACATTCATCCAAGCCTTACGCAATCTGGGTCCCATGCGCCTAACCATGATGGGCGGCGTGATCATGGGCATGATCGGGTTTTTCATCTTTCTCGTGGCCCGCCTCGGGTCGCCGCAGATGGAACTCCTGTACGGCGACCTCGACCAGACGGACTCGTCTAAGATCATCGCCAAGCTCGAAGCCGCGAACATCCCCTACGAGCTTAAAGGCGGCGGAACCCAGATTTTCATTCCGGGCGATAAAGTCCCTTCCATGCGCATCTCCACCGCAAGCGACGGCCTGCCCAGCGGCGGGTCGATCGGGTATGAAATCTTCGATGACGCCAGTTCCCTCGGCACCACCAATTTCCTTCAAAACATCAACCTGGTCCGCGCCCTGGAAGGCGAACTGGCCCGAACCGTCCGCTCCATCAACTCGGTTGCCGGGGCGCGGGTTCACCTGGTCATGCCCAAACGGGAATTGTTCAGCCGCGAGAGGCAGCAGCCCAGCGCCTCGATCATCCTCAAGATGAAGGGCGCGGCCAGATTAAGCTCCGAGCAAGTGTCCGCCGTCCAGTATCTGGTCGCCGCCGCCGTGCCGGGCCTGACGCCGAACCGCATATCCATTATCGACAACAAGGGAACCCTGTTGGCCCGCGGTTTCGAAACCACGGACAGTGCGGGCCTGGCCGCCGACAAGGCCGACTCGAGACGCCGGAACTTCGAAAACAGGCTGTCGCGGACCATCGAGCAACTGCTTGAAAAAACAGTGGGATTCGGAAAAGTCAGGGCCGAGGTGACGGCCACCATGGATTTCAACCGCATCAGCACCAATGAAGTGAAGTACGACGCCGACGGTCAGGTCGTCCTGTCCAGCCAGACCATCGAGGAATCGACCAAAACCCAGGACGGGGAAAACACCCAGCCGATCAGCGTCGCCACCAACCTGCCCGACGCCAACCTGGCCGGAGAGAACGCCCAGGCGAGCACATCGGCGGAAAACCGGACCGAGGAAAACGTCAACTACGAAAATTCCAAGAAGGTCATCAACCTCGTGCGCGAAACCGGCGTGGTCAAAAAACTCTCGGTCGCCGTTCTCGTCGATGGCGTCAGGACGACCGACAAAGCCGGTGAGACGGTTTACCAGCCCCGTCCGCAGGAAGAGATGGAATTGCTGGCGACCCTGGTGCGCAGCGCCATCGGGTTCGACGCCGACCGCGGCGATTCGGTCGATGTGGTCAACATGGAGTTCGCCGACATGGGGGCCATACAGGAAGAACCGCTTGAGATCTTCTTCGGCCTCGGTAAAAACGACTTGCTTCGCATGGCCGAATTCCTGGTCTTGGGTATTGTCGCCATTCTGGTTATTCTCTTGGTGTTGCGGCCCCTGGTCAGCCGGGCCTTCGAAGCGATCCCGTCGGCGATGGGAGCCCTGGGCCCCGATGGCCGGTTGCTGGCGGATCAAGCCCCCGCCCTGACGGGACCGGGCGCCCCGCCGCCCGTTCCGACCGACGCGCCGCGCGAGGAAGAGCAATTCGAGGAACTGATCGACATCGATCAGATCGAAGGACGGGTCAAGGCCTCGTCGGTCAAGAAGGTCGGCGAGATTGTCGAAAAGCATCCGGAAGAAGCCATCGCCATTCTTCGAAGTTGGCTTTACCAGGATTAGGAGCGAGGCGACGTGGCCAAGGTAAGGGACGACTACCGGAATTTATCGGGACCCCAGAAAGCCGCCATCTTCATGCTGGCGCTGGGTGAGAAGCATTCCACGCTCATCTTCGAGATGATGGACGACGAGGAAATCCGCGACATGTCCCAGACCATGTCAAACCTGGGCAGCGTCAACGCCAACGTCGTCGAACGCCTGTTCGTGGAATTCGCCGATCAACTTTCTTCCGCCGGCTCCCTCGTCGGGTCCTACGACAGCACCGAACGGTTGCTCTTTAAAAGCATGCCCGAGGACCGGGTCACCCAGATCATGGAGGAAATCCGCGGTCCCGCCGGCCGGACCATGTGGGACAAACTGGGCAACGTCAACGAAGCCGTTCTCGCCAACTACCTGAAAAACGAATACCCCCAGACGGTCGCGGTGGTTCTTTCGAAGATCAAGGCGGATCACGCCTCGCGCGTGCTTTCGGTCCTGCCGGAAAACTTTTCCATGGAAGTCATCATGCGCATGCTGCGCATGGAATCGGTTCAAAAGGAAATCCTCGACCATGTGGAAAAAACCCTGCGCACGGAATTCATGACCAACCTGGCGCGCACCTCGCGCCGGGATTCCCATGAAATGATGGCCGATATCTTCAACAACCTGGACCGGAACACGGAAAACAGGTTCATGACCGGCCTCGAGGAACGCAACCGCGAGTCCGCCGAACGCATCAAGTCCTTGATGTTCACCTTCGACGACCTGGCCCGTATCGACGCCGGCGGCATCCAGATGCTTCTGCGCCAGGTTGAAAAAGACCAACTCGCCCTCGCCCTTAAGGGCGGTTCGGACGACGTCCGGGACCTGTTCTTCAAGAACATGTCCGAACGCGCCGGAAAGATGATGAAGGAAGACATGGAAGCCATGGGCGCGGTCCGCCTCAAGGACGTCGACGAAGCCCAGGCCGGCATCGTCAGCATCGCCAAGGCCCTTTCGGACGCGGGCGAAATCGTCATCGCCACCGGCGGCGACGAAGACGAGTTGGTTTACTAGGTTCTAATATGGTCGTGGTGAAGAAATTTCTTTTCGATAACGATTTCGAGGCCCCCTCCGTCCCCGAGAAACCGGATTCCGCCCCCGGGGAACCGCCCGAGGAAATCGAGGAGCCGGAAGAAGAGGCTCCCCCGACGTTTACTCAAGATGACCTCGACGCCATGCGCGCCGAAGGCTACGAGGCCGGAAAAAAAGACGCCCTGGCCGAAACCGCCGAGGCCACGCAAGCCCATACCCTGATGGCCGTAAAGGCCGTGGAGGACGCCTTGGCCAAGCTGTTCGCCGTCCAGTCCGAAAAAAACGACGCCATGTCCAAGGACGCCATGGCGGCGGCGATCGCCATAACCCGCAAGGTCTTTCCCGACCTGAACCGGCGCAACGCGCTCGGCGAAGTGGAAGGCATGGTCAAGGAAGTCTTGGGCCGTGTGATCGAGGAACCCCGTTTGACCCTGCGCGTCAATGCCGGGTTGCGCGGGTCGTTTGAAGAACGGATCGGCCCCCTTACGCAAGCGGCGGGTTACGGCGGAAAAGTGGTTTTTGCGACCGACTCCGACGTGGCTTTGGGCGACTGCAAGATAGAATGGGGCAACGGCGGCGCCGAGCGGAATTTGTCCGAAATATTAAACGAAATCGACCGGATCATCGAACGCAACCTGGGCGCGGCGACCTCCCATGCGATCAAGGCTTCACCCTTACCCCCTGCGGGCGAGCCCTCTTCCGGCCAGGAGCGCGAAAGAGAGGCGCCTGGGGCTGAAAGTGTGATAGAACCGGAAGAAGCCGATGACCCAAGCGGCCTTTAATTTCGGGAGCGGATTATGAGTGACGAGAAAAACCTGGAACTAACGGAACTCGAGCATGACGGCGAGGGCGAGGACCCCTCTTCGATGCCCGCCCCGGAAACGGTCGGCCACATGGCCGATATGGGGGACGCGCCGAGAACCGCGCAGGATCTCGAGGCCGTTTACGACATTCCCGTTCAGGTTTCCGCCGTTCTCGGCAAATCGACCATGCAGGTCAGCCAGCTCCTGAAACTGGGGCGCGGCGCGGTCGTGGAACTGGACCGCAAGGTCGGCGAGGCCATCGACATATACGTCAACAACCGGCTGGTGGCGCGCGGAGAGGTCGTCGTCGTCGAGGAGCGCCTCGGCGTGACCATGACCGAAATCATTAAGACCGAACGGTGATGTAAGGAATTTCTTTTATGGCCGACGTTGATATACGCGAAACCCGCTCCTCCATGGACATCGCCACCATCCTCGGCCTTATCAGTGGATTCGGGCTTATCGCCGCGGCCATCTTCCTCGGCGGCGACCCGGCGTCGTTCGTCAACGCGCCTTCGGTCCTGATCGTCATCGGCGGAACCTTCGCCATCGTCACCATGTGCTTTTCCCTTTCCGAAGTCATGCACACGTTCCGGGTCATCATGAAAACCGTTTTTTACAGCAACCGGGACCCCTCCGAGGCGGCGATACAGGTCCTTCAAGTCGCCGAACTGGCCCGGCGGCAAGGCGTTTTGTCCCTGCAAAACGTCTTGAACTCCCTGGAAGCGGAACCGTTTCTCCATAAAGGCATGGCCATGGTCGTCGACGGCACGCCGGGCGAAGAAGTGGAAACCATCATGCGGCGCGACCTGCAGGCCACCGTCCAGCGCCACATGAAAAGCACCAGCGTGTTGCGCCGCGCCGCGGAATTCGCCCCGGCCATGGGGTTGATCGGCACCCTGATCGGCCTGGTCCAAATGCTCGGCAACCTGGACGATCCCTCGACCATCGGCCCGTCGATGGCCGTCGCCTTGCTGACCACCTTTTACGGCGCCGTCCTCGCCAACATGGTCTTTTCCCCGCTGGCGGCGAAGTTGGAGCGGAATTCGACAGAGGAAGCCATGATCAACACCGTCTACCTGATGGGGGCCGCTTCCATCGGCCGCCAGGAAAACCCGCGCCGGCTGGAAATGTTGCTGAACAGCATCCTGCCGCCCGCAAAACGCGTCCAGTATTTCGATTAAGAGATTGTAACAGCATGCATGTCATGATCATTGGCGCCCTCGACGGCCAAATTGGAGCCGCCTCGAAAATCGCCGTTTCGCGCGGCGCCAAGGTCACCCTGTGCGACGATGTCGAGAAGGGCCTGAAGGCTCTCAGGGCCGGCCAGGGGGCCGACCTCGTGATGATCGACGTCGAACAGGACGTGGCCGCCCTGACGGCGAGCCTGGACGCCGAACGCATCAACGTTCCGGTCATCGCGTGCGGCGTCGGCAACGACACCCGGGCCGCCGTCCGCGCCATCAAGGCGGGCGCCAAGGAATACATCCCCCTTCCGCCCAGCGCCGAACTCATCGCCGCCGTGCTGACCGCGGTCTCCGAGGAAACCCACGCCATCATCTTCAAGGACCCGCTCATGGCCGAGGTCCTGAGGCTGGCCGAACGGGTGGCGGGCAGCGACGCCGGGATCATGATTACCGGGCCGTCGGGAACCGGCAAGGAATTGATGGCGCGCTACCTCCATGAAAAGAGCCCCCGGGCCAACAGGCGTTTCGTCGCCGTCAATTGCGCGGCGATCCCCGAGAACCTCCTGGAATCGGAACTCTTCGGTTACGAGAAAGGGGCCTTTACCGGCGCCATAGGGCGCAGGATCGGCAAGTTCGAGGAAGCCACCGGCGGGACCCTCCTGCTCGATGAAATCAGCGAAATGGACCCCCGCCTCCAGGCCAAGCTCCTGCGCGCCGTCCAGGAACAGGAAATCGACCGGATCGGCGGCTCCAAACCGATCAAGGTCAACGTCCGCATCGTCGCCACGTCGAACCGGAACATGGAAGAGGAAATTTCCAAGGGCGCCTTCCGCGAGGACCTTTATTTCCGCCTCAACGTGGTCAACCTGAAACTGCCGGCGCTCAGAGAAAGGCCCCTCGACATTCCGCTCCTCGCCGAGCATTTCATCAAGGTCTACGCAAAAGCCAACAAAACCAAGCCCCTTCCGCTTTCCGCGGAAACGCTCCGGACCCTCATAAACCATCCCTGGCCCGGAAACGTGCGCGAACTGGAAAACACGATCCACCGCGCCGTTCTCCTCGCGACCGGGGATGAAATCGAGCTTGAGGACATCATGCTGGCGACGCCGGACGCCGGGGCCGGCGCGCCCGAAGAAGGACAGGGCGCCGGAACGACGGGCCTGGTCGGGCGCACCGTTTCGGATGTGGAGCGCGGCCTGATCATAGATACCCTCAGCCATTGCCTCGGAAACAGAACCCACGCCGCCAACATCCTGGGCATTTCCATCAGAACGCTGCGCAACAAACTGAAGATTTACATGGAGCAGGGATTCTCCGTGCCGACGCCCGGCGAAGCCGATCGCCCGGCTTTATAGGAATTTTTAAGCGGTCATGGCCGAAACATCCATCGAAACGCCCGCGGTTAAGGGAAGCGGCTACAGCCTGAGCGCCGGGCTGAAGATCATCTCGGGGCGGGGCGACATCGCGCTGGCCTTGGGCGTGGTCGCCATCCTGGTGGTGCTTATCCTGCCCATGCCCACATGGCTTCTCGACGCCAGCCTCGCGTTTTCGATCACCTTCGCCGTCCTTATTCTCATGACGGCGCTGTTCGTCGAGAGACCGCTCGATTTCAACGCCTTCCCCACGGTCCTCCTGCTCGCCACCATGGTCCGCCTGTCGCTCAATCTGGCCTCGACCCGGCTGATCCTCGCCGAAGGCCATACGGGAACGAACGCGGCGGGGCGCGTTATCGAAGCCTTCGGCGGGTTCGTCATGGGCGGCAATTTCGTCATCGGCATCATCGTTTTCATCATTCTGGTCCTGGTCAATTTCATCGTCATCACGAAGGGGTCGGGCCGGATCGCCGAAGTTTCCGCCCGCTTTACCTTAGACGCCATGCCCGGCAAGCAGATGGCCATCGACGCCGACCTGTCCACCGGCCTGATCGACGAAGACGACGCCCGCACCCGGCGCAAGGACCTGGAGGACGAAAGCACCTTTTTCGGGGCCATGGACGGCGCCTCGAAATTCGTTCGCGGCGACGCCATCGCCGGCTTGCTCATCACGCTGATCAACATCGTCGCCGGGATGATTATCGGCGTCGCCCAGAAGGACCTGACGTTCATGGAAGCCGCCGACACCTATACCCGGCTGACCGTCGGCGACGGTTTGGTGACGCAGATTCCGGCCCTGATCGTTTCGACTTCCGCCGGCCTCATGGTCACCAAGGCGGGCGTCACCGGGGCCACGGAAAAGGCCCTGTTCGGACAGTTGGGCGGCCAGCCCCGGGCCATGGCGCTCAGTTCCTTCCTGCTCGGCTCACTGGCCCTGCTTCCCGGCATTCCCTTCATTCCCTTCATCGCCCTTTCCGGCGCCACCGGCGGCATCGCCTGGTACGTGAACCGGAAACAAAACAGGATCACGGAACTCGACCGCAAGAAGGCCGAGGAAGACGCCATCGAGCCGACGGCGGCGGAAGAACCGATCTCGACGGCGTTACGCATAGATTATATCCGCCTGGAGCTGGGGTATGGATTGTTGAGCCTGATCAACAACCCCCAGGAAGGCCAGCGGCTGACGGACCAGATCAAGGCGTTGCGCCGCCAGATGGCCGCCGACGTGGGCTTCATCATGCCGAGCGTGCGCATCCAGGACAACATGCAGCTTCCCGCCAACAGCTACCACATCAGGGTCAAGGAAATAGACGCCGGACAGGGCGACCTGCGGCCCAACATGATGCTGGTCATGGACCCGCGCGGCGAGGAAATCTCCCTGACCGGCGAAAAGACCACCGAACCCACCTTCGGCCTGCCGGCCATGTGGATCGAGGAAGCCAACAGGGAAGAAGCCCTGTTCCGCGGTTATACGGTGGTCGATCCTTCCACGGTCATCACCACCCACCTGACCGAGGTGATTAAAGACAACATGTCCGAACTCCTGTCCTTCGCCGAAACACAAAAACTTTTGGACGAACTGGACAAGGAACACCAAAAGCTGATTTCGGAACTGGTTCCGAGCCAGATTTCGACCGGCGGCATTCAACGGGTTCTCCAGAACCTCCTCGCCGAACGGATTTCCATCCGGGACCTGCCGACCATTCTCGAAGGCATCTCGGAAGCCTGCGGCCATACCCGCAACGTGATGATGATCACCGAACACATCCGCGCCCGCCTCGCCCGCCAGATCAGCGACCAGAACACCGGCGAAAGCGGTTTCATCCCGCTGATCACCTTATCGCCGGAATGGGAACAGGCCTTCGCCGACTCCCTGGTCGGGACCGGCGACGACAAGCAGCTTTCCATGGCGCCGAGCCGCCTGCAGGACTTCATCGCCGCCCTGCGCAACACCTTCGAGCGCCAAGCCATGATGGGCGAGGCCCCCGTCCTCTTGACCAGCCCGGCCATCCGGCCTTATGTGCGGTCCATCGTCGAGCGTTTCCGCCCGATGACCGTGGTCATGTCGCAAAACGAAGTTTTTTCGAAGGCCCGGATCAAGACGGTGGGGCAAGTTTAATGGATTTTCACACGAGGCCGTATCATGACGTCAGCACCGACGCTCGCCCAACGCCCGTCCGATAGGACGCGGGGCAAAAACATGGTCGCCGTCGCCTCCGGGAAAGGCGGCGTCGGCAAGACATGGCTCGCCATCACCCTCGCCCACGCCCTGGCCAACCGGGACATCCGGACCTTGCTGTTCGACGGCGACCTGGGGCTGGCCAACCTAGACATTCAACTGGGCTTGATGCCCAAGCACGATCTCGGCGGCGTCATCGCCGGCAGGCTGACCCTCAACCAGGCCGTTCAGGCTTTCGAGGACGGCGGTTTTGACATCATAGCCGGGCGCTCGGGGTCCGGCGGACTGGCCAACATTCCGGTGAGCCGCCTGCAACTCCTGGGCGACGACCTGATGCTTCTGGCCGTGGGCTACGACCGGATCATCCTCGACCTCGGCGCCGGGGTTGAAAGGACGGTCCGCCAGCTGACCCACGACGTCGGCGCCTGCATCGTCGTCGCCACCGACGAACCGACATCCCTTACCGACGCCTACGCCTTTATCAAGGTCACCCACATGGAACGGCCCGGCACCAACATCCGGATCGTCGTCAACATGGCCAATTCCACCCGCGAGGGCGAACGCACCTATTCCACCTTGCTCAAGGCTTGCGAGGGGTTCCTCAAGATCACGCCGCCGCTGCTCGGCATCATCCGCCGCGACGACAAGGTCCGCGACGCGATCAGGAGTCAGACCTCCCTGCTTACCCGCCACCCCAATTCCCAGGCCGCCGCCGATGTCGAAGCCATCGCCGTCAATCTTTTGAAAGACTGACCGCGGCTGAAAGAAACCCGCATGTCCACCATCGTCCCGCCCCAGTCCCCGCCTTCTCCGCCGCCGCCCCCGGCGGTGGCCGCGGTCACCGCGGTCACCGCGCCCAATCCCCCTCCGTCGCTGACCCGGCTTTCCCTGGGCGCCCTGATCGATGGCCGCGCCGTCGCCCAGGAAATCAAGGGGCTGTATCTGCTCCAGACGCCGCAAGGCGATTTTTCCATACAAACGGCCGTTCCCTTGCCGAAGAACGCGGCTCTGGTCTTGCAGGTCCAGAGTCTCGGCCAACGGGCGCAACTGCAGATCGTATCCATCGACGGCAAACCCCCCGCCCTGTTTTTCCCCGCCCCTCCGGGCCGTTCGGGGCAAAAGATCGACGCCGCCGGGGCCCCGGGAACGGCGAAAAGGCCCTCTTTATTCCCGGTCAATCTTACCGTCGGGGCGAAAGTCAGGGCGACGTTTCTCGTCCCCCTTCCCGGTCCCAACGCCCCCCCCGGCAGGGGCGGGCCTCAATCCCCGGCGCTCGCGCCGCCGTCCCTCGGGGCCAAGGCGCCGGTCTCTTTTCTAAAGGGGGCCGTTATTGGAACCGGAGCCAAAGCGGCGATCGGCAACCTCGGCGCCCTGGCCGCCAAGGCCCTTTCCCAGGTCGGAATGAACAGGCCCGGCCTCAACCGCCGCCCCGGACCTTCCTCGGCCGCGCAGCAGGGAGGAAAAGCCGGCGGCGTCGGTGGTGGGGGATTGCCCGCCGGAACCCGGGTTTCGGTCAGGATCGTCGCCGTTGCGCCGGGCGGACCGGCTTATGACGCCCCTCTAACGCCGACGCCGCCGGGCAGGTTCTCCCTGGCCCTGGGGCAAATCCTGAACGGCAAGGTCAGCGGCGTCACGCCCCAAGGCCGCCCCATCGTCCAGACCCACGCCGGTCCCTTAAGCCTGGAGACGCGCTCTCCCTTGCCCAAGGGCGCCAACATAACCCTGGAAATCGCCGGAAAAGCGGTCCCGCCCGCGCGCCCGGACGCCATTCCCCTGAGACTGCGCGAGGGCGTCATCCAAACCCGGGAATGGCCGGCGTTGAGCGAAGCGGCGCGCATCCTTCAGGCCGCCAATCCCGCCGCCGCCCAACACCTGATCCAAGCCCTCATCCCCCGCCCCGACGCCCGACTCGGCGCCAGCATTCTTTTTTTCGTTTCCGCCCTTCGCGGCGGCGACCTGAAAGGATGGCTGGGAACCGAAACCGACAGGGCCCTGGGAAAGGCCAAGCCCTCCCTTCGCGCGAGACTGGGCGAGGAGTTCAAGCAACTGGGACGGTCCATCGAAGAAACGCCGGCCAGGGATTTCCGCGTCATACCCGTTCCCTTCATTACCGGGTCGGAAATCGAACAGATCCGGCTTTTCATCAAGCGATCCGACGAGGAAGACGAAGAGGACCCCGAAGGCGAGGGCGGAACGCGGTTCGTGGTCGACCTGGACCTGAGCCGGCTCGGCAGGATGCAACTCGACGGCCGCGTCGGGGAGCGCAACCGGAAATTCGACCTGACCGTCCGTTCGGCCCACGCCCTGCCCGGAGACGTCCGCAACGGCATCCGGGCGATCTTTCAACAGGCCAATGAGATCACCGGCGTCAAGGGGGCCGTTTCCTTCCAGGCCGCCCCCCCCCGTTTCGTCGAGATTCCTTCCGGCCATGGCCGGGAAGGGATTCCAGGCCTCATGGTCTGACCGGAGAGGTTGTTTATATGGACTTGCTGAAGCGGCGCGCCCTTTTGGAAACCCAATCCAACCCCGATGCGGGCCACGATTACGTGGTCACGTTGAGCGGGACCGTTTCGGGGCTCTTCGCCCATGGCCCGGCCACGGTGACGCTCCGCTACGTTCCCGACCGCCATCTTCTCTCCCCGTCCTCCCTGGAAGGCTATCTCAAGACGATCGGGGATCTGGACTGGTCCAGTTTGGAGGGGGCCGCGACCGTCATCCGCGACGACCTCAACAACGAAATCGTTCCCCGTTGGCTCCAGGTTTCCCTCCAAGCCCCCGACGACGCCCATCGGATCGTTCAACATCACGACGTCATGCTGGAAGACCGGCAACCGAAATGGGACAACCCGTCCCTGCTTTCCCGGCTTAAACGATATTAGGCGCGGCGCTTCCGCCTGTGCCCTTGAAGGCCGATTTCATCAAGGGCGGCCTGTTCCTTGCGGTCCCTTTCAAGGGTCCGCTTCTTGTCGCGCATTTCCTGGGCGATCTCGTATTTCTTCAAATCAAGGTAGGCGTCGCTCAATTCGACCCTCGCGACGTTTATTTCCGCATCCGCCTTGGCGATGGACGCAACGATCCTATCGCGCCGCCTGATCGCTTCCTCGGCATAATTCCCATAGGCGAAGCCCGCTTCCTCCGGCGACGACGCCGCGACGGCCTGTTCGTTCTTGACCTCGTCTTCGAGCTTGTGCGCCTGGTCCACCAGGGTGTCCAGAAGCTGGACGAGCTCGCCCAGTTTGCGCCGTTTTTCATCGACGTCCCATTTGTGCAGGCGGATGAGGCTGTGAAGTTCCCTGGCCATTCCGGACCCTTTACGAGCCGCCGTTTACGTCGATGGATTGAAGGATCGCCGCGGACTGGGGATCGACGGCGGGCTGGCCCATTCGAATTCGAGGAGACGGCTCTCCTTTGGGCGCTCCCGCCGCCCCCGCCTGGGGAACGGGGTCCTGGGCGGTTTCGGCGTCGTCTTCGGGCATGGGCATATCGGGCATGGGCATATTGAGAAGGTCGCCCAAAAGCCGGTAGCATGTCGGCAAGTCCGTTTTTTCTTCCTTTGTCTGGCGAAGGAAGTCCTCGATGCCGGGGAAATAATGGATGGATTCATCGACCAGCGGATCGCTGCCCCGGCGATACGCGCCGAGCCGTATCAATTCCGCCATATCCTCGTAGGTGGACAGCAGGCGGCGGGCGCGGTTGATGACGGCGTTCTCTTCGGCGGTGTTGCAATCGGGCATGGTCCGCGAAACGCTTTTCAGAACATTGATGGCGGGAAACCGTCCGCGCTCGGCGATGGAACGGTCCAGCACCACATGTCCGTCGAGAATGCCGCGCACGGCGTCGGCGACGGGTTCGTTGTGGTCGTCGCCTTCCACCAGGACGGTGAACAGCCCGGTGATGCTGCCCGTTTTATCGCTGCCGGGCCCGGCCCGTTCCAGCAGTTTCGGCAGTTCGGCGAAGACCGAGGGCGTATAGCCTTTCGAAGCCGGGGGCTCTCCGGCCGATAGGCTGATTTCCCTTTGCGCCATGGCGAAACGGGTCACGCTATCCATCAGGCAAAGCACGTCGTTGCCCTGGTTGCGGAAAAATTCGGAAACCGCCATGGTCATGAACGCGGCCTGGCGGCGCATCAGCGGCGGTTCGTCCGAGGTGGCGACGACGACGACGCTGCGCGCCATGCCCTCAGGCCCGAGATCGTCCTCGATAAACTCGCGCGCCTCGCGGCCCCGCTCGCCGATCAGGCCGATGACGTTGACTTCCGCCGCTGTATGACGCGCCATCATCGAAAGAAGGGTGGATTTGCCGACGCCCGACCCCGCGAAGATGCCCATGCGCTGTCCCCGGCAACAGGTGAGAAAGGCGTTCATGGCGCGCACGCCCAGGTCGATCTTGTCCCCGACCCGCTGGCGGGTGTGGGCCGGCGGCGGCTTGCTGTGCACCGGATAGGGAACATTCCCCGAAGGGAGGGGGCCTTTCCCGTCGACGGGCGCGCCGAAGGCGTTGATCACCCGTCCAAGCCAGCCCATGTCCGGGTGAATGACCGGGTGGGACGCGTCCACTTCCGCCCGGCAATCGAGCCCCACCCCGTCAAGGGAGCCAAACGGCATCATAAGCGCCCGGGCGCTGCGAAATCCGACGACCTCGCAAACCACCGGCCTTCCGTCCCGCCGTATGATCTTGCAATGATCGCCGATGGAGAGCGCCCCCTGGACGCCGCCGACTTCGACCATGAGGCCGATTATGGCCGTAACCCGGCCGTAAACCTTATAGTGGGGAAGCTGGTTTACTTCATTGATGAAGGTCTTGGTGAAAATCGTCACTGTGTGTTTCCCGGCTCAGGCGGTCGCCCAGTATGCCCAACGAGTCTTTAAGGTTTGGTAAAACCACGCCCTCTCGTTGGGCTGGGGCATAATCGGCCTCTTTCGCGTTCGAGCGTATTTGTTAACTTGAATCAACCATCCCGTCCTTTTATGGTTAACGAAGATTTTCTTTATTCTTAAGAGGAACCGTTATGCGGGCGTTGCTCATTGAGGATGATCCGACCACGGCCCAAAGCATCCGGATGATGCTCAAATCCGAGGGAATGGTCGTCGATGTCACCGATCTCGGTGAGGACGGCCTGGAAATCGGAAAACTTTATGACTACGACATCATCATCTTAGATTTGATGCTTCCCGACATCAATGGGCTTGAGGTCCTGCGCCGGCTGCGCGACGCCCGCATCGATACGCCCGTTTTGATTCTATCGGGCCTTGGCGAGTCGGAAAACAAGGTCAAGGGCTTAGGCATCGGCGCCGACGATTATCTGACCAAACCCTTCGACAAGGCCGAGTTGCTGGCCCGTATCCAGGCCATCGTGCGCCGGTCCAAGGGACATTCCCAATCGATCATCAGAACCGGCAAATTAATGGTTAACCTGGACGCCCACACCGTCGAGGTCGATGGTCATCCCATCCACCTGACCGGCAAGGAATACAGCATTCTGGAGCTTCTGAGCCTGCGCAAGGGAACGACGCTGACCAAGGAGATGTTCCTGAACCACCTGTATGGCGGAATGGACGAGCCGGAACTGAAAATCATCGACGTCTTCATCTGCAAGCTGCGCAAGAAACTGTCCGTGGCGACGGACGGCGACACCTACATCGAGACGATCTGGGGACGGGGCTACGTTCTGCGCAATCCCAACGAAGCCCAGGCCGCGAGCTAGCCCCAATCACCCCATGGCGCCGAAACAGCCTGAAGAACTCGACAGTCCGTAAACGCCCCGTTGTCCGGCGACGGGTTTGAACTTGTCGGAAATTCCGAGAACGGTTTCGGCCCCCCCCAGAAACAGCACGCCGTCATCGGACAGCAACCGGCTCATCCCTTCGAGGACCTTTCCTTTCGTCTCCTGATCGAAATAGATCAACACGTTGCGGCAAAAGATGATGTCGAAATTTCCCAGCATTCTCAGGTCTTTGAGCAGGTTGTATTCCTTGTACTGGACCATGGAGCGCAACGATGGATCGATCCGCCAATGGTCCCCGTCCTTCTTGAAATATTTCAGCAAGAGCTGGATGGGCAGGCCCCTTTGCACCTCGAACTGGGAATACACGCCCGCCTTGGCTTTATTCAGAATCTCGGTGGAAATGTCGGTGCCGACGATTTCATAGCGCCAACCCGCCAACTTAGCCGCCTCTTCCTTCAGCGTGATGGCCAGGGAATAGGGTTCCTGGCCGCTGGACGCGGCGGCGCACCAGATGCGGAAGGACCTTTTGCTGGCCCGGCTTTTGATCAGGTCGGGGAGAATGACGTCGCGAAACAGGTCGAAGGGTTTGATGTCACGGAAAAAGAACGACTCGTTGGTCGTCATCGCTTCGGTCACTTCATTGATCAAAGCCTCTTCTTTTTTCATGCGGATGGTCGAGATCAAGCCTTCGAGTCCCTGCAAGCCGAGCTTGCGCGCAATGGGCATCAACCTGCTTTCAAGCAGATAGGCCTTGTCCTTGGTAAGGACCAAGCCGGAGCGCTGCTTAATCAGCGTGGAGATGAATTCGAAATCCTCGGGTTTCATTCAGGCGGCCCTACCTGCGGCTCTCATGACATACGACGACAGGCCGTCCAGAGGCAGAACGACGCTGCAGAGACCGGCATTGGCGACGGCCGCGGGCATCCCCCAAACGACGCTCGATTGTTCGTCCTGGGCGATCACCGTTCCCCCGGCGCCGACGACGACCTCGGATCCCTTTTGGCCATCGGACCCCATCCCCGTCAGGATCACGGCCAGGACCTTCGCTCCGAACGCTTTCGAAATGCTTCGAAACAAGGGATCGACGGCGGGACGGCAGAAATTCTCCTGGGGCCCTTGATTCAAACGGATCACCTTTCCCGCGCCCTTACTTTCCACGACCATGTGATAGTCGCCCGGGGCCAGCAGGATTTCCCCGGCGACCAGGGCGTCGCCGTCTTTGGCTTCGCGGCAGGGCCAATCGGTCATTCGCGTAATATGCTCGGCCAGGATCGCCGTAAAAGTCGCCGGCATGTGCTGGGTAATGACGATGGGGATGGAGAGGGACGACCTCTTCAGGCCCTTGAGGAAATTAAACAGCGCCTGGGGGCCCCCCGTGGAGCTTCCTATGGCCAGGATGGCGGGCTTTTCCCGGCCGGGCTGGCGCAGGACGATCTTTTCTTTTTTAGCGGGCTTGAGAAACGGGGCGCTTCTCGGCAACACCTTTGCAGGAGGCACGCGGCCACTCCTTTTTCTCCTCGTTGCGCCGATGGCCAGAACTTTTTCCAGGAGGGAGCGCCGAAAGTCCCCCCCGCCGCTGATTTCGCGGGGCGAGGACGGCTTTGGAATATAGTCCGTGGCGCCGGACTGAAGGGCCCGGATGCTGATTTCCGCATTCCTTTCCGTCAGGGTCGAAGCCATGATGATTTTTATGTTCGGGTCGATCTTGAGGAGCTTCGGCAAGGCGGTCAGGCCGTCCATCACGGGCATTTCAATGTCCAAAATGATGACGTCTATATCTTTGTTCCGCTCCAGGGTGTTCAGGGCGACCTGACCATTGGTGACGGAGGAAACGACACTGATATCCGGGGTGGATTCCAAGATGCGGGTAATGAGCCCGCGGACCACGGCGGAATCGTCCACGACCATCACTCGGATGGGATCCGCCGACATGTTTGGAGACGATTCCGTCATGTTTCTTTCCGTACGAACAACCAATGAGTAATTTTCGGCGGCGTTTACAACAAGCCTACTTGTGCAAATTTCGCCTGGATGATTTCACTATCGAAGGGCTTCATAATGTATTCGTTGGCCCCCGCTTCGATCGCTTTTTGAATATGATTGATGTCGTTTTCCGTCGTACAGAAGACGACGACCGGCTTGTCGCCGCCGGGAAGTTTCCTCATTTCCTTAAGAAAATCGATCCCGCTCATGATGGGCATGTTCCAATCGAGCAGGATGGCGTCGGGCATTGCGCCCTTGCAGGCCTGCAAGGCCTCGTTGCCGTCCGCCGCCTCGGAAGTTTCGAACCCCAACTCCTGCAGGATTTTACGGGCCACCATTCTGATGACCTTGGAATCGTCGACAATCATACAAGATTTCATGGCACTCTTCGTCTCAATCTATGGGGAAAACAGGCGTCGCCCCTATTTATGAACCGTTGCAGAAGCCATGCATACAGAAGTCCCTTTCACCAAACAAGCGCGAAAAACCCTCTGAATGCAAATACCTAGAGACCGTCAGCCATCGCTTTGCCGAGCGGACGACATGGAAATCGTATCCGCCAAGGTGCTGACCAGCGCCTCCCGGTCAAACTTGGCGACATAGTCGTTAAACCCGACCTCGCGTCCACGCTCGAAATCCTGTTCCGTGGCGTGGGAGGAAAGCGCCACCATGGGCACGCTTCCCCAACGGGGGTCGCCGCGGACCTCGCGGGCGAACGCGAAGCCATCCATATTGGGCATTTCAATATCGCTGACGATGGCGTCGAAGCTCTCGCCGTCATCGCGCATTTTCAAGGCCTCCTCCGCGTTGTCCACCGCGGTCACGCTAAAGCCGGCGACCGAAAGAAGCGGCGTCAGCAGATTGCGGAAAAAGGGGCTGTCGTCGACCAGAAGAACGCGTCTCCGGCCTTCGGCGGACGCCGCTTCCTGATTGGCGCCCCCGAACCAGTCCGAGAAAGCCTGGGTCAGGAAATATCCGGCGTCGATGACATCGGTGGCCTTGCCATCGATAACGGCGCTGCCGATCAGGCCGGGCTGATTCGTGGACAGCTCTATTTTCAGCTTGTCCTCGATAATATCTACGATTTCGTCGACGACGAGCCCCATGGATCGTTTGTTTTCGGTAAAGACCAGGATGGGCAACCGTCCTTCTTCTTGCCACTGATGGCCCGTATCGAAGGGGATGAGCGGCATCAACTGGCCCCTGTACTGAACGACGCAGTTGCCGTGGGAGCGTTCCGTCTTCTCCATGTCGATTTCTTCGAGGCGCGCGACCAAAGCGAGCGGAACGGCCTTCAATTCGTTGCCTCCGGCCCGGAAGATAAGCAGAGTCGATTTTTCGTCCTCGTGGCCAATGGTCGCCGCCGCGTCTTTCTCGGCCGCCTTGGAGTCGCCGACGCCGCCGCCTTGGCCCGTCGCCGCCGAGATCCCGTTGGGATCGAGGATCATGATGACGCTGCCGTCTCCCAAAATGGTGTTGCCCGAATAGAAAGAGATGTCCCTGAGGATGGGCGCCACCGGTTTGACGACGATTTCCTCGGTATCGAAAACCCGGTCTACGATGATGCCGAAGGTGTAGGTGCCGACCTGGGTGACGATGATGAACAATTCCTCGTCCAGTTCGTCCTTCTTATCGCCCAGGTTCAAAAGATCGTGCAGGGCGACCAGGGGAAGGAGCCGGTTGCGCAGGCGCAGGACCGGAGATTCGTTAATCATCTCAACGGCGTTCTCGGAATGGACCGATGCCCTGACCAGTTCCAGAACGCTGATCTGGGGAATGGCGAAACGCTCGCCCGAACATTCGACGATCAAGGCCGAGACGATGGCCAGGGTCAGGGGAATCTTGATGGTGAAGGTCGATCCCTTCCCGGCAACCGTTTTCAGTTCGATGGTCCCGCCGATTTTCTCGATATTGGTTCTGACCACATCCATGCCGACGCCCCGGCCCGATACGCTGGTGACCTTTTCCGCCGTCGAGAGTCCGGCCCGGAAAATAAACTGGGCGATCTGCTGGTCCGACATGTCTTCGAGTTCGGATTCGGTCACGATGCCTGAGTCCAAGGCCTTGACGGCGATTTTGTCCAGGTTGAGACCCCGGCCGTTATCGGCGATTTCGATGATGATATGGCCGCCCTCGTGGAAGGCGTTCAGGGTAATCGTTCCGATTTCCGGCTTTCCCGCGCCGACCCTGTCTTCCGGGGATTCAAGGCCGTGGTCGGCCGAGTTCCGAACCATATGGGTCAGCGGATCCTTGATTAATTCAAGCACCTGGCGGTCCAATTCGGTTTCCGCGCCCAGCATCTGAAGGTCGATCTTCTTGCCCGTTTCCAGGGCCAGGTCGCGAACGATCCGGGGCAGTTTCGCCCAGGCGTTGCCGATGGGCTGCATGCGCGTCTTCATGACGCCCTCTTGGAGGTCCGACGTGATATGGCTGAGCCTTTGCAGCGGCACGGTGAACTCGCTGTCGTCATGGCCGCGGACCATCTGCAGCAGCGAATTCCGGGTCAACACCAGTTCACTGACCAAGGTCATCAGGCCTTCGAGCAGCTCCACATTGACGCGGATGGACTGGGAGGCGACGGAACCGCCTTTCGAACCCTTACTTTCTTTTTTCTTGGCCGGGGCGGTTTTCTTCCGCGCCGCCGGAACCTGCGCCTTGGATTCTTCCTTCGCCGGTTCGGCGGCCTTGGCTTTCGCCTTCTCCGCTTCCTCCTCGGCCTTTATGTTCTTGGCGATCTCCTGGTCCGAGGCCGCCTGGACGCCCGAAGCCTGGGCTTCCTCGACCTCGGCGAGGAGTTCGGCGGCGACGGGGAACCCCCGGTCGTCGGTGACCGGGCCGCCGGACGTCGGGGCGGTCGCGGCCTCGACTTCGGCGAGGAGTTCGGCGGCGACGGGGAAACCGCGCTCGTCGGTGACCGGGCCTTGGGAATCGGCGGCGGGGGAATCGGCGGCGGGGGCCTCCTCGGCCGGGGCCGGCGGGGCGGCGGCCGACGGCGCGCGCCCTTCGGCCATGGCGTTAAGCTGGTCGATCAGTTCCTTGTCGTCACCCTCGGGTTCCTTGGCGTTCTCTTCGAGTTCCGTCATCAAATCCCGAATGCGGTCGATGCAACTGAGAATCAGGGTCACCGCTTCCTGGGTAACGTCCAATTCCCCGTCGCGGAATTTCCCGAGTATGTTTTCGCCGGCGTGGGCCACGGATTCCAAACGGGGGAGGCCTAAGAAGCCGCATGTGCCCTTGACCGTATGGACCAGGCGGAAAATGTTCTGGAGGATGTCCTGATTGTTCGGCTCTTGCTCGAACTTAACCAACTCGATGTCGATAACCGCCAGGCTTTCCGAGGTTTCGGTGATAAATTCCGTTAAGAGATCGTCCATTCTTCGGCCTTCCGAATTTGATTGCGCCGGTCGCTTCGACACGGCCCCTGTTACCTGAGACACCTGATAAATGTCCGCTTACGCTATGGGGTTATACAGCCTCCCAAACCGTCCTATTTATACTAGATAGGGTGCGTGAAGAAAATTACGACCTAACTTATTATGATTTATTGTAAACCCTTTTCCCAGCCGGCCCGCGCCGTCGTTCATAAAACGCCCTAAATCCGAAAACCGGTAATAAATCAATCCTCTCCGGTGAAGCTTAGCCTTCTTCCCCGGGGGTGACAAGGACGGCAAATCCAACCTGGTTTTCGTTTTCCTCGTCGATTTCGATCTCGGCGTTCAGAACGCCGGCGAGGCACCGGGCGAAAAAGCCATGAACGTTGTGCGCCGAAAGGCTGTCTTGCGAAACGCCGGGCGACAGGGCTTCCCTTAAATTACCCTTTATGCAGGCGCCCGGCCCGCGCGCCGCAAGCGCCATGCCGAGTCCCTCGGGAAGAGCGGTGAGGCGAACGCCCAGGGTTCCGCCCCTTGGAAGGGCGTCGAGAGCGAGTAAAACCATGTTGAGAAACAGCTTGAACGCCGCCGCGGAAAAAGCCCCTTCTTTCAACGCGACC
>VAPH01071584.1_pt1 | contig 20251 bp, 18 predicted proteins | sample 3393861 | NCBI WGS metagenome assembly VAPH01 (sample SAMN08290439, study PRJNA428436) | hydrothermal vent metagenome | isolation source: Deep-sea hydrothermal vent chimney | place: Atlantic Ocean: South-mid Altantic Ridge | reverse complement strand
TCACGGAACCCGCCTTGCGTTTTTCAACCGAGCCCTTGATTGCCGCCAGCGTATTTCCCTCGTCAAATATGTCGTCCACAATCAGCACATTCCTGCCCTCAAGATCAAGTCGGGGCGGTACGCGGTACTCAAGCTCAGCACCATACAGGCCGCCGCGATAGCGTGTTGCGTGCACAAAATCCATTTGCACCGGCATTTTCAGTTTTGTCGCCAGCCACGCGGCCGGAATGATGGCCCCGGTCAGAACTGAAATCAGGATCAGTGGTTCATCACCATAGTACTGGTTTATTTCGTCCGCCATTTTTTGTACTGCGGCACTGACTTCACCCCGGTCAAAGAGAACCGTTGAGTTCTCCAGCAAAGCATGTGGATCGGGGTGTGCGCCCGTGTCGTCTTGTTCTACATCCATTTTGATTGCTCCAGTTGTTCAATCGACTTTTTCCATTGGCGCCATTCACCAACAGTTTGCATTTCTTCGCGGCTGGCAACCGACTTGCCTTTGAGCCGTTTAAGCGCTGTTTCTGCGTTAGCCGGTTCTGTGCATATTGACGCCTGTCCGCTTTGGGCCAGCAACCGCCGAACATCTTCCGGGTCGCAAACCAATATCGCATCACAACCGGCTTGCAATGACAAGCGCACCCGGTCGGCCAGGCTGCCTGCAATTTTTGCCGCAAACATGCCCAGGTCATCAGAAAATACCGTGCCACGGAAACCCAGTTTCTGCCGTAACATGGATTGAATCCAGAACGGCGAATAACCCGCAGGTCGTTCATCCATTGCCGGGTACACGACATGTGCCATCATGATCGCGTCCAGTTCATCTGCCAGTGCAGCAAAAGGCAGCAGATCCGCCTGTTCAATCTGTTCAAGTGGTCGCGGGTCAATGACGTCATTGCTGTGCGAATCAGCCTCGACGGAACCGTGGCCGGGGAAATGCTTGCCGGTCACACACATGCCGGCATCGTGCATTCCGGCGATATAGGACCGGGATAATTCGATAACCACGGCAGGGTCTGCAGCAAATGCCCGGTCACCAATGATCCGGCTGCGCAGGCCGATATCCAGCACCGGTGCAAAGCTCAGGTCCACACCACAGAATAATAGTTCCGCTGCCATGACACGCCCATGGCGGTAGGCATAGTCACTGGCCAGGGTGGCTGATTCAGCGTACATTCTGCCCAGCACGGCCAACGGCGGCAGACGCGTAAACCCTTCTTTGAATCGTTGCACGCGGCCACCTTCATGGTCGACGCATATCAACAGGTCACGGCCTGCCAGTTCTGTTATTGCAGCCGTCAATGCCGACAATTGATCGGTATCCCGGTAGTTGCGGGAAAATAACACCACCCCACCCACTGCTGGATCGCGCAACCAGTGGCGCTCCTCACTGCTGACCCGCAGTCCGTGCAGACCGACCAGCAAAGGTCCGAGCGGTGCTGCATTTGAATGATCTGAAACTGGCAAACTCACGGCTGTGCTGCCGGGCTATTGCGTTCAAACAAGGCGATCGCCTCGCTATGCGGCGTATGTGGAAACATGTTCAGAATACCGGCACCCTTGAGGCTGAAGCCATGTTCATTGACGAGCAGCCCGGCATCGCGGGCCAGAGTTTCCGGATTACAGGAAATGTACAGCACCCGGTATACGCTGCTGGCCGCGATCCATGGCAGTAGCTGCTCGGCCCCTGAACGGGGTGGATCGAGTAATATCTTGGTGTAATTTCCAGTTGGCCACGGTGCTTCAGCGCTTGCCTGATACAAGTCTGCCGCATGAAATTCAACATTATCCAGGCGGTTCAGGCGTGCATTGGAGCGACCCCTGCGCACCATGGCTTCCGAACCCTCCACGGCCACCACCTGCCCTGCTTCCAACGCCAGTGCGAGGCTAAAATTGCCCAGGCCGCAAAAAAGATCCAGGATTCTGTCATCCGTTTGCGGATCGAGCAACTCGATTGCCCGCAGGACCATTTCCCGGTTCAGTTCGCCATTGACCTGAAGAAAATCCAGTGGCTCAAAAGCAAACCTGAGGCCGAGCGACGGGATACCATATTCCAGGCTTGACTCAAGGCCGTCGACAAGCCGAATAGTGTCAGGCCCTTTAGGCTGCAGAAACACCACGATGTCATGTGCCCGGGAAAATTCCTGCAGACGTGCGCTGTCAACTGCAGATAAATCCTCAAAATGCCGCACGACCAGGGCACATTGTGAATCACCACAGGCAACTTCTATCTGTGGTACCTGTGACCTGCAGTCCAGTTCACCCAACATATTTGACAGGGCCGGCAACAGGCCTGAAATTTTTGAGTGCAAAATATGGCATTCATTCATATCTGCAACATAACGTCCATTGCGTTCCCGAAAGCCGACCAGCACCCGCTGCTTGGCCGGCACATCGCGCACCGACAGGCGGGCTTTGCGGCGGTAGTTCCACGACGGCCCCTGCAATGGCAGATAAATCTCACCGGGTGTGACATGCCCGGTCTGTTCAAGATGGGCAAGCAGGCCCGCCTGCTTGGTGGCCAGTTGCGCTTCCATGGACATATGTTGCAGGCTGCAGGCCCCACAATAACCAAAATGTGGGCAACGCGGTTCAACCCGGTGCTCTGAGGGCAACACGACTTCCAGTGTCTCGGCCTTCCCCCTTTGGCTTCTGCCAAACAGATAACGTGCACTGACCACTTCACCTTGCAAAGCATCATATATCCGAAGCGTTTTGTTCTCGTGCAGAGCCATGCCCATGCCCCTGGCATCAAGAGAATGTATCTTCACCTCAAATGGCTGGTCAGAAAGTCTTTTTCGGCTTCGCCCCATATGGCTCGTTTTCCGGTCCCCTGACAGGGAATAAATAATTCACTTTAATTAATTGTTCTATCTATTTGTATTAGATAGTTATTTCATGAGTTCAATCATGTTGCGTACGGCTTTTTCCAGGCCTACAAACAGGGCGCTGGCAACGATAGAATGACCGATATTGAGCTCAACCAACTGTGGGATGCGAACAATGGGTTGCACATTCTCATAGTGCAGTCCGTGCCCGGCATTGATATGCAAACCAATGGACTCACCATACTCCGCAGCACTTACTATGCGCCGGTACTCCTCATCCACATAACCTTCGACGGCATCGGCGTAGCTACCGGTATGCAGTTCCACCACTGGCGCCCCACAGGCCAGCGCGGCTTCAAGCTGCTCACGGTCAGGATCAATGAACAGGGATACGCGAATACCCGTGCTGGCAAGACGCCGGCACGCATATTTTACTGCGTCAAAATGGCTTAATACGTCCAGGCCGCCTTCGGTGGTCAATTCTTCACGTTTTTCCGGCACCAGGCAAACATCGGCCGGGCGATTCAGCTCGGCGATCGCGAGCATTTCGTCGGTCACGGCCATTTCCAGGTTTACGCGGGTTCTGACCTGTTTGCACAGTGCAATAACCTCTTCATCCTGGATATGCCGCCGATCCTCGCGTAAATGCACCGTGATCGCATCTGCACCGGCGTCCTCCGCAATGCGCGCTGCATCGAGCACGCTTGGGTAACTGGCGCCACGGGCCTGGCGAATAGTGGCGACGTGATCAATGTTCACACCCAACAATAATTTCCCGGAACGCATGACGATGTACCTCTTACTCTTAAGTTTCGTTGCCAGAGGCTGCAAACAGGGACAGGCTCGCCAATGGCTTGCCTCCCAGATGATAGCCGATCACGCTGCGCATCAACGAACGTAATTCCGGCAGAACTTCGTCTTGCAGGCTTTCAGAATGCAACGCCAGCAATGCCTGGCCGGAAATCCGGTCTTTACCTGCACCGGCGCGTAACACAGGCCCGCTATCAGGCTTGTAGTCATACCACTTTTGCGGCTCAATTCGGGCCGCGCTATTGAATTCCCGGTCAAGTAACATCGCATAGCCGATGGCTTCCAGCAAGTGTTTTTCAAATACTCTCAACAGGGGTTGCGCCGGTGCATCTGAGGCCAGCTCGGAAAGCACCTGCCGATAGCGCTCAAACACTTCGGCGTGCGGGTCGCCACGATGAAGCAAACGCATTAACAGCTCATTCAAATACATGCCGCAATACAGCGACTGGCCCTGCAAAACCGGTGGCGACGCCACCTGGTCCGCCGCCGTTAAGGTGCCCAATTCCGTTTTTTGATACCAACTCAACAGCAACGGCCTGAAGGGTTGCAATACATTCCGCCAGCGGGAGCGCGCTGCCCTGGCACCACGGGCCACGACCGCCACCCGGCCATGGTCACGTGTGAATGCTTCCACGATCAGGCTGGTTTCCCGGAATGAGCGACTGTGTAAAACGTATGCCGGCTCCAGTTGTATACGGCTCATTGGTCCGTATATCCGAAACGCTCAATCAATTTGTCGTTATCAGACCAGTCGCGACTGACTTTTACCCACAAACGCAGAAAAATCTTTTCGTCGAACAGTTCCTGCAGCACGAGGCGTGCCTTGCTGCCGACCTGTTTGAGCACGATGCCTTTCTTGCCAATGGTGATTTGTTTTTGACTATCCCGCTCCACCCAGATAATTGCACCAATGGTCAGCAGGTCTTTCTCGCGTTTGAATTCTTCAATTTGTACCGTCAATGCGTAGGGCAGTTCCTGGTGCAGGCGCAGCGTCAGTTGCTCACGAATCATTTCAGCAGCCAGGAACCGTTCACTGCGATCTGTGAACTGATCCTCATCATAAAATGGCCGTGAGAAGGGCAGCTTCTGCATGACGCGTTTTTCGAGCTCACCCACACCGCTACCGTTTTTCGCAGAGATCATCAGTATGCTGTCATAGTTCCCGGCACCGGCATGTTGCTCCACCAGGGTCAGCAGCGACGCCTTATCCGGAACTTCATCAATTTTATTCAACACCAGCATGACCGGCGCGCTGGCAGCACGCAGCGCCCGCGCGACAAATTCATCCTGGCGCGTCCATTTGTCCGCCTCCACCAGGAATATGACCAGGTCCACGTCCCGGAAAGATGCCTGGGCGACACGGTTCATATAACGATTGAGTGCACGTTTCGCAGCGTGGTGGATTCCGGGTGTATCGATGTAAACAACCTGTCCCTTATCAGTGGTTTTAATACCGGCCAGCCGCTGCCTTGTGGTTTGCGGCTTGGCTGTGACAATACTGACTTTCTGACCCAGGATGCGATTGAGCAGCGTTGACTTTCCAACATTCGGCCTGCCGACAATGGCAACATAACCAAACCGGTAGTCATCAGGGTGTGTATCGTTGCCGCTCACTTGTCGAACTTTTCTGTAATGGCCTCGAGTGCTGCCGCGGCGGCCGCCTGCTCTGCTTTCTGCCTGCTACTGCCTGCACCGGTGACCTCGATACCGGTGACGGTTTGTGCACACTGCACCAGAAAATGTTTCTTGTGCGGTGGCCCACCTTCACTGACCAGGCTGTAGTGCGGCAAGCCGTAGCCACGGCCCTGCAACCACTCCTGCAAGCGCGTCTTGGGGTCTTTCAATTCACCCGCTGTGGGCAGGCCGGCAATCACGGAATCACAAATGTGCAGAATGGCCCTGGCACAGGACTCATAACCGCCATCCAGATATATTGCACCCAGGATTGCCTCCAGTGCATCTGCCAGGATCGAGCTGCGATTGAAGCCTCCAGACTTCATTTCCCCTTCGCCGAGGCTGATGTAGTCGCCGAGCTTCAGTTCGGCCGCAAGCTTCGCAAGCGTTTCTCCGCGCACCACACGGGCCCGTAATCGACTGAGTTCACCTTCGTTATTTTCAGGTTTCAACTCGTACAGGCGGGCCGAGACCACGGCATTCAAAATGGCATCACCCAGAAACTCAAGCCGCTCATTATTAACTTTGCCCACACTGCGGTGCGCCAGGGCCTGCTCAAGCAAAGCCGGATCATTAAAACGGTAGGGGATACCAGGAATTTCCGTCATTTGACAGCTTAATCAATCCGGGTGGTAATCAAACAGAGCCAGGCTCAGTTCGCCAGCCGCACTGACTTATCAAATTTTGCAATGACGTCAAGGTTGCCAATGATCGGCTCACGCACCTCATACGCAATGCGCAGATGCACACCATTGCTGCGGTAAATGTCTATATCTGATTCTTTTACGTTATTCGAATAACTGACATACAGCCGGTTCAGAAGCTTCCTGCGTAAATCGTATGGTGTGAGGCGGGCGCTGTCTTTTTCTGCCGCGACCCCGTTCAGGGCGTTTACGACAGAGTAATACTCCATGTAAATCGGTACGATTTTCATACCGATGAAGGACACAAAGATAACAATAGACAGTACCAGGATAAAACCGATCAGACTCATTCCCTGCTGTTTAAGGTTTTTCATGGTCCACTTCCTTCCTTACTGCTACCCTTAAGATACCTTTCAGCTAGTTTATACCATTGCCTATGCGCGACCAATCGGCACAGCCTTTTTCGAAATCGAAGTTGAGCCAGATACCGACCGCACGACCTACAATATTCTGCTCGGGGACATACCCCCACATGCGGCTGTCATTGCTGCGGTCACGGTTATCACCCATCATGAAATAATAACCAGGGGGCACGACCCACTGGCCATTGCGACTGGCACGGCTGTCATGCAAAAGAAGATTATGCTCGATATTCCCCAGTTGCTCGGTATACAGAACCGCATCCCGGGCGGGTGTGGAGCACTTTATATCGCTGCTCTTAAAACTGCCCTCGCTGTATTTTTCGACTTTCTCACCGTTTACGTACAGTTGTTTATCACGATAGCTGATCGTGTCGCCAGGCAAGCCAACCGCACGTTTGATGAAATTAACACTGGGATCCTTCGGGTAGCGGAACACCACGACATCGCCTCGCTGTGGTTCACCGATTGAAAAAACCTTCTTGTTGAGCACCGGCAGGCGAATGCCGTACGAAAATTTATTTACGATGATGAAGTCACCCACCAACAGCGTTGGAATCATCGAGCCGGACGGAATCTTGAAGGGTTCAAACAGGAATGAACGAAACAACAGCACAATTAACAACACCGGGAACAGCGAGCGCGAATACTCTACCAGTACGGGTTCCCGCGGTATTTCAATGCTTTTCTGCACCGCACGATCCATGCGTCTTTGTTTAAACAACAGACTGTCCACCAACCAGATAAACCCGGAAGCTGAAGTCAGCACCACCAGCACAAATGCGAAATCAATATTCATTTTTTATCCTAGTCATATTTAAGCCGAGAATTTCATCAGCTACTTTCTTGAATCATTCTGCAAAATTGCCAGAAAGGCCTCCTGGGGGATCTGCACATTGCCAACCTGCTTCATGCGTTTTTTGCCGGCTTTTTGTTTTTCCAATAGTTTGCGCTTGCGCGTCACGTCACCACCATAACACTTTGCGGTTACATTCTTGCGTAGTGCTTTTACCGTCGTTCGCGCAATGACCTGCGCACCAATAGATGCCTGGATTGCGATATCAAACATCTGCCGTGGAATCAGCTCCTTCATACTGACCGCCAACTCCCTGCCGCGCCGCTGTGCCTGGTCGCGGTGCATGATCAGTGACAGGGCGTCTACGCGGTCGCCATTGATAAGAACGTCTACGCGCACAAAAGGTCCCGCGTTAAAACGTAAAAAGTGATAATCAAAGGACGCATAACCTCGGCTGACTGATTTCAGGCGATCAAAAAAATCCAGCACCACCTCTGACAGGGGTAATTCATACTGGATGGAAACCTGGCCACCCAGGTATTGCATGCTGATTTGCGAGCCCCGTTTTTCTTCACATAAGCCAATCACAGCACCGACATACTCCTGCGGCACCAGGATATCGGCCTGAATGATGGGCTCACGAATTTCCAGAATCTTGTTGGCCGGTGGCAGGCTGGCCGGGTTTTCCAGCGTCAGGACTTCACCATCGGTCAACTCCACCTCGTAGATAACCGTCGGTGCCGTGGTTATCAGGTTGACCCCGTACTCACGTTCCAGTCGTTCCTGCACGATATCCATGTGCAACAAGCCGAGAAAACCACAACGAAAGCCAAAACCAAGTGCTGCCGAGGTTTCCGGTTCGAAACTCAGGGCAGCGTCGTTCAGTTGCAGCTTTTCAAGCGACTCACGCAGGTCGGGATAGTCTTCAGCATCGGTTGGAAACAGGCCGGCGAACACCCTTGGCTGCATGGTAGTAAAACCGGGCAATGGCTCACTGGCCGGCGTTTTTGCCAGCGTGATGGTATCGCCAACCGGTGCACCATGAATATCTTTGATGCCGGCCACCAGGAAGCCTACCTCACCGGCAGAAAGTCCATCACGAATCTCACGTTTGGGTGTAAACACACCGACCTGGTCGACCTGGTACTGGTCTTTGGAAGACATCAGTTTAATCTTGTCGCGGGTACCAACCTTGCCGTCAACCACACGAACCAGGGAAACCACGCCCAGGTAATTATCAAACCATGAATCAATGATGAGTGCTTTGAGCGGTGCAGCCGGATCGCCCTTTGGCTGGGGAACATCCCGGATCAACCGTTCCAGCACCTGCTCGATCCCGCTACCGGTCTTGGCGCTGACCACCAGCGCGTCTTGCGCCCCAATACCAATAATATCTTCAATTTCCTGTTTGACCCGTTCCGGTTCCGCCGAGGGCAGGTCTATCTTGTTCAGCACCGGGATGACTTCCAGGCCAAGCTCAACCGCGGTGTAACAGTTGGCCACGCTCTGGGCCTCCACACCCTGCGCGGCATCCACCACCAGCAGCGCACCTTCACAGGCAGCCAGCGAACGGGACACCTCGTAGGAAAAATCCACATGCCCCGGCGTATCAATGAAATTCAGGTGGTAAACGTTGTTATCAGCGGCCTTGTAGTCCAGCGTGACACTTTGCGCCTTGATGGTGATGCCGCGTTCCCGTTCAATATCCATCGTATCGAGTACCTGGGCCGACATCTCACGGTCACTGAGGGCACCGCACAGCTGGATAAAGCGATCAGCCAGTGTCGATTTGCCATGATCCACATGGGCAATGATAGAAAAGTTACGGATGTACTTTTGATCCATGTGATGCTTCAGCGCTTGCTATTCCAGGTGCCACCAGCAGCAATAATTAGAGGCCATCCGCTGGTATAAACGGATGGCCTCTGGACTAATTTAGCTGATTTTATGATTACCAATCGGTAATTATAAAGTGAAACGGTTTATCTCTCACCTTCTTCGCGCGGTGTATACGCAATAAAGCTGGAAGTTCCATTGCGCCAGATACGCAGCGCCACCGCTTTACCGGGCTTGACCTTGCCGACCAGTGTTTCAAAATCGTCCATATCCTCTACTTTGCGGTTGTTCACCATCAGTATGACATCGCCCGGGCGCAAGCCGGCCCGCCAGGCATCATCAGACTCCACATCGGTGATGACAACTCCACCTTCCGGATCACCCAGTTCACGCCGGCGGTCCTTGCTGATGCTTTCAACAGCCAGGCCCAGAGCGTTGGTGCTCTTTGCAGCACCGTTGTTACTGGCGGCATTATCACCGTCTTCACTGCTCAAAGCATCCAGTGTCACCTTGAAGGTTTTTTCCTTGCCCTCACGACGCACCGTGACAGTGGCTTTTGTGCCTGGCGGGTTGGCCCCGACCAGCGGCGGCAGATCACTCCAGGTTTCTAATTCGTCACCATTGAAGGACAGGATAACATCTCCGGGTTGTATTCCTGCCCGATCGGCTGAGCCGCCCGGCGAAACATCATTCACCAATGCACCTACCGGCCGGTCCAGACCCAGGGCTTCAGCCATTTCACGCGTGACAGCTCCAACGACCACACCCAGCAGGCCACGTTCAACTTTGCCAGTTTCACGCAACTGCTTTGCCGTTCTCGCAGCAACCTCAATCGGTATGGAGAAAGACAAACCGATATAACCGCCACCAGAGCTGAGTATCCACGAGTTGATCCCAATAACCTCACCGTCCATATTCAACAGTGGCCCACCGGAATTACCCCGATTGATCGCAACATCAGTCTGGATAAACGGAATATATTGCTGTGCCCGGTTGGACCTGCCTTTGGCGCTAACGATGCCGGCAGTCACGCTTTGTTCAAAGTTGAATGGAGAACCGATGGCAACGACCCACTCGCCGGCCTTGATGGCTTTGGAGCTACCCATTTTAAGGTATGGTAAATCTTCGTCTGACTTGATCTTTAAAACAGCAATGTCACTGGCTTTATCTGAACCGATCAATTCTGCTTCAAATTCACGCCGATCCGCCATTCTGATAATGATCTCATCTGCATTTTCCACCACATGGTGGTTGGTCAGGATGTACCCGTCCGGCGTGTAAATAAAACCGGAACCTGCTCCCATCCGGTCAGGCCGACCAAAACGTGGGGCATTGGGGACGTCGAAATAGCGTTTGAAGAACTCGGGAATATCAGGCTGATTTTGCCCCCGCTCACCGCGCTGCTCACCGCGTTGGGCAGACGAGCGTGGATTTCGAGTGCCAAACTGGGTCACGCGTATATTAACCACTGCAGGGCCTGCTTTTTCCACCAACCCGGTGAAATCCGGCAGACCCGTCATTTTTGCAACGGCCGGCATACTTGCGACGACGAACAGCAATAGGGTTGCCGCCACGTGCAACAAAATTCTTGGTTTCATTTTCTAACTCCTGTCGAAATAAATAATCCGGTTTAACCCTGCTCTGACTCCGGCAGGTCACCAGCGCACATATCAGGCGTTGGCGAAGGGTGATAAACCGCCAACTGTAATGAATCAAGCGCAGAACCAGAACTTCCTGTTCTGTTAAAAACCTGCAAAAACAAGCCACCCGCCAGTATAGCGCCAACTAAAGTACTCACATCCAGCAGCAATGGCCCGAATTGAAGCCAGTTTCCGAACGCATAACCGGCGAGCGCACCCATGAGCGCGATCAGCAACGGCCAGCCATAATAGGCCAGCACTACTTTCAGGTACACCTGCTCCGGAAAAGCCAGCGTCACCATCTGTCCCGGGCTGACGTCGACATTCTGGCGCGCAAGCTCAATAATGGCAGGTTTGTGTTGCAGCAAGCTGCTGAAAACACCGGCGCCACAGCCTTTGCCGTCAGCACAGACAGAGCAGCCGGTTTGGGCGCCCACACGAACCCAGATCCGTTGGTCACGGCAACGCACGACCTGCACATTTTGTTCAATCATGGACTAATTTGATGCCACGGAACGCGCCATCGAGTTTGCTATGATTTTAACCGTGATGGCCGGTACTTCACCAATGGCCGTAATCTGCAGATCGCCCTGTCTGCGGGAATAGGAATTATTGGTGCCCAGTTGGCCCACGCCCTGTATCACACCAATATCCTTGCCTTTCTGTTCGACATAAACAGACACTGCTGCGAGACCGTCACTATACACCATGTGTTCGAAAATCCCGTCAGGGCCGGACTTGTCGCTGTGCGATGACAGCTTGAATCCGGGTGGCAACTTGAGTGGTTGCCAGCGGGGGCTGGTTTGGGTTACCACAGACATAACCGGACTGAAGGTGCGCAGTTCGACAAAATCTTCTTTAGGAACGTCTGACTCGAGTTCCTGGGCATCAACCGCCGAACCCATGGAAAAGTCGGTAAACATCAGTTTTGCCAGCGCTCTGTTATTTGAGTCTCTCAGTACCCATTTCAATAACAGGCCGGTCCGCTCCTCCAGCCAGAAGTCATAGCCATAACGATATATATCCTGTGGAAAAATACTGACGCGGCGGGCTGTCTGGCCGGCAATTCTGGCCTTGCCACGCAACTCCAGGCGGTACCCGTTGGTACTGTTGTCGATTGCTGAAAGGGGTAACTCCGGAAAATAGGAACTGGCGACAACGGCATCCTCAACAACGGATTTGGAGCCCGGTAATACGCCACGAACACCTTTGCGGTCACGCACGACTTCACGGCGCGGACCGCTGACTGAATACAGTCGTTCGCGGACACCGTTTTCGTCGGTAACATGGGTAATCCGCATGGTTTCAACCACACCGCCTCTGACATACACGAATGTACCCTGGTAACTCATCTGGCTCATGGCTGTGGCCATGCGTTCCAGCCATTCGCGCGCCTGCCCGGAATTATCTGCCAGAACTGAGCCACTAACACTGATTGCTAACAGCAACAATAGAGTCTTACGCGGCAGATTGGTCATTTATTTGCTGCGGCTTCCTGTTCAGAAACGGCATCTGCAATTTGCTGGTTGCGTTTGCCACTCTCAGCCCGGGGGTCTTCGGTCAGCACGGATGCCTGCGTGGCAACAATCGGCACGAATGAAACAAAACCTTGCCGGCCGGCCGTCCTGGCCATTTGGTTATGGCGTATCAGGTAGGCATTCAACCGCCGGTTCTGAGAATTTCTGGAAGAAGCGAAGCTGACCGGTTGTGAAACCGGACCCAACGGAAGGTTATTGGGACTGACGAATGGCTGGTTGGCTGGTGCTGTCAGTGCCGTATCACCCGCCCCACCCGGTAATGTGCCTGGCTGCGGTGCCGTCACGACGATGGCCACCAGTGCCACACTCGCTGCGATTGCCAACCCGTAAACCGGCTTGAGCCAACGGTTGCTGCGCCATGTTGACAACGGCGGCAAGCGCTCCTCATCAAGCCGTATGCTCAGACCAGTCACCACATGCTTGCTGCCCGGTTGCCGGATGCAATCACGAATCAGGTGATAGCGCTCCCACGTTGCGCAAAGTACTTCATCAGAAGCCAGTCTGCGCGCCAGGAACGCGCCACTGTCGCGTGAAATTTCACCATCCATCAGGCTGGACAGGTGTTCTAATGATTCCTTACTCATTTCTTCATTTCTCTGTGCCGGATACCCATACCGGATATCACTTATTATCCCCGCTGTTTATGTGACCACCAACCAGGGGCTTTAGTTTCTCATCGATTGCTTCCCGCGCCCGGAAAATCCGTGAACGAACCGTGCCGATCGGACATTCCATGGTGGTTGCAATTTCTTCATAACTCATGCCGTCCATTTCCCGGAGCATAATGGCCGTGCGCAAATCTTCCGGCAAGTCTGCAATGGTGCCGTACACCGTGCGTTCGATTTCCTCGCGCAGCATTTCACTTTCGGGTGTGCTGATTTCTTTCAGGCGGCTACTCATGCCGTATTGTTCCGCATCGATTGCATCAATATCGCTGGCGGGCGGACGCCGATTTTTAGCCACAATCCAGTTTTTTGCGGTATTGATGGCTATTCGATATAACCACGTATAAAACGCGCTGTCGCCACGGAACCTGTCGATCGCCCGGTAGGCCTTGATAAAGGCTTCCTGTGCAACATCCTGCGCCTCCGATGAATCGGAAACATATCGGGATACCAGGCTGACAATACGGTGTTGGTATTTCTGGATCAACAGGTCGAAAGCGCGCTTATCGCCTTTCTGAACCTGTTCAACCAGCAACTGATCGACTTTGGCTTCGCTCACTCCGCCCTGCACTCCACGTGTCTTTATCGGTCCCGTCTTTAACGGAGTCTGCAATGATGACACTGCGGACACCGGGTTTACACCGGTTATTTTAACGACCCTGAGCGCAGTCATACGCCCTTACCTGTTAAATATGAGCATAGCATGAACAATATCAACCCTGCTTTTAGAGTTTCGTTGCACGCTATGACCGCCTAAGTTTTCGGAGGTTCCCAGCGGATCCCGTATTCCACCGGAATCCCCTCCCCGATGCAGGGTCAAGTGCATCGGCGCCCAAGCAATGCGATAATATCGGGTTAAAGCCGACGCATGCAAAGGTGCCCTGGCGAATGCCATCAATGAACAACAGCAAATCCTCACGAGGCGAATAAGCAATATGAAAACCAGTATGGAATTTCTTAAGTCCCTGGGCATTAACGAGACCAACCCGGGCGCTTACTTTGGCGACGGCCAATGGTCAAACACGACCGATTCCGGCATCAAAAATGCGATCAACCCGTCAACGGGAGACGTCATTGCCAGCGTGTATTCTGCCTCGGAAGATGACTATGAGCGGGTGGTCAAACGTGCACTGGAAGTGTTTAACCAGTGGCGTACCGTACCTGCACCGCAGCGGGGCGAGGCCATCCGGCTGTGCACCGAAGCCTTGCGCCAGCACAAAGACGCACTCGGCAGCCTGGTCAGCCTCGAGATGGGTAAAATCAAGGCCGAAGGTGATGGCGAAGTGCAGGAAATGATCGATATTGGTGATTTCGCGCTCGGGCAGTCACGCATGCTGTATGGCTATACGATGCATTCGGAGCGTCCCATGCACCGCATGTACGAGCAGTGGCACCCCTACGGTGTTGTCGGCGTCATTTCCGCCTTCAATTTCCCGGTGGCCGTGTGGGCCTGGAATGCCTTCCTGTCCGCAATTTGTGGCAATGCGACCATCTGGAAGCCCTCCCCCAAAGGCGCGCTTTGCTGTATCGCGGTACAAAACATCTGCAACCAGGCACTGCAGGACGGTGGTTATCCACCTATTTTTCTAAGTTTCATTGAAGACGGTCATGAGCTGGCAGAGCGTTTCGTCGATGACCATCGCATCAAACTGCTGTCATTTACCGGGTCTACTGCCATCGGGCGTCAGGTCGGCATGCAGGTGGCCGCACGCATGGGGCGCAGCCTGTTGGAACTGGGTGGAAACAACGCCATCATCATGGATGAAACGGCTGATCTCGACATGTGTATTCCCGGCATCGTATTCGGTTCAGTCGGCACCGCCGGTCAGCGTTGTACATCCACCCGGCGCTTATTCGTGCATGAGTCCATCATGGCGCGCGTGAGCGAGTCATTGCTCAGGGCATACCGGCAGGTACGCATTGGCGATCCGCTGGACCCGGAAACCCTGATGGGTCCGCTGACCGATGAAGCTGCGGTCAGACGTTTTGAGGCTGCCGTCGCCTCTGCCGTCAGTGAAGGCGGTGAGGTATTGACCGGCGGCAAACGTATTGATGGCCCCGGAAGTTTTGTCGAACCCACCATTATCCGTGTGAGAAACGAGTGGGACATCGTGCAAAGTGAAACCTTCGCACCCATTTTGTACGTCATCCCCTTTACCGACCTGGATGACGCCATCGCGATGCAGAACGATGTCGCGCAAGGATTATCCTCAGCCATTTTCACGATGAATATGCGCAATGCAGAACGCTTCCTGTCGTCCACTGGTTCCGACTGCGGTATCGCCAACGTCAATATCGGCACCTCGGGCGCAGAAATTGGTGGTGCCTTCGGGGGTGAAAAGGAAACCGGTGGAGGGCGTGAATCCGGTTCCGATGCGTGGAAAATCTATATGCGGCGCCAGACCAACACCATTAACTGGGGCAGTGACCTGCCGCTGGCACAAGGAATCAAATTCGACCTTTAAGCCATGTATTCACTCATTCGCAAAGCGCTGTTTCTGACCGACCCTGAAACCGCCCACGGCCTTGCACTGGAAAGCCTGCGCCTGGGACACAGCGTGGGCGCGACCGACATTTTATGCAAAACGCATAAACAACCGGTCACCGTGATGGGCCTGACCTTCCCCAACCCGGTCGGTATGGCGGCGGGCATGGATAAAAACGGCGACTATATTGATGCACTGGGCAGCGTGGGTTTTGGTTTCATCGAAGTCGGCACGGTGACACCACGCCCCCAGGCAGGCAACCCCAAACCCCGTGTTTTTCGGCTCGAAAAGGCCAACGCGATGATCAACCGGCTGGGTTTTAACAACAAGGGCGTAGACCACCTTGTAAAGCAGGTACAGAAACGTAGATTTAAAGGTATCCTGGGTATCAATATCGGTAAGAATTCTGATACGCCCATTGCCAGGGCAGCCGAAGATTACCTCATATGCCTGGAAAAAGTTTACCCACATGCTGATTACATCACGATCAACATTTCATCACCAAACACACGGGGTTTACGTGACTTACAAGGTGCTGAGCCGCTGGATGATTTGCTCGGGTCCATCAACGGCCGACGCAAGCAATTGGCTTATGAACATGGAAATCGTGTACCGCTGGTGGTTAAAGTTGCACCCGATCTGGATGAGCAACAAATAACAGAGATTGCCGGGATCGTCGCGCAGCACGAGTTCGATGGTTTGATTGCCACCAACACCACGATTTCCCGGGAAGAAGTGAAGGGCCTGCGCCATGCCGATGAGCAAGGCGGGCTCAGCGGCGCTCCCATCAGGGGCCGGGCCAATCATGTATTGGCGGCATTTCGCACTGCCTTGCCGGCAGAAATCGCCATCATCGGCACCGGTGGAATCACCCGTGGCCCGGATGCCGCCGGGAAAATACGCCTCGGTGCAGACCTGGTGCAGTTTTACACTGGTTTTGTATACCGGGGACCAGATCTCGTCAGTGATTGCCTGAAGGCGATTGCTGAAGCACAGGCGCAGGTATGAAGCGTAGCGAGAACGCTTCCCTGCAACACCTCAACAGCTTTTCCGTCGAGGCCCATGCCGGCCTGTTGCTTGAAATGGAGTCCGAGCACGACCTGCAGGTGTTAATGGCAGAACACCCTCTTGATTCCGGGCGCGACCTGATTCTGGGTGGTGGCAGCAATGTCCTGTTTGCCGGCGATATCGACGGCATCGTGGTACTGAACCGTGTGACAGGAAAACGCATTGTTGCAGAATCAGACAATGCGGTTCTGGTAGAAGCCTGCGCGGGGGAAAGCTGGCACAGCCTGGTGTTATGGAGTCTTGAGCAGGGTTTGTCCGGCATCGAGAACCTGTCCCTGATCCCCGGCCTGGCCGGCGCTGCTCCGATCCAGAATATCGGTGCCTATGGTGTGGAGCTGGCCAGTGTCATTGACTCGGTCCAGGCGCTGGACCTGGAAAGCGGTCAAGTGCGGAGCTTCGAACACGATGACTGCCATTTTGGTTACCGCGACAGCCGCTTTAAATCTGTTGATGCTGACCGCTTTCTGATCACTCACATCCGCCTGCGCCTGCAACGTACTTTCACTGCCAACCTGAGCCATACAGGAATCGGGCAGGAACTTGAGGCCATGGGCGTCAGCGATCCCACCGCCAGGCAGGTCAGTGATGCTGTCATCCGCATACGCCGGCGCAAGCTGCCCGACCCGGAAGTCATCGGCAACGCCGGCAGTTTCTTCAAGAACCCGGTGGTTGAACTGGCTGCCGCCAGTCAACTGGCACGAGAATTTAACGACCTGCCCGTCTACGCAACGAACGATGGTGCTGCCAAGCTGAGTGCCGCATGGATGATTGAGCAATGTGGCTGGAAAGGGTATCGTCAGGGTGATGCAGGCGTTTCACAGCAGCATGCATTGGTATTGGTTAATCACGGCCACGCCACAGGCCGGCACTTGCTGGAGCTTGCCGATACCATTCGTGATTCAGTCAGAAGCCGGTATGGTATCGAATTGACACCGGAACCCCGGATTATTCGGTAGCAAGCGATGGTTTTATTTCTCTTTCATTGTGCCCACAGCACACAAGACATAGTTCTGGAGACCCGTATGAGTAGTTTTACAAACCGCATCCTGCTGGTGGCAGTCAGTGCATTGACCATCATGCTTTCGCTCACACCCGGCAGTGCCACGGCAGCCACTGACGATACGAGTAATGCCGCGGCCGGGCAGATCGATTCTGCCGGTTTGCTCGAGCGCATTTCCACGCTGGCATCCGATGAATTTGGCGGCCGTGCACCCATGTCAGAAGGCGAACGACTGACACTTAACTACCTCGAAAAGCAATTCAGGGAGATGGGCCTGAAACCCATGTTTGGGGATAGCTACCGGCAGGCTGTGCCCCTGGTTTCGATTGATGCCGATCCGAACATGGCACTGAGCATCAGTGACGGCGAGGGCAACGTGCACGCCTATGCGTATGGCTCCGAGGTCATGCTGGGCAGTCCGCAGGTGGCTGAGCAAAACGGCCTGAACCGGAGTGAACTGGTATGGGTCGGGTATGGCATCGTCGCCCCGGAATATGACTGGAATGACTACGCCGGCATTGATGTCAAGGGTAAAACGGTGGTCATACTGGTCAATGACCCGGGTTTTGCCACCCAAAACCCCGTGCTGTTTAACGGCAATGCCATGACTTATTACGGTCGCTGGACCTACAAATACGAAGAAGCTGCCCGCCAGGGTGCTGCCGGCGCATTGATTATCCACCAGACAGCACCTGCCGCCTATGGCTGGAACGTGGTCGAGGACGGCTGGAAGGGCCCACAGTTTTACCTGGCGAAAGATAATGACAATATGGACCAGGTTAAAGTACAGGGCTGGCTGCAGTATGCAACAGCCAGGGACATCTTTACCGCAGCGGGCCTGGATCTTGACAAGCTGAGCACAGACGCAGCCAAGGCCTCTGTGCAGGCCCAGCCCATGGGTTTATTTGCCAGTGTCAGCATCAATAACACCATCCAGCGTGCCGAATCTTTTAACGTCGGTGCTGTTTTGCCCGGCAGTGAGCATGCAGATGAACTGTTCATTTATATGGCCCATTGGGATCACCTCGGAACGGCTCCCCACCAGCAGGGCCAGGCGGGGGACTTCATTTTCAACGGTGCCGAAGACAATGCCAGCGGAACTGCCGGGTTGCTGGAAATCGCCCAGGCATTTGCCGCCCTGCCATCCGCGCCCCAGCGCAGCGTCGGCTTCCTGGCAGTGACTGCCGAAGAATCCGGCCTGCTGGGCTCACAGGCCTATGCAGACAAACCGGCCTTCCCTTTGAGCAAGACGATCGGTGGCATCAATATGGACCGTTTGAATTTTCGCGGCAAAATGAACGACGTGGTCGTTATTGGCTACGGCGGCTCAGAAATGGAGACTGTGCTGGCCAGCGAAGCCCTTAAATTTGGCCGCACAATCACACCGGAAGCCACGCCAGAAAAAGGCTTTTATTACCGTTCAGATCATTTCAATTTTGCCAAGAAAGGTGTGCCTATCCTGTACGCACGAGGCGGTACGGTAGACCGCACCCATGGGGCCGACTACGTCACTCAGCGCAATGCTGATTTCGTCAAGAACCGCTACCACTCCCCCGCCGATGAAGTCAACGATGACTGGGATGTGGATGCTGCCGTGGAAGACCTGAAGCTGTTCTTCAACATCGGCAACCGACTCGCCAACAGCAATGAATGGCCACAGTGGTATGAGGGCAACGAATTCCGCGCGATCCGGGAAGCCTCTTTGGCGGATAAAACACCATAAAAACGGTGGACATGAATGTCCACCCTACGGAATCGCGGTGTAGGGTGGACATTCATGTCCACCATTACCATTAAAACATTATCCTCAAAAAGCGTTAATACCGGTCAGTTCCCGTCCGATCACCAACTGGTGCACGGTTTCGGTGCCTTCATAGGTAATCACGCTCTCCAGGTTCAGCATGTGGCGAATGGCCGCGTGCTCTACCGTGATCCCGGCAGCGCCGAGGATATCACGGCAATCGCGGGCGATATCCAGCGCCATGCGCACGTTGTTCCATTTCGCCAGGCTGACCTGCTGCGGTGCCATCTTACCTGCGTCCTTTAAGCGACCAAGCTGCAGAGAGAGCAATTGTGCGGTGGTAATGCGCCGGGCCATATCTGCCAGTCGTATCTGGATCACCTGGTTGGCGGCCAGCGGGCGGCCGAATAACTTGCGGTCAGCGGTATAAGCCACCACCTCGGTCAAACACGCAATCGCAGAACCAATGGGCCCCCAGGTAATGCCGTAACGCGCCTGCGTCAAACAGCCCAAAGGCCCTTTCAGCCCGGTGACATTCGGCAGACGGTTGGCTTCGGGCACTCGTACATTGTCAAAAAACAAACCGGATGTAACCGACGCCCGCAACGACATCTTGCCGTGAATTTCCTGCGCCTCGAAGCCGGCCATGTCCTTTTCAATCACGAAGCCCGTGATGCCGTCATCGGTGTGCGCCCAGACGATGGCTATGTCTGCGATATTGCCGTTGGTAATCCACATCTTGGATCCGTTGACGATCCAATCATCCCCATCGCGTTTTGCATGGGTTTTCATACTGGCCGGATCAGAACCACCATGTGCCTCGGTCAGGCCAAAGCAACCGATCACCTTGCCTGCCGCCATGTCCGGCAACCAACGCTGTTTTTGTTCTTCGGAGCCGTAGGCATAGATCGGATACATGCACAGGCTTGATTGTACCGATGCAAAACTGCGCAAGCCCGCATCCCCGCGTTCAAGTTCCTGGCAAATCAGGCCATAGGACACACCGTTCAAACCGGCACATCCATAGCCATCAATGGTAGCTCCCAACAGACCGAGGTCAGCCATTTCCGGAATTAATTCCATCGGAAATTGCGCCTTGTCAAAAGCCT
>VAPH01078228.1_pt1 | contig 20263 bp, 21 predicted proteins | sample 3393861 | NCBI WGS metagenome assembly VAPH01 (sample SAMN08290439, study PRJNA428436) | hydrothermal vent metagenome | isolation source: Deep-sea hydrothermal vent chimney | place: Atlantic Ocean: South-mid Altantic Ridge | reverse complement strand
GATCGGGAAAGAAAGCTGGCAAGAAATAAAAACCAATTTTTTCTACTGGAATGAGAATGAACAATTTTAAAGATGAGGAATAGTTATGGCCGTACAAAAAAATCGCAAGACCCCGTCCAAGCGCGGGATGAGAAGATCTCATGACGCACTTAGCGCTACCACGCTTTCTGTTGAGCCTACAAGTGGCGAGACACATCGTCGTCATCACGTTAGCCCAAACGGTTTTTATCGTGGCAAAAAAGTAATCGATACCCAGACTGAGTCTTAACCGGCTCACCTGATTAAATTCTTTACTGAATCAATAGAAGAGCCTCACTTGCCTGTTGTAATTAGTCTTGATGCAATGGGCGGCGACCATGGGGTTAGCGTCACAATTCCCGCTGCCTTATCATTCAGGCGCCGTTTTCCTGATGTCAGGCTTGTTCTGGTTGGTCAACAGGATGTTCTGCGTCAGTCTCTTCTAGACCATCATGCCGAAGAGAGCGAGAGTCTCGTTATTCACCATGCCGGGCAAGTAGTCGCAATGGGCGAGTCTGTCACCCACGCGTTGAGGAGAAAAAAAGATTCTTCCATGCGGGTTGCCATTAATCTCGTTAAGGACGGCACAGCCAATGCCTGTGTTAGTGCTGGTAATACTGGCGCCCTGGTCGCCACGGCAAGATTTGTCCTGAAAACATTACCTGGAATCGACAGGCCGGCAATTATTGGCGCCATGCCAACCATGAATGGCCACCTGCGGGTACTCGACATGGGCGCAAATATTGACTGCACCCCCGAACATTTGTTGCAATTTGGTATTATGGGGTCAATTCTCGTCACCGCTCTTGAGGGTAAAACTGCGCCCTCCATTGCGCTGCTGAACATCGGCGAAGAAGAAATCAAAGGCAACGAAGTCGTTAAAAGAGCTGCCGAGTTACTCCAGAAGAGCGCCATAAATTACATTGGTTTTGCAGAAGGTAATGAAATATTTTTGAGTGATTACGATGTGATTGTTTGCGACGGGTTTATGGGAAATATTGCCCTGAAAACCAGTGAAGGCCTGGCGCAAATGATTACCCAAATGATTCGCCAGGAATTTAATAAAAACCTGATCACTAAAATTATTGGCCTGGTGGCCATGCCAGTATTAAAGGCCTTTCGAAAACGCGTTGACCATCGCCGCCACAATGGCGCTACCCTGATTGGACTCAGGGGGACCGTCATTAAAAGTCATGGCGGTGCTGACAAACTGGCTTTTGAACATGCCATTGAAGTTGCGCTCGATGAAGTTCAATCAAATGTTCCGGAAAAAATTAGTGCGGGCTTGTGCAAGATGTCTGCCGAGGAGAAACAGGGATGAAAAACTCAAGATGAAATATTCTAAAATAACCGGAACCGGTAGTTACCTGCCAGAAAAAATACTCACCAATGCCGACCTGGAAAAAATTGTCGACACCACCAGTGAGTGGATTGTCTCGCGCACCGGGATTGAAGAGAGACGAATAGCAGGTGACAATGAATTTACTTGCGATTTAGCTGAAGCAGCAGCACGTAATGCCATAAGCGCGGCCAATATAAACGCCAAAGACATCGATCTCATAATTGTTGCAACCACCACGCCTGACCGAATATTTCCCAGCACCGCCTGTTTATTGCAAGAAAGACTCGGCATCCATGGCTGCGCCGCCTTTGATGTCCAGGCCGTCTGCACGGGTTTTGTTTATGGTATGGGTATTGCCGAGAAATTCATACGAACCGGTAGTGCAAAACGAGCGCTAATAGTAGGGGCAGAAACATTGTCCCGCATAATTGACTGGCGTGATCGTTCTACATGTGTGCTGTTTGGGGATGGTGCTGGTGCGGTCATACTGGAAGCGAGCGATTCAGAAGGCATTATCTCGTCGCATTTACATGCTGATGGCAAGTATAAGGAACTGTTAACCGTGCCCGTCGGTGTTTCCAGCGGTCATGAAAAATTAAAACAAACCGAGGCCTATATCCAGATGCAGGGCAATGAAGTATTCCGGGTTGCGGTCAATACGCTCGGTCGAATTGTTGATGAAACGCTGGCAGCAAATAACATGAAAAAATCAGACATCACCTGGCTCGTGCCGCACCAGGCAAACATCAGGATCATCAATGCAACAGCAAAAAAACTTGGCATATCCACTGATCATGTTGTTGTCACTGTGAACAAACACGGTAATACGTCAGCGGCGTCGATCCCGCTGGCATTCGATGAAGCCGTCCGTGATGGCCGTATTAAGCGTGGCGATACTGTCATGATGGAGGCATTTGGCGGAGGTTTTACCTGGGGATCGGTCTTGTTGAAATATTAACCAAGTAATAAAAACATAGACAGGCCGCTCCTGTGCGTCCTGCACCTGCGGCATTTGTACATCCGGGATGAACATGATTACTTAACATTGCAGATTGGATTCAGATGTACGTTTTAATCCAGTAAATCTTGTTAATCTTGTCTAAAGTATTTTGTTTTTTTATAATTTAAGAATTTAATAATTAAAGGTAAGGATAGTTTTTATGGCATTGGCATTTGTTTTTCCTGGCCAAGGTTCGCAATCGGTTGGCATGTCCAGCGCGCTGGCAGAAAATTTTGATGTTGTAACAAAAACATACCACGAGGCCAGTGAGGCGCTTGGGCACGACCTATGGCAATTGGTGTGCAACGGACCTGAAGCAGATTTAAATAAGACACAGAACACCCAGCCCGCCATGCTAACTGCGGGCGTTGCAGTTTGGCGAGTCTGGCAACAACGTGGCGGTCCTTTACCTGCCGTACTGGCAGGCCATAGCCTCGGAGAATACACTGCGCTGGTTTGTGCTGGTGCCCTGGCATTTTCTGATGCTGTTCGTTTAGTGGCTGATCGCGCCAGGTTTATGCAAGCTGCAGTACCTGCAGGCAAGGGCGCTATGGCGGCCATAATCGGCCTCGAGGATGCGGCAGTCAGGGTCCTGTGTGAGACAGCGGCGTCAGGGCAGGTATTAGATGCCGTCAACTACAACTCACCGGGCCAGGTAGTCATTGCTGGTGATACCGCTGCAGTAGATCGCGCCGTAGCCCAGGCCGGTGCAGCAGGGGCTAAAAGAGCGATTATATTGCCTGTTAGTGTGCCTTCTCACTGCGCATTAATGCATGACGCAGCCAATAACATGGCAGATCGTTTAACGTCCGTCACCATCAGCACGCCAGAAATTCCGGTTTTACATAATGTAAATGTTAAGGCAGAAAATAAAGCTGAAGATATCCGTGCCTTGTTAGTGCAGCAAATAGAAAACCCAGTGCGATGGGTGGAGACAGTTGAAAAAATAGCCAGCCAGGGCGTAAAAACAATCATAGAGTGTGGGCCTGGCAGGGTATTAACAGGGCTCAACAAACGCATCACTAAAGAAGCAAAAACATTACCGGTTTATGATAGCGCCAGTCTCGATTCGGCACTTGAGAGAGTTCAGACTCAAACACTTGCTCAATAAGGGGAAAATATGTCATTACAGGGCGAAGTAGCACTGGTTACAGGGGCAACACGGGGTATCGGTAAGGCCATAGCCCTCGCTTTAGGCGCTGAGGGCGCCCAGGTCATGGGTACTGCTACCTCAAGTAATGGTGTAGATAGCATAGATAAGTATTTGAAAGAAAATAATATTAATGGAAGTGGATTGGTGTTAGATGTGACCAGTCAAGATTCAGTCAGCGCACTCATGACAAGCATTAAGGAAATAACCGGCCAAGCGCCTAGTATCCTGGTTAACAATGCCGGTATTACCCGGGATAATTTGCTCATGCGCATGAAGGACGAGGAATGGGACGCCATTATGGAAACCAATCTCAAATCCCTGTTTCGTTTAAGTAAGGCCTGTTGCCGACCCATGACCAAGGCCAGAAAGGGCCGGATAGTCAGTATTTCCTCTGTTGTGGGCGAAGTCGGCAATCCTGGCCAAACCAACTATTGCGCAGCTAAAGCAGGCGTAAATGGCTTCACAAGAGCGCTGGCGCGAGAACTGGCTCCCAGGAATATTACGGTAAACTCAGTTGCCCCTGGTTTTATAGATACAGATATGACGCGGGCATTATCAGAAGAACAACGGGCAGCCATTTGCGATAATATCCCGCTATCTCGCCTGGGTAGCGCTGAGGACGTGGCTGCTGCGGTCGTGTATCTGGTCTCAGATGCTGGCGCATATATTACGGGTACCACCATGCACGTCAATGGAGGCCTTTATATGGGCTAGTTCCAGGTTGATTCTAGAACTAGACCTTGGTCGTCAAATAAGAATACAATGCGCCCTCGCCGGGCCTTGTGCTCAAATCAGGAGGAAATTATAGCTATGAGCAGTATCGAAGAAAGAGTAAAAAAAATCGTAATCGAACAACTTGGGGTGAACGAGGGTGAAGTAGTCAATGCGGCTTCGTTTGTAGATGATCTTGGTGCAGATTCGCTTGACACCGTAGAGCTGGTCATGGCGCTGGAAGAAGAATTTGATACTGAAATTCCTGATGAAGATGCCGAAAAGATTACAACTGTTCAACAGGCAATAGATTACGTTAACAAGAACCAGTAAATCTACCTGCTGGTGATCTGTTGATTATTAGCGCTGGTATTGCAAATTTAATCCGTATTTCAGATATGGCTTTCAGGTCAGCAAAATTGCTGACTTTGTTTTGTTATTTTTGCGATAGCCGTAACAATTTTTTACTGCGATTAAATAAAACAATAAATAATTCCCTGGAGAGGCTGGATACTTGAGCAAGCGACGCGTCGTGATTACTGGTCTTGGGGTACTTTCTCCCATTGGTATTGGGGTTGAAAAAAACTGGATCAATATTCTTGCCGGCAAAAGTGGTATTGCACCGATTGAAAACTTCGATGCTACGGGCTTTCCATCTACTTTTGCCGGTGAAGTGAATGATTTCGACCCGCTTGATTTCATCCCTTTCAAAGAAGCAAAAAAAATGGATCGTTTTATCCAGCTAGGCGTCTCGGCTGGTCTCGAAGCATTTAAAGATTCTGGTTTAACCGTTACACCAGCCAATGCCCACAGGATGGGCGTGATAATTGGTTCCGGTATTGGCGGTATCAATACAATCGAAAAAACAACATCGGTAATCAGCGCCAAGGGACCACGTCGCGTATCCCCGTTTTATATTCCCATGAGCATCATCAATATGATATCCGGGGACTTGTCTATCATGCTGGGGTTAAAAGGACCCAACCTGGCAATAGTAACTGCCTGTACAACGGCGACTCACAGTATTGGCGACGCCAGCCGTATGATTGAATATGGCGATGCCGATGTCATGGTAGCAGGCGGTGCCGAAGCTGCTGTTACACCAACTAGTATGAGTGGATTTGGTAATGCCAGGGCGCTTAGTTTCCGTAATGATGATCCCCAGGGTGCCAGCCGCCCGTGGGATCTTGACCGTGATGGTTTCGTATTAAGTGAAGGCGCAGGTGTGGTGGTACTGGAAGAGTATGAGCACGCTATGAATCGAGGTGCAAAAATTTATGCCTCGGTTGACGGGTTTGGCATGAGTGGCGACGCCCACCACATGACCAGCCCGCCAGAAGATGGCGATGGCGCCAGGCGCTGCATGTTATCCGCGTTGGGTTATGCGGGCATCAAGCCGGAACAGGTCGATTATGTGAACGCCCACGGCACGTCAACACCGTTGGGTGACCTGGCCGAGACCCGGGCACTGGAAGCTGCCTTTGGCACCCATGCCAGCAAACTGGCAATAAGCTCTACAAAATCCATGACCGGTCACTTGCTTGGCGCGGCTGGTGGAGTTGAAGCTATTTATACGGCACTATCCATATACAATCAGGTTGCACCGCCGACAATTAATATTAGCAACCAGGATCCTGCGTGCGATCTTGATTTTGTACCCGGCGTAAAAAGAGACATGACCATTAATGTTGCGCTCTCAAACTCTTTTGGTTTTGGCGGTACCAATGGCACACTGGTAATGAGCAAGGTTAATTAAAGGCCTGCCCAGGTCCAACTTTAGAATTTATCCAGGAAATTTATATTTAGTTAAATGCGAGTCGTCAGCTCAGATAATAACGTGAGCTTGCTCGGGCTCCATCAGTCAAACCCGCGACATTTTCCTTTTCTGCTGCAGAGCACCGCAAAAAATACAGGGGACCAGAACCGGTACTCCCGTTATGACATTCTATTTGCATTACCTGGCCAGGCCTTGGTACTCAACAGTCACTACGAATTGTCTTTGGACAATAAACCGCTCCCGGAAAACGATTTCCTGAGCGCATTTGATGATATCTGGAAACATAAAAAATCTGAAAACAATCTCCGGGAAAATATAGAAAATAAAAAATTAAATTATCAAGATATAGAGGAGCTCCCTTTTCTTGGGGGCTGGTTTATATTCCTGTCTTATGAGCTGGTATCCCAGATTGAAACAAGCCTGGGCCAGTTACCAACCAAAAAAAATATTCCCGTGGCCATGGCGGTCAGGTGTCCTGCTGCAATTATTAGTAATAAACATTCTGGCGAAATAACAATCGTCGCCGAACAGTCTGTTTCAGAATCAGACTTTTTAAAACTAAATAAAGATATCGCCGATCTGGGGGTCGAAGAAGAAACAAAAGAAATTCGCATAAACCGCTTACATGAAGAAAATGAAAAAATATACCTGGACAACATAAACCGCGTAAAACAGTACATACATGATGGCGATATTTTCCAGGTAAATTTATCCAGGAAATGGCATGCAAACATCAAGCAGGGCAGTGCCGCAGAAATTTACCAGCACTTGTGCAAAACTAATCCTGGCCCGTTTGCAGGACTTGCCAGGTTGTCCGATGAGTGCGCTATCATTAGCTCTTCTCCTGAAAGACTGGTGAGCTGTAAAAACAATAAAGTAACAACACGTCCTATTGCCGGTACTTTTCCCAGGAATTCCAACCAAACACTTGATGACGACTTACCTGCGGCACTGGTGGCAAACGCGAAAGAACGGGCAGAGCATATTATGCTGATTGACCTGGAGCGAAATGACCTGGGGAGAGTCTGCCGCCCGGGCTCTGTTGAGGTTAGCGAAATGATGGTCGTAGAAACTTATAAGCACGTACACCACATCGTATCCCAGGTGGAAGGCTTACTGGCAGAAAATAAATCTCCAGCTGACATTATCCGTGCTGTTTTTCCAGGCGGGACCATTACCGGCTGCCCAAAAGTCAGGTGCATGGAAATCATACGGGATATGGAAAAATGCTCGCGGGGGGCATATACCGGTGCCATGGGTTATATCAATACCAGTGGTGATATGGATTTAAATATTTTAATTCGAACGCTGGTTGTCGAAAAAGGTAATCTCCATTTTCGGGCCGGTAGTGGCCTGGTCGCTGATTCCGAACCGGAGCGAGAACTGGATGAGACGCGGGCCAAAGCCAGGGGTTTAATCCAGGCGATCACAAATTGAAGGGATTATAAGCAGGTATTAACTAAACGACATGACTGAACAATCACAATACATAACCCTGATTAATGGCAAACCAGGCAGCACGGTCGATATAAACGACAGGGGCTTAAATTATGGCGACGGGATCTTTGAAACAATTGCCGTGCATGATGGTGTGACATTGCTTTGGGATTTGCACTGGTTGCGCTTAGCCAAGGGTTGCAGGCAGTTATCATTAACAATTCCCGACCAGGAAACCATCAACCAGGAACTAAAATTACTAGCTGGTAGAATCAACAAAGGCGTAATCAAATTAATATTAACCCGAGGCATTGGTAAGCGAGGTTATCGGCCAGATCCCGAACAGGTCTGTACCCGCATTCTTAGTAGCAGTCCGTGGCCGGGTAAAAAAGATGGGCAAGAAAGAGCAGGGGGCATCGAGACTTTTATCAGCAATCATGTCATTTACCCTGACCCGCAACTGGCGGGCATCAAACACCTCAACAGACTGACACAAGTGATGGCAAGTATTGAGGTCAATAATGAAGAGTCAGGATATAATAACCGGATTGGAATAATGTGTGATCCAGACAATAATCTTGTCGAAGCCATTTCGTCAAATATATTCGTAATCGAGAAACATACGCTGAAAACCCCTGAACTTATTAATTACGGGGTCGCAGGGGTCATGCGAGAAAACGTTTTGATACAGGCCAATAGACTGGGGATTAATACAGAAATTAAAATACTTGAGAAATCGTGTTTAAATAATGCAAACGAAGTTTTTTTAACCAACAGTATAATTGGCATAGTTCCGGTTAAGCGTATCAACAATAATATGTTTAAAGTAGGCGAAATAACAAGTAAATTAATGACAGCAATAAAACAAGAAAAATATTATGCCTGAAAAAATTAAAAAAATAATGAAAATCGGGTTTGTTCTTTTGCTAACTTTGATTATTTATTTATTTTGGTCCTGGTTTGGCCCACAAGTTAACAAAAACACTGTTGTTACTATTGAACAAGGCAGTTCTTTCAGGAAATTGGCCAGGAGCCTGGATAACAAAGGAATTATTTCGCAATTCAGGACGTTTGTTATACTTGCCCAGCTCCGCGGTGACACCAGGAATGTTCACATGGGTGAGTACGCATTGAAGAAAAACATGAGCCAGAATGAGATTTTATCTTTATTTGTCTCAGGGCGCGTAATTACTTATCCACTGACATTACTGGAAGGGTGGAATTTTTCACAATTTCGAGAAATTTTAAAAAAATCCAAAAATCTAAAACAAACCGTGGCGGATTTGTCGAACCAGGAAATTATGACCAGGCTGGGTCGCAATGGTTTACACCCTGAAGGATATTTTTACCCAGACACTTATTTTTACTCTGCTGGCAGTACAGATTTTACAATTTTAAAAAATGCCTTTGAGAGAATGCAATCCAGGCTGGATCAGCAATGGCAAGCTCGTGAGAAAGGTTTGCCCTACAAATCCAGGTATGAAGCATTGATCATGGCATCAATTGTTGAAAAAGAAACGGGCCAGGCCAGTGAGCGTCCCGTCATCGCCGGTGTTTTTATTAATCGCCTCAGAATCGGCATGCGACTACAAACCGACCCGACAGTCATTTATGGCATGGGCAATATCTTCAAGGGAAATATCAGAAAAAAAGATTTAAGAAAAGATACCCCGTATAATACCTACACGAGAAACGGCTTGCCTCCCACACCTATTGCTATGCCAGGTGACGACGCAATATACGCGGCACTACATCCGGCGAAGACTAATGCCCTGTTTTTTGTTGCTCGCGGCGATGGCAGTCATGTATTTTCAAAAACGTTAAAAGATCATAATAAAGCAGTCAGAAAATATCAGCTCAAGAAAAAATAAATACAGTTTTTTGTAAAATTTTGTAAATATAACGGGACATGACTAGTAAAAAAAAAGTAGGACTATTTATTACACTGGAAGGAGGTGAAGGTGCCGGCAAGAGTACCAATCTTGAATATATCCAGCGTAAGTTTATCGATGCCGGCCATGAAGTACTGGTTACCCGGGAACCAGGCGGGACTAAAATTGGTGAAAACATACGCGAATTATTATTACACGCCAAGGACCAGAACATTTCTGACAATACCGAATTAATTTTAATGTTTGCTGCCCGCACCCAGCATTTATACGAAATTATTGAGCCAGCACTGTTGCAGGGAAAGATAGTGTTATGTGATCGTTTTACTGATGCCACCTTTGCCTACCAGGGCGGCGGCCGCGGCATACCTGATGACAGAATTAACACCCTGAAACAATGGGTACAACTTGGTCGCGAACCAGACCTTACCTTGTTATTCGATTTGCCCATCGAGCTAGGCCTGGAAAGAGCGAACAACCGAAGCAGCCCGGATCGTTTCGAGAAAGAAACACTGGCTTTCTTTGAGCGCGTACGTAAAAAATATCTTGATATAGCGAGACAGGAACCAGGACGTGTCAAAATCATTAATTCTGACAATACATCTGCAGAAGTACATGATCAGCTGGATGTTATTCTTGATGACGTGCTCGATAATTTATAGCAATGAAAAATTATACACTACCCTGGCATGATGTAATTTGGTCAAAGCTAACCAAAGATGTCAATAAATTGCCACACGCGATTTTATTTTCAGGTCAAACGGGCGTTGGAAAGAAACGGTTGGCAGAGAGATTCGCAATTTTTCTTTTATGTGAATCGCCCGTAGAAAATGAAGCCTGTGGAATTTGCAAATCATGCAAATTAATCGCAGCCGGCAACCATCCAGATTACATTTTTATAACACCGGAAGAGAAGAAAAAAATAATTTCTGTTGATCAAACCAGGGAAGTCAGTCGCCAATTGCAATTAAAATCGCATATTGCGGGGAAAAAAGTAGCCATTATCTATCCTGCTGAAAGCATGAATGTTAATGCAGCCAATAGTTTGCTTAAAATCCTTGAAGAGCCACCGCTTGATAATATTATTATACTTGTCACTAGTAAAATTTCTCATTTACCGATGACCATTAAAAGCAGGTGCATCAAAATTTCTGTTAACTTGCCAAACCATGATCTTGCAGCCAGTTGGTTGCAGATGCAGGAATCAAACGTTGATATTGATAACGCAGCCTCATTGCTTAAGTGCGCCGGCGGGGCACCGCTACTGGCACAATCTTTATTGGCCAAAGACTTCTCGCAAACAAGAATGCAATTATTAGACGATGTGTCTGGAATCGCCAGGCAACAATCGGACTTCAGTGCATGTGCAAAAAGATGGAAAGAGACAGGCGCCGACTTGTGTTTGATGTGGTTCCAGGGTTTTATGGCTGACCTGATAAAAATAACTATGGCAAATACTGCTAAAACTTCGAATAACTTGCCAGGGCTTACTAATATAGAGTTAAGCTCAGACTTGAAACTGCCAAAAAAAACGTTAAACTTGAGGCAGTTGTTTGAATTTTCTGATGTACTTTCAGAATCAAGAAAATTACTCAATGCACCAATGGATGAGCTGTTGTTACTCGAGGATATTCTTGTCAGATGGCAGGGCCTGATGAAGGCATGATCTGCAGTAAAGACAATTAGATAGTGAGACAATCAGGATAGATAGCGAAATAATTATGGGAATACCACCAAAAAGAAAAGGCCCGGTTCCAGTCAGACCCGGTGTATTGTCCCTGACCATCAAGGACAAGAATGCCCTGTATGCGGCATACATGCCTTTCATTAAAGGAGGTGGTATTTTTGTCCCAAGCAGCAAGGCCTATAAGCTTGGCGACGAAGTATTCATGCTGCTCACACTCATGGACAGCAAGGAAAAAATCCCGGTTGCAGGTCACGTCTCGTGGGTCACCCCGCAAGGCGCACAAGGCGCACGTACTGCCGGTATCGGTATCCAGTTTAGCGCAAAAGATTCCGGTGCAGCACGCAATAAAATTGAAGGTATCCTGGCAGCAGCACTAAAGTCAGAAAAACCGACACATACCATGTAAGCTATTTTGTAAGTGCCACTTCTCGTAGATTCTCACTGCCATATTAATTTTGACCCCCTTGGCAACGAAGTTCCAGATGTCCTGACGCGTGCCCGGGATAATGACGTTGGTTATTTTTTATGCGTTTCTGTAAATCTTGAGGACTACCCCGAGGTTAATGCGTTAGCAAGCCAATATAAAAATGTTTTTGCCTCGGTTGGCGTCCACCCCAATGAACAGCAAGGCCATGATCCTGACGAATCTGAGTTATACGACTTGGCAAAAGACAAAAATGTCATTGCAATTGGCGAAACCGGTCTCGACTATTTTCGTTCAACGGGTGAACTGGACTGGCAACACAATCGTTTTCGCCAACATATCCGCGCCGCTAACAAGAGCAGCAAACCTTTGATTATCCATACCCGGGAAGCTGCTGCCGATACCATTCGCATAATGAAGGAGGAGGGCGCCGAAAATTGCGGTGGCGTCATGCATTGTTTTGCAGAAAACTGGGAAGTAGCCCAGCAAGCACTGGAGCTGGGTTTTTACATCTCCTTTTCCGGCATTGTTACTTTCAATAGCGCTAAAGATTTAAAAGAAGTGGCTAAACTGGTACCAGAAGACCGGATGTTAGTAGAAACAGATAGCCCTTACCTGGCGCCGACACCCCATCGTGGAAAAACCAATGAACCGGCCTACGTCAAGCATGTGGCAGAATGTATCGCTGAATTACGGGGCACAACCTATGAAAACATTGCCGAGCTGACGACAGATAATTTTTTCCGGCTTTTTTCACACGCCAAACCAGTATTAAACTAGCCAAATAATTCCGCTACTTCTGGACGCTGTGCACCAGCTCAATTGCCTTATCCAGCACGCTGTTGCTGGTATAAAAATGAGGCGAAAAACGAATACCACCGCCCCTGTGGGCACATACAACTTTATGTTTCATCAGTGACTCATAGAGGGTGTTACTGTCCTTTTGTTTGTGTCTGAACACGACAATGCCCGCATATCTATCTTTACTATTACTAGTTATTAATTCCAGGGCAGGGGATTGATTTATTTGATCAAAAAGATATTCACTTTTTTCTTTTACAAGCAACTCAATCTCTGCAACCGTTACTTCTTCAATAAGTGATAAACTGGCATCAAGCACAATTGTGCCCAGCATATTAGGACTGCCACATTCAAAACAACGGGCAGATTCAGCAGATTGCCAGTCCGTCGCATCAAAATCATGATAATTGTCTGTCATGTGCCAGCCAAACTCATGCAATCGCATCAAACTCCGCCATTTTTCACTACAATAAAAAACAGCCAGGCCTTCGGCGCCCAACATCCATTTGTGACCATCAGCCATCAGGAAATCAATATTCATCTCCTGGACATGGTGCGCCATTATCCCAAGACCCTGGATGGCATCAACACAAAATGCGATATTTCGTTTTTTACAAAGCCCGCCAAGTTTTTCAAGATCCATCTTCAGGCCACTGGCGTACTGGACACTGCTTATTGACAATAACCGGGTTTGTTTGTCACAGGCATCAATAAGCGTCTGCTCAGGATCTTTGGTTTCCCGGAGACTGACTTGTCGAACTGATACGCCATAAACATCAAGTGACTGCCAAACTATACGATTTGACGGGAACTCTTCATCGCTAATGACCACGTTGTCACCATTTTTCCAGGGAAAGCCGTGGGCAACAAAAGACAAGGCCTCCGAGGTATTTTTAGTCAGGGCAATATCGTCCACAGAAGGCGAGCCAATCAGGTTAACTAATCGTTGTCGCAAGCATAACTCGAGCACCATCCAGTTCGGATACTCAAGCGCACCCTGATGGACGTTTTCATCGGCAAATGCTTTCAGGGCAAGTCCACTACGTGCAGGCAGTGGCGAGACCGCGGCATGATTAAGATAATAAATATCCTTGTCTAACTGGAATTCGGACTGAATCAGGGCGTTTAACTCATTTTTATCCATCTGCTATTTATTTCCCGGTTATGTTTATAAGTAAATCCTGATGCACATTTGATGCTTGTAAGGTGACAAATCTGCTTGCTTCGCTATTTCTTGTCTATTGGGCTCCAAATCACCCTGGTACGCTTGACCCATACTCAAGCTTTGCTATGTTTATTCTTGTACTCAAAATTTATCTACGGACGGACATCCAGCACGAATTTCCAGGATTACGGACATGCATCAATGTTCTCCTCGAGCAAAATGTTCTCTTGTCACTAGCGTCTTAGAAAAAGGACGCACAACAACCGGAGCAATGTATGAAAATATCCGTAAAACTCGCCTTATTCTTCGCATTAATCAGTTTTTTCACCACTAATGTCGCATTAGCAGCGGTTAATTTAGGGGTTATTTCATCACGTGGAGCGCTCAAGGCGCAAGCAAAATGGGGGCCGTTGGCCAAGTATTTCGGTGATGAAATTGGTGACTCGGTCAAACTGGTGACATTAACACCAGACCAGGTTGAGTCCGCAGTCAGCCAGAAACGCGTTGATTATATTCTGGTTAATCCAGTGGTCACTGCTGTTGTCAATAAAAAGTACAAAACTATTCCGCTGGCCACCCTGAAGAAAAAATTTGGCTCCCAGTTTGCTGGTGTCATTTTTTCAAAAAAAGGCAGCGATATTACCAGTAGCAGCGACCTGAAAGGCAAAAAAGTAATGGCTTATAAATTCGGAACCTCGGCCGCGGCATATACTTTCCAGGTCTATCACCTGAAACAAAAAGGCATAACACCAAAAGATTTTTCTGCATTTACTGAAACACGAAAAAAGCAGGATGATATTGTACTTTCAGTCAAGGCGGGTTTAGTTGATGTTGGATTTGTTAAATCAGGCCTGCTTGAGGCGATGGAAAAAGAAAAGAAAATTAAAATAAGTGATTTTAATATCATCGACAAACAAAATGATTCACTGAAAAAAGTACACAGCACAGAACTATATCCACACTGGTTCTTGTCAGCCACAAAGAGCGCAAATAAATCCCAGTCTAAAAAACTTGCAGCCGCTGCCTTGTCCCTAAGCCCTTCTAATGCAGCTGCAAAAAAAGCGAAAATTAAAGGTTTTGTAAAACCGTTATCGCTAGACAAAGTCCTGGCGGCATTAAAAGCACTAAATTTACCGCCATTTAGTAAATAATAACGGCGGGAGCTGAATAATGAGCATGAATAATATTTTCAGATTTCTGAATGTGCGCGGCAGTCTTGGGGCAAAGTTTTCGACCGCAACCATGGCAGCCGTATTCACCATGATGGTCATTCTGGGTGCACTGATTAATTCACAACAGAATTCCGTTTTTGAGACTGTTGTAGTTTCATCGCAAAAGATTGTCGATGACATTAACAAAAAAGAATTGAGTGCTAATAAAAAAGCATTAAAGGTAAAGATTGATCAGCTCGTAAAATTACTGGCAAGCATTGCACCCAATGCAATCGCGGAAATGGAACTTTCCTCTCTTTTAAATTACGCGAACGTCGTAGTAGAAGATCCTGATGTCCTCTACGTTAAATTCAGCAATAGTGATGGCACCACCTTGATCGATGCAGGCACCACTGAAAATAGTGAAATGTTATTGCTGGACACTGAAATCAAAGAAGATGATGTGGTACTGGGCAATGTTAGAATTGGTTACACAGAAAAACGGGCAACTGTAAATGCTGAAGAAATCAGGAGTTTTGGTAAGTCCAAGATTGATGATTTAACCAAAACTTTAACCGAGATTGGTGATGCCTCTCTTTACAGTCTTGCGATTCTTATTTTAATTATAGCCGCCGTCATTGGTTTAACCGTCTATATCACAGGCATGCGCATTACGAAACCATTAAACATTGTTGCTGATGCCATGCAAGATATTGCAGAAGGTGATGGTGATTTAACGCAAAGGCTTCGACATACAGGTAACGATGAGATTGCCCACCTGGCGAATGCCTTCAATAAATTTGCTGATAAAATTGAATCAGTAGTTGTCAAGGTTCGCACAGGTGTGTCTTCAATCAATACAGCAACCCAGGAAATTTCTTCAGGTAATACCAATCTGTCTCAACGTACAGAAGAGCAGGCCTCCTCACTGGAAGAAACGGCATCAAGCATGGAGCAAATGACCGGTACAGTAAAACAAAATGCCGACTCCGCACAGCAAGCAAATGAACTGGCAGCCAGTGCCCAGGCGCAAGCCATAAAAGGCGGTGAGGTGGTTCAAAAAACAATTGATGCGATGGATGAAATTAATACTTCCAGTATCAGGATTGCCGATATTATTTCGACTATCGATGGCATCGCCTTTCAAACAAATTTACTGGCATTAAATGCAGCCGTTGAAGCGGCCCGGGCAGGTGAACAGGGCAGGGGATTTGCGGTAGTCGCTAGTGAGGTACGAACCCTGGCCCAACGGTCTGCTGATGCAGCAAAAGAAATCAAAGTACTAATCGAAGACAGCGTAGGCAAGGTGAAAGCTGGTGCCGCCCTGGCAGATGAATCTGGTCATAACCTGAAAGAAATAGTTGAAGGCATAGCTAATGTAGCCAATATAGTCTCTGAGATTGCTTCCGCATCTCGCGAACAAACCGGGGGTATTGAACAGGTCAACACAGCCATTACCCAAATGGACGACATGACCCAGCAGAATGCAGCCCTGGTTGAAGAAGCTGCGGCAACCAGCCGTTCACTGCAAGAACAGTCAAGCTACCTTGCGCAAGTGGTATCATTTTTTAAGGTACGAGATGTTAATTCGAATAAACTGGTTGTTGCTACCGAACAACAATTACGATCAGTCGACAGTCCGGATAACCTTATGCCTGGCAAATCAGACCTGGAAAGTAAGCGTACTGGTACTGATAATGCCGATTGGGAAGATTTCTAGACAGAACAGTTCCGTTCTGAACTTGCTTTTAGGCGGGCCTTTAGACGGGTATATCAAATGAATGCCTGTGGAATGTCATTCTAGGGTCTTTACACACTCAACCCATGCCAGCCCCTATCCCAATTAATAATTCGCATAATGTATATTATGTTAAATAGACTATATTTGCTCATACGCACTTATTTGCGTGTCCTGCCCTGCTCCTATGGTTAAGTATTTAATTAAACTAATCTCAAAAGTACTCTTCATCGGTATTGTGCTTATGATTGTGTTTTACATTGCAGCAGTGAAAATAGACGTTGTCTTGAATCCACTCTGATGCAAAACTGGGAGGTACACTGGAATTTTCATAAATTCTGTTAGCTTAGAGAACTCGTGGCCTTATTACAGGCATACTAATTGCATATTAGTTTTATCGGACTTCATGTCTTTACAAGCTATTGTTTTTTAACTATTAGATACGGTAAGAGCAGCATATTACCAGTAAAAAAGGGGTACAAATGGCCGAACAAAAACAAATAGCCTCCAGGATAACCGACTTCTTTGTTATCACAATGGTTGCGTTAATGAGCATTGGCGCGAATCTGCCTGATACCGTGAGTGTCGCGCTGGATAAACGCTATTTAATGGCCGGGCTGATCGCTATTGTTGCCGTATCACTCGTCCGTTACCTTAAATTTACCCTGGTCCTGGTTGTTGCCATTATGATGATTGGCGCCAACCTGCCCTCCAAAATGGCCGATGAGCTAGGCATCAATACCAATATCATGGTGCTGGCACTAATTGTGATGGTGTTGGTATCGCTGGGAAACAGGTTATTCAAAATACCTACAGGTATAGATCAAAAAAAGCAGACAAAATCTACTCATGGCGCATCTGCGCTTTTTAATGCCATTGCTAAAGGCAGAATGTCTACGGTGAACACACTATTAAATCAGGGCGTAAATGCTAATTTAATGACTAAAGAAGGTTATACACCTCTTATTTTTGCAGCTTCAAAAGGTTTCGGAGATATGGTGCAGCTGCTCATAGAAAAAGGTGCGAACGTCCATAGCAAGGATAAGTCAGGTAAAACAGCAATCATTTATGCGCGTACCAAGGGATTTACTCGTGTATCAGAAATCCTGATCGCGGCGGGTGCAAAAGGGTGATCCCCTCCCCTGTTTCCCAATTCCTATACGGGTTTGTGCATTAAACCTCAACGTCAGTTAAGATGGTGATCTGATTTCACGATAACGACACTCACTAACATAACTGTTATTATTCATGCGCTCTATACTCTATAAATTTATCATGATCCTGATTCTCCTGGCTGGCTGGGTCACTTACGATAACTGGGGCAAGATCACTTCATTTTCTCCCTCATCAATTGCAACCGCAGCGATGAACAGTTTTTCTTTTGCAACTTCTGGCTTAAGAAAATCCAGGACATATCAGTGGGAGGATGAAAATGGACGTAAACATGTTAGCAATACACCGCCCGATAATGCCAGGAATGTTAAAGTGGTGGAGTATGAAAGTGACTTGAATGTTGTACCGGGACACAAACCAGCGCCTGCTGATAATAAAGAGGCTGCTGGCCAGGACAGAACTGCTGCGGGCGATAATGCGTCAAACCAAAGGCAATCAAATACCCAAAACAATAACAACAATAAAGATTTAGTCGATACCTATACTTCGGCTATTAAAGATGCAAAAGACGTTCAAAATATAATGAACCAAAGAAATAAAAACCTGACTGAGCAACTTAACCAGTAACAAAAAATTAGTGAATACTCCTGGTATTTAGAAAGAAAAGTTAAGAAAGAAGATTTTTGTCCTGCATATCCTTCAAAAAATTCAATATGGCATCTTTCACAATTATGCCAAATGCCTGGCTTCGTTCAACCGGTTTTAAATTCGATGACTTTGGTACGTCTTCTTCGGTAACAATAATGGCATGGCTGTAAATTTTTCTGATTACCTTGCCATTGGCCCTAATCATCGTAATGGAGAATTCATATTTACCCTCATTAGATTTCCCTGTTAGTCCTAACGAAGATCTTATTCCAAAATTATTTGCACTATTCGGATCTGCACTACCAACACTATTTGCGACGACCATAAGCGACATGGAGGCAGTATCATCTGATATAATGACACCCGTTTCCCGAATTGATCGCATCACCTCTTTTCTTAGCATGCTATACCCTTTTGCCACCAATTTTCCGTTACTCTGAAATTCTACTTCGATCCTGGCGGGATATTTTTGTGATACACGTTTTATCTGGTTTTGACTGGCGAGCTTATACTGGGGGTCGATGTATAATTTTGTTGAAGCACAAGATATAGTGCCAGTAACCAGTACCAGCAGTATAAACAATTTTACTATTTTCATTATTATTTTTTGTGTCCTGTGTAGTATTTCTAAATCACTCCGAACAGAATATCCAGAATAATATGATTGCTGGTTAACTGTCGGAAATTATGTGGTAATTATTTTGTACATTTAAACATAAATTGCGTTTGCCTACCGGGAATTATAAAAAAGATAAGCTGATAAACCTGGGAAAGAATCGATACACAATACGGCCTCAACTCGGCATATCATATACGCATAGCAAATGGATAACAGAAGCCACTGGCGAAGTTGCTTTCTTTACCAACAACAATGAATTTTTTGATGGCAATAAACTGGAGCAGAAACCCCTGTTGATTGGGCAAGTCCACCTGATTCGGAATTTTAGCCCAGGATTCTGGGCAAGTTTGAGCCTGGCGTATGATTATGGCGGTGAAAAAAGAATAAATGGTATTGATAAAAATGACAGGGAACAGAATGTTGCCTCCAAGATCAGTTTTGCCTACCCGATTAATCATGCTTCTGGTATTAAAATATCTTACATCGTGACCCGTACCAAAGAATCAACTGGCCTGGATTCAGAAACATTAGCTGCAAGCGCGTCTCTGGCATGGTGATTGTTTGAAATCATGGCATAAGTGGCGCGCCTTCAGTGGCCCAGTACCCCGCTTTCATATTAACAAGTGCAATGCAGTCATTTTCGGCCATTGCGTTGGCATTTATAATATTACAGCTTGTCATGCCCGTACCCTCGGCAAACCGAAATAACCCAGCCAGATCAGTTTCATTGCCAACCACGGGAGCAGCATAGTTGTTCATTATTTCTGTAGCGGTCTTGGCACGGTTCCAGAAACGTACCTCATCTACAAGCCCCTTGTAATCTTCGTATTGGTCAAAATCACCAATGGCAGTAATTTTTTCAACACCCCAGAACCAGCCCTCGTTATTGGCTGCAAAACCGGCCCAGGTATCCCAGTAATTTCGCATATCGGTTCGTGCAGTGGTTGTGATGCTTCTGATCAAAGCGCCATCAATCCATAACTCAAGATCGGCATCGGTCATACCTGACCAGCGACGCACTAAAGTTATCTGGTGCCAGCTACCATCTACTACTGATGGTGCTGAATTTACAACTGCACCTTGCACGCCCCAGTATCCGGCGGTATCGACAAAATGCCAACGCATGCGACCACTACTGTAGAGTTGCAAACTGAAAGTGCCTTCGTTATTGCCGTTATTGGCATGGCCATCGAGCAGGAAGTTACCCTTATACCACCAGTCATCAGGGTTCATTAGTGTAGGCTTGGGATCCAGTGGCAAACTGGTCCAGTTGGTTAACTGGCCAGGCGTACCATCTGCAGTTGGACCAAATGGGTAGCTGATGTCCGGTTTTATCCATAACTCAAACGTAAACTCCCCGGCGCCAAATCCCCGGGGAATAACCAGCTGGCGGCCATAGTCATAATTTAATATGCCACCAATATTAGCAGCATTGCCAGTAAACTGAATACTGCCGCCAGCACCGGTGATGGGTGGATTGCTGCCACCTGGACCGTCTGAGCCACCAGAAGACGGCGAACAGGCAGTGAGCGCAAGTATTGAGATTGCGATAACTAGTTTTAAATGGACAGACAATTGTGACATCAATAT
>VAPH01055504.1_pt1 | contig 20344 bp, 16 predicted proteins | sample 3393861 | NCBI WGS metagenome assembly VAPH01 (sample SAMN08290439, study PRJNA428436) | hydrothermal vent metagenome | isolation source: Deep-sea hydrothermal vent chimney | place: Atlantic Ocean: South-mid Altantic Ridge | reverse complement strand
TCGTTCACCTCAAGTGCGTTCCACTCCAGGTAGATGTAGACGGGAGCAAACAGCGCCCACAAACCCCAACTTCGTGCGGACGGAGGCCCTCCCACCACAAACAGCACAATCAACGCGAGTAACCCCGCTACACCAAGCACCACGGCGTATCGGATTCGCAGCTGTCGCTGTCTATGCGGGTCGACTATTAACACACGTATTCCATTGATTGGGACACCCGAGCCGCTCCTACCTAATCAACTAACCGACGCGGAAGTTAGCCACACCCGACACCATGGCGGTTGCGAGTGTGCCTATGGCTAGAGCAGTCTTTACGATCCGACTCTTCACTCAACATCAGCCCTTTTGCGTATGTTCTCACGACCAACATTTCCGTTGGACATAGGTTCAATCGCTACGCTTGGTGTTCATTCAGAGCGGCTCGGGTATCACCCCATATTCCCACCTCTCACGAGGTAGAAAACCTTCTGTTGTTTATGTGCACGACCATCCCGCTCCACGGAACTTCCGTCCGACCCCGGAGCACGTATGGTCATATCACTTCCTGTGACACCGCCAGCCTATGGTGGGAACAGACTTCAAGCAAGCACTGATTTCGCGAACTGCACCCTCACGGTCACGATAAGTGGCCAAACACTACAGAACGCGTTGCCACTCTCTGAACACAACACGGTAGAAAACGACTACGCTGCGGAGTCGGAGTAGAAAGTTGGTACACAGGTGCAGGTGCGCGAGATTGAGGAGTCGCTGACGCGACTTGAGTCCGTCGACGCCGTCCGTGTTGTGCGTGACGGGGGCAAGATCGCCGAGGTTCACGTCCTCGCGGCCCCGGATCGGACCGCAAAACAGGTGGTTCGCGATGTGCAATCGCTTGCCATGGCGAAGTTCGGCGAGTCGATCGACCGACGCGCCATTTCGGTCGTTCAGATCAATGCTCCGGGAAAGATCGCTCCAGCCAAACAGCGCCCGGCACTCGTCGAAGTCGAGGACGAACCCAACGGCGCCCGGACGACAATAACCGTCACCCTGTCCTACCAGGACGAAGAGCACACCGGCGTCGGGAGTGGGCCGGTCGCAGGCTCGGCCCGTCTACGACTGGTCGGAGAGGCCACGCTGAAGGCGCTCCAGTCGATCTTCCCCAATGCGCCGGCACTCGCCCTCGACGGTGTTGGGACGACCGCCATCGGTATGCGCTCTGTCATGATCGCGATTGTCGTCGGCTCCGACGACCGCAGGAGCGAGGAAGTCGCTGTCGGATCGGCCCTGGTGAACAACGGCGAGGACCATGCGGCGGTGCGCGCTATTCTCGACGCATTGAACCGTCGCCTGGAGCAACTCGCCTAATGCCCTTCAACAAGCGTGACGAAGCCGCCACGCTGACATCGACAGCCACCCGTGGGGCCGCTGCGGTGAGTCCACATTTTCTCGCCAGCGAAGCTGCAATGGACATCATGCGTGCGGGAGGTTCAGCGGTCGACGGCGCCATTGCCGCAAATGCCGTACTCGGAGTCGTCCTCCCGACCACGTGTGGCCCCGGTGGAGACCTCTTCGCCCTCTTGAACGGCCCCGGATTCGAGAAACCTGTGTGTCTCAACTCGTCGGGGCGCGCTGGATCGGGTGTGTCTGCGGAGAAACTGCGCCAGGCGGGCCACACCGCCATCCCCCTCCATGGGCTCGACTCCATCACTGTCCCCGGAGCAGTGGACGGGTGGATGGCTCTCCACAACCGGTACGGGACGCTCGACCTGGCAACCGTCCTCGCTCATGCGATCGACTTAGCCGAGAGCGGCTTTCCGGTGAGCGACGAATTCAGCCGCTCACTCGGCCGCATTCATGACCGTATCAAAGACCAGGGATCCGCGGCACCCCTGTACGTCGATGGGATTCCGCGGCCAGGATCGAGACTCCGCCGGATCCGTCACGCCGAGGCATTGCACAAGATCGCGGCACACGGCAGAGACGGTTTCTACGGAGGTGAAATCGGTTCGGCGATCGTCGCCACCACCGAGCATCGCATTACGACCGACGACCTTGCCGTGAACCAGGCGGAGTGGGTCGAACCGGCAGGCCTGGACGTCCTCGGCGTTACCGGCTGGACAATCCCCCCGAACAGTCAGGGATACCTCACGCTCGCGACGCTCAAGATCTTCGAGCTACTCGACCCGCCACAGGATCCCAACGATCCGTCGTTCCACCACGCTCTCATCGAGGCATACCGCTCCGTCGCATCGGAACGCGACACATATCTGTCAGATCCTGCATCTGCCAAAGAGGTCGGTTTCCTCCTTGCTCCGTCACGACTCGAAGCACGAGCCGATCGTATCTCAATGGATCAGACGTCCTCCTGGCCCGCGCCCTCAGATGCCCCAGGCGGTACCGCGTACCTCGCAACCCGCGATGCCTCTGGTCTAGGCGTCTCACTCATGCAATCGAACTTCTGGGGGATCGGTTCAGGATTCTCCGCTGGAGACACCGGCATCTTCCTCCACAACCGCGGTGCGGGTTTCAACCTGACGCCCGGCCATCGCAACGAGTTGGCCCCGCGACGACGCCCACTCCACACGTTGGCGCCATCGATCTGGACCGACAGCGGATCGACAGCGTTCATTCTCGGCACTCGAGGTGGTCAGTTCCAGCCTCAGATCGTCGCACAGGTTGCGGCATCACTAGTACATGCAAGCCTGACACCCTCCGAAGCCCAGGCTGCACCCCGCTGGCAGGTTGAGAGTTGGCAGTCCGGGGAGACCTCGGTCCTCAATGTGGAGCCGGCTCTATGCGATGCGATCGGTAGTGGCCTCACCGCACGTGGACACACCGTGAATCGGTACGAGAGATCGACCGAGGGCTGGGGACCCGTCGCGCTCATCGACGAACGCGAGGGTGTTGTCGCCGCCGCTGACCCGCGCGTATCGACCGCGACAGCCTTGGCCGGTTGACCTCGCTTCAGAGAGACTTACATACTTTCAAAGTAGCCGGGGTCCGACGGACGTTTCGTCTTGCGGCGGCGTCGTTCCTTCATTTTCGGGTACCAGGAGCCGAACGCCGTAATTCCGGTCAGCACGATCGATGCCGCAAAGGCAACAACGCCCAGCTCCCAGCCGCCGGAAGGCGCGCGAGAGCCGGTAGCTTCGAAACGTATCTGGGTCAGAAACTCCTCGACGTTCGCATCCCACACCTGAGGGTCCCGTTCGTCGATCACATCGATTCCGTACTCTGAGATCGCCCAGTTCATGAACCCTCCACCAAACTGGCTGATCGAACTCGGGTTCCATGCCAGAGCGTCCCGTTGCTCAGCGACCACCCATCCCAGTGGTGGGCGACCAAGAAGTACGGAGCTGTCGACGTTTCGAGCCGCCCGCATTGAGTTGGTCGCCGTGGCCACATTCCGTGCGGCGATAAACGACGCCAGTGGTTCAGGGAAGCCGCTTTCGCCCGCGGCTTCCGCCCGGCGCCACAGTGCAATACGACTCAGTCCGTATGCGGCGCCGTCGTCGACCTCTTTAAGAAAGGCGACGTTGTGGACAACGATCCCTTCGGGCAGGAATGCAGCTGCCCTGATCACCTGTCCTTCACCGACGACGCCGTGCGGAGCAACGGTGTAGCTGGAGTTGAAGACACAGACGCTTGTTCCGTCCAACGACGCGATTTCCGTCGCGATATCGCCAGCCGACCTGGCTACGTCTTCGACAAGGCGAGCACCGAGGCTCGGCTCAACGTCGGCAGTCTCTACCGATACTCCCGAGACAACACCCACCACAGTCCATGGCTGGTCGGGGAAGAACGATGAACAGGTCTCAGGGGCGGTCTGCACTCCCTGTGCAGACGCAGCCGTCCCTAACAACCCGACGATAAGCAGCGCAACAGCACCGGCAAAAGTTCGCATGAACACAATTCTATTCAGGGCTCGCACTCAACTATCCGTGTTTCGGTTTGTCCTCGAAGGGCGAAGAAACCTACCCTTACAAGCCGAGGTCCAATCGCCGTGCCCACACAAGGCCGGTAACACGGGAGACGTCCGGATATGAGAGGAACGTATCGCCGCCGAGTTTCGAGACAGCGCTCTGTCTCCTCGGCGACCACTATTGCTGTTGTCGCGACATCCGCGATCATCGGCTTTGCCGCGTTCGTGACACCCTCGGGACCTGCTGCGACGGGCGATCCCATCGTGATCGAATTCCCGCTCGAAGCAAGGGTGGCCGCCGCGGTGTTCGCCGGATCGGTAGGGAACGACGTAGCAACGCAGGTCGGAGCCGCACCGGAGACTCAGCGAGTCGAGACGCAGACGGCCACACCGGAAGCGGCGAGCAGACCCATACCGATACCTACCGCTGAATCGTCGGCTACAACAACCACAACGCACCCCCCTGAGACCACAACGACGACTCAACCTCCCGCAACCACAACAACGACGAGCGCTCCGACGACTACGACCCGGCCGCCGACCACCACGACCACGACCACCCACGCACCTCATCCGCCGTCCACCACAACGACTGCTCCTCCGGTGACGACGACTGTGGCACCGCCGCCGACTACCACGACGGCGCCGCCACCGACCACTACGACGACACCACCACCCACGACGACTCTTCCACCCGGCGAACCCGGCGAGCGCTGGCGCCCTCTCGTATCTCAATACTTCCCGACCGAACGTGTCGAGGAAGCTCTCTCGGTGATCTGGTGTGAGTCGAGGGGCAACCCGGCAGCGGTGAATGCTTCGAGCGGAGCAACAGGCTTGTTCCAGTTCATACCAAGTACCTGGGGTTGGGCCTCACCGGCGGCCGGTTGGGCCGGGTATTCCGCCACAAACGCCGAAGCAAATATCGCCTCGGCGGCCTGGTTGGTGCAGTCAAGCCTTGATGCCGGCCAGTCGGCCTGGAAGCACTGGTCCTGCAAGCCATAACTAACGCTGCAATCTTCGTCGGTGCCCTTGCCCTCGTGGCGGCCGTCACAGACTGGGTGGCTGTAGCCAGACGGATCACACCGTTGGAGTACATAGCCAAGCCAACAGCAACACTCGCGATCGGTGCTCTGGCTGTCAACGCCGCACCGGCAGAGGTTCGGGTGTTGGTGATCGCTGCGTTCTCGCTGTGTCTTCTCGGTGATGTGCTCCTCATGATGCCGAAGGACCGATTTGTCGGCGGTCTCACCGCGTTCCTCCTCGGACATGCTGCGTTCATCGGTGTCTTCGCTCAGATCGGGTGGAGTGAGCCAACGCCACCGGTCGCGTATGTGGCCGTTGGCCTCGCTGCCGCAGCGGTGGCAGTTGTCGCAGTGAGGATTCTGCCGCGAGCCCACAGTGTCGACAGGAAACTGAGCTGGGCAGTCGCGGCATACATTCTTACGATTTTCAGCATGTTTGTCGCCGCTGTCGCGACCGATCGACCCGTACTCGGCGTAGGCGCGTTCGTGTTCATGTCTTCGGATGCGCTCATCGGATTCCGACGGTTCTCCCGGCTCGCGGAGTCAGCCAACGTCGCGATCATGATCCTCTACCACACGGCTCTGGCGCTCCTCGCGTTCGGCATTGCCGGATGATGCTCCGTTCGCCCACCGATTCAGTACACTGGGTCGCATGAGAAAGCTTGTGAACTTCATCCTGTTTGTCGCTGCCGCCGTCGGTATCTCCTGGATAATGCGCGAGTACCTCGTTCCCCGGCCTGAGGCGCCAACCGCCAGCCCGCCTCCCTTTCGACCGGCACCCGAACCGCGGACACCACCAACGCCCAGCACCAAGCCGACCGCTACGGAGCCAAACACGCCAGAGCCGAAGGTCGCCGACGATCTGACACTGGTGACGGGTATTGGGCCCGTGTTCGCAAAGCGCCTCAATGCGGCAGGAATCACGTCCTTTGCTCAACTCGCTTCTGCGAACGTGAATACGCTCGCGGAAACGATTGATGTCGCTGAGTCCAAGGTTGCGGACTGGGTTAAACAAGCGCCCAACCTCGGTTAGAACGCCGCTCACAATGGCATACCTCATTCCCCCCGAACAGCTCGGGTCTCTGCTCAACGGACATCCGCCGTACCGATCGGACCAGCTACGTCAGTGGCTCTACGAACATCCGGTGTTGGAAGCCGCTGACATGACAAACCTGCCGGGCGAGGTACGCGCCGACCTCAGCGAAACCCTCTGGCCCTTTGTCGTGGATGTGGAACAAACCGGCGATGCGGGGAGAACTCGCAAGTGGCTGTTTCGCTGTGACAAGGATGCGTCGATCGAGGCCGTCCTCATGGGATACCCCAAGCGGGTCACGCTGTGCCTCTCCTCCCAGGCCGGCTGCGCCATGGGTTGTACGTTCTGCGCCACGGGACAGTTCGGATTTGATCGCCAACTAGACCCCGGGGAGATTGTTGCACAGGTCGCGTATGCCCAGGCACATCTCCGGCGCTACCCGCTCCCGGACTCCCCTGACCGTCTTTCGAACATTGTGTTCATGGGCATGGGCGAGCCCCTGGCCAACTATGCGAACGTTCGTGAGGCACTGCGGCGAATGATCGAGGTCATGCATATCGGCGCCCGGCACATCACCGTGTCGACTGTCGGCATAACTCCGGGGATTAGGAAGCTCGCGGACGAGCCATGGCAGGTAGGGCTTGCCCTGTCACTGCACGCTGCAGACGATGAACTTCGAGAGACGTTGGTCCCCATCAACCGTCGATATCCCATCCGTGATCTCGTCGACGCTTGCGCCTACTACTTCGAGAAAAAAGGCCGTCGCGTTTCTATCGAATGGACGATGATGGAGGGCACAAACGACACGCCGGAACAGGCAGCCAAGCTCGCCACCATCGCACGTGAGCTGCGTGCACACGTCAACGTAATCAACCTCAATCCGACTCCACTCAGCGTCGAACGACCGTCTGACACACTCACGGTTGAGGACTTCATTGCCGACCTGCGGTCGTACGGGGTCGCGGCGACGTTCCGCGAGACAAGGGGGCAAGACATCGATGCGGCATGCGGCCAACTCCGTGTGCTCCGCTCTCGTGGCGGCGGGACGGGATTATCCCAATGAAGCGTCAGGAGAGCGGAGATATACCCGTTGACGGCGGTACGCTACGGATGGTTCTGTCCAAGGAGATCCTATGAAACTGACACCCGGTGACGACGCGCCGTTCTTCTCGCGCATCGACCACGAGAACAACGCTGTGACGCTGGATGACTATGCAGGCCACAAGCTGATCATCTACTTCTACCCCAGGGCGTTCACTCCCGGCTGCACCGGCGAATCGTGTGACTTCCGCGACCGACACGACCTCTTCTATCGCAGCGGGTACGAGATTCTGGGCGTCTCTCCTGACCAGCCGGACAAGCTCGCCGAATTCCGCGACGAGTACAACCTGCTCTTCCCGCTCTTGTCCGATCCGGATCATGCAATGGCCGAGGCGTACGGGGCCTGGGGGACGAAGAAGAATTACGGAAAAGAGTACGAAGGGCTGATCCGTTCAACGTTTGCGATCGACGCATCGGGTGTCGTCACCGATGCGTGGTACAACGTACGAGCGAAGGGTCATGCGGCACGTGTCGAGCGCGAACTGCTACCCGATTAAATTGCCGGTCAATACTTCTCTCAACCTGGAACCGGTGACTGCCGATACCCCATGGATGAGAACCCAAGGTTTGGAAGCAAACGAATGAAGCCAATTAGGAAGGCGGTCTTTCCAGCAGGTGGGCTGGGGACGCGATTCTTGCCGGCGACCAAGGCCATGCCGAAAGAGATGCTGCCGGTCGTCGACAAACCACTCATCGAGTATGCAATGGATGAAGCGCGCTCTGCCGGCATCGAGGAGTTCGTCTTCGTGACGGGTCGAGGCAAGGTCGCGATCCAGAATCATTTTGACGCACATATCGAGCTCGAAGCGATGCTCGCGGAACGCGGCAAGGAAGACATGCTGGCCACGATCAACGCTTCTAAGCCAGACCCCGGACAGATCGCCTACGTCCGCCAGATGGAACCGCTCGGTCTCGGACACGCAGTGTGGTGTGCTCGCAACTTCGTCAAGGATGAGCCGTTTGCGGTCCTCCTCGCAGACGACCTGGTAAATGGTCCGGTCCCCTGTCTACAGGAAATGGTCGACGTCTACAACACCCACGGCGGCAATGTCGTAGCTCTGATGGAGGTGCCGAGCGAAGAGACCTCCAGGTACGGAATCGTCGATCCGGGCGAGGACGATGGCCATCTCGTAGAGATCAAGGGCCTCGTAGAAAAGCCGAGCCTGGAGGACGCTCCGTCGAATCTCGCGATCGTCGGGCGATACATCCTCCAGCCCGAGGTCATCGACCATCTCGCAAGGGGCGTTCGGGGCGCCGGTGGGGAAATCCAACTCACGGACGCGATGCTTGAGATGGTCGGCAGCCAGCCGTTCCACGGCATGCGGATCACCGGACGACGTTTCGACTGCGGAACGAAACTGGGATTCCTCGAAGCGAACGTGGCGTACGCCCTGCAACGCGAAGATGAGCTTGGCTCCGTCCGGGAGTCGGTCGCCCAGCTGCTTGAAGAGTTCTGAGACGCCTCCCCCCGGTCTTGTCGCGATGGTCCGGCGCGTCTGACAACGAGCGCGCGAATGCTTGCTAACTTTGAGGGCATCAGTTCGGCGTGCGCCGACTTGAAAGGAACCTCGCATGAGCAAGCTTGAAGAACTCAACGCCGCCGGCCAATCCGTCTGGCTGGACTTCATCCGCCGCGACATGCTGCGCAACGGAAAACTCGAGTCATTGGTCGCGGAAGGGGTGCGGGGACTCACCTCGAATCCGTCAATCTTCCAGAGTGCGATCGCGACATCGGGCGAATACGATGCTCAGATTCAGAAGGTCACTCAGGCCGGTGGCACCCCGGAAGCTGCGTTTGAGGCTCTGGCAGTTGAGGACATTCAAGGCGCTGCCGACGTCTTGCGCTCGATCTATGACGACTCCGACGCGGCCGATGGTTATGTGAGCCTTGAGGTGTCACCGACCATCGCCCACGACACAGACGCAACGATCGCCGATGCCCAGCGTTTGTGGAATCTCGTAGACCGCCCGAACCTCATGATCAAAGTACCTGCGACTGCAGCGGGAATCCCTGCGGTGGAGGAACTCATCGCGTGCGGTCTTAACATCAATGCAACCCTGATGTTCTCAATGACCGACTACGAGAACGTCGCCCAGGCTTACATCCGTGGCCTTGAGCGCGCAGAAAGCCCGACGGGGATTGCCTCGGTTGCTTCGTTCTTCGTGAGCCGTGTCGACGCAAAGGTCGACACCGCGCTCGAAGCAATAGGCTCACCCGAAGCCCTGGCGCTACGAGGCAAGATCGCGATCGCAAACTCGAAACTGGCCTACGCCCGCTATCAGGAACTCTTCGAGGCAGAGTGTTTCGGCGATCTGGCAAAAGCAGGTGCCCGTCCCCAGCGGGTGCTGTGGGCATCAACGTCTACGAAGAATCCGGCATACCCGGACACGCTCTATGTGGATGAGCTCGTCGGTCCGAACACGGTGAACACGATCCCACCGAAAACACTGGACTTCTTCAAGGACCACGGGACAGTCAACGCTGCTGCCATCGTGACCGGGGTCGAGGAGGCACGAAGCCAGATCGCGTCACTCTCCGACATCGGAGTCGACTTCAACGCCGCCACGGCCGAATTGCAGGATGCCGGCGTCGCATCGTTCGCGACCGCCTTCGAGACGCTGCTCGGCGCGATTAGCGACAAGTCCGCATTGCTCACCGAAGCATGATTACCCCAAGGTACGACAACGGCCCTGTGGACGAGCAGGTCGTTCACCGTCTCGCCACATGGGAGGCAACCGACGTCGTAACTGATGTTGCGACGGGTCGGACGGACCTTTGGGGCGACGCAGAAATCCCGGAACTCGCAGACCGCGTGGGTTGGCTCACACTGCCGTTGCGTTACGACGACGTCCGTGGGGATCTCGTCACCGTCCGGACCTGGGCGGCCTCCGAAGCTTTTGACGAGATCGTCGTGCTCGGCATGGGAGGATCGAGCCTCGCACCCGAAGTCATGGGTTTGTCCTTGCCGGGTGAGCGTACGCTGCGCGTCGTCGACACCACCCACCCCGGAGCGATACAACGCCTGATGCCCAGCGATCCGTCGCGTACCGGATTCATCGTGTCGTCGAAGTCGGGAGGCACACTCGAAACTCTCTCACTGTTTGCTCATGCCTGGGATGCCGTCGCAGCCGTCACCGACACTCCCGGCAATCACTTCGTCGCGGTCACGGACCCCGGGTCATCGCTCGCGGACCTGGCCTTAAAACGCGGGTTCGCCCACGTCGCCCTCGCCGACCCGAACGTCGGTGGGCGTTACAGCGCCCTCACCGCCTTCGGCCTCGTACCCGCCGCTGCCGCGGGAATCGACACCGAGGAGCTCGTCGCCGCCGCGGAGCGCGTGGTGTTGGGTCCCGACCCGAGCCACCCGGGAGTGATCCTTGGGGCACAGTGGGGTGAGGCCGCCCTCGCGGGCCGGGACAAACTCACGATTGTCACGAGCGACTCGCTCAGGTCACTGCCGTCATGGATCGAGCAGCTCGTCGCCGAGTCGACTGGAAAGTCCGACACGGGCATCGTCCCGGTGCCGACGCCTCCGTCCGAGCGTCAAGATATCTGGGGACGGGACCGAGTCGTGGTGTTCCTCGACACCGACACAGACCCGTTGACGACTACGACCAGCGTGGCGCCATCGGCACATCTCAGACTCACCGATGTCACAGACCTGGGTGCGGCCATGTACGTACTTGAGGTCGCAACAGCTTTTGCGGGGGCCGTGCTTGAGATCCACCCGTTTAACCAGCCCGATGTCCAACTCGCCAAGGACCTCGCCAAACAGGCCCTTGCCGGGGAGCTTGCCGTTTCCAGCATGCGAAGCCTCGACTCGACGGATCCCGCAGTCGGTACCGAGCTCTCAGCATTCCTCGCCGACCATCGTGACGGCGATTACGCAGTCGTGCTTGCCTACCTCGACGCCGACGACGAGACCACCCGGCAACTCGAGTCGTTGACGAGCCGGGTCCGTGCGATGACGGGGCTTCCCACGGTGCTCCAGATCGGTCCCCGGTATCTGCACTCGACCGGCCAACTCCACAAGGGTGGCCCCAACACCGGGCTGTTCGTCGAAGTCGCCGACGACCCGACCCCCGACCTCCCGATCCCCGGCAAGGATTTCACCTTCGGCGAGCTCGTGGCGGCTCAAGCCCTCGCAGACTACGCAGCCCTGGAACAACGCGGACGGCGGGTCGTGAGACTCCATCTCGGGACCGATACAAGCGAAGCTCTTCGTCGAATCACCGAACAGATCAAGAGCGAGTAGCTCCCGGATCCCACTGAACACGCGAGAGCCTACAAGTCTGAGTCATCAGCTAGGGGAAGTCGGCATTCGAAGATGCTGGAGCCGTCGAAGCGGTAGGTGAGGTCGCCGCCCATGAGGCGGGCAAGCGTACGCGACACGGTGAGGCCCAGGCCGACAGAGTTTGGTTGGCTCGGTACGTTGTGGGCCCTCGCATACGGCTCGAAGATCTCGCTCCATTCATCCTCGGCGATCCCAACTCCGTTGTCCGAGATACGAACAACAGCGTCCTGACCCTCAATTGATGCCGACACAACAATCGTGTCCCCACCGTAGCGAACGGCGTTGGTCAGAAGGTTCCGCATTATCTGTCGCACCCGACCTTCGTCAGCCATGGCGGCAACTGAGAACTCTTCGGTTGCTATCCGTTCGCGCTTGTCGGAAGAGAACCCGACTAGGACGTGGTTGATCTGCTCGCGCATATCAACCCTGCGCCGGGTCACAGCAACCTTACCGATATCGGCCCGCGCCACAACCAGCAGATCCTCGATCAGGTTCCGCATGTCGGCCGCCTGCCCCGACATGAGCGACACAAGTTCGCGTGCTTCCTCGGGAGAGAACGACTCCCAGCGAACCTCGAGTTCCGAGGCCATGCCTGCAACAACGGTGAGCGGTGTACGAAGTTCATGGCTCACTGAGGCAATGAACTCGTCTTTGGACGCAATGAGTCGTAACTGCTCCTGGTGAGAGGCCCACCGCTCCTGTGCAAGAGCAAGAACTGCCGCGACGGCCTGCATGAGGCGGATGTCCTCGGACCCGAAAACGCGGTGATTCGGAGCGACAACGGTCAACGCACCAAGCGTGCCTCCATCACCGATGATCGGGACAACAGCAGCGGAACCCGGCGTGCCCTCTTCAGCGACGATCAGATCAGATTCGACGAGGGGTGCAAGAATCGCTACAGATTTGTCGGCCACTCGTAGGACCTCTTCCGGGATCGTGCCTGCCGGCCAGATCCCAGGGGATTCGCTGCGGGTTGTCATCACTCTGAGCTGGCCGTCGTGCCACTTGATGATGCCAACCAGACAGTCCTCAAAGAGCGATCCCAACGCTTCTGCTGAGGACAAGAACAGTTCGGTCGTGTCGGTATCCCGCAGCGCGAGCTGGCCGAGTTCCGCAACCGCCGCCTGTTGGCGAGCACGAAGACGCAGCTCGTCTTCTGCTGCCCGTTGCTCGGTGATATCGACAAGCGCACCCTCGTAGTAGCTGTCACCATCTTCAACGACGAGCCGAGCGCTGTCACGCACCCACACAACACCACCGTCACTGCGCTGAAGCTTGCTCTCGAATCCCATGACGACGCCCTGGTCGATCATGATTGTGCTGAACCGATCCCGATCCGCCTCAGACACGTAGAAGGAGAACGCCGGTCGGTCCTGCCACTCGCTCACTGCGTCAACCCCGAGCATCTCCGCAGCGGCTTGATTCATATTCTTGATGACACCGTCGGCGGTGGTTCGGTAGAGCGCCACCGGGAGTCGATCAAACAGATTTCGGTACTGCCCCTCAATCTCAAGTCGAGCGGCCTGGGCCGCTCGCAGTTCCGTCACATCATGGAACTGAGCGATGAAGAACTCGGCAGCCCCGTCCTCGTCGGTGATGACTGCGACGTTGAAAAGGGTGCGAACCGTGCTGCCATCGGTGTGGAAGATATCGAGCTCAGATCGGTACGAAGCGGTTGGGTCCTCGATCGCCTCCTGCGCAAATACCGACAGCTCGGCCCGCGACTCTGATCCGACACCGACGTGCCAGATCCTACCGCGCATCGCGTCGGCCGACGATCCGAGCATCTCGGCGTAGGCAGGGTTCACCTCTGCAATGATGCCATCGTCGATATTGACGAGCATCGCCGGAGTTGCGGACCGCGTAAAGGCAGTTCGGAACCTGTGCTCGGAGTCTCGGGTTGCGTGCTCAGCCTGGAGACGAGCGGTCTCGTCGGATACAAGGATCTGCACGCCACGACGCCCATCCACGGTGGCTGCTGAGACCGTGCAATCAACCCACGCCTCAGAACCATCTGGCCGGGTAAGGACTTCGCTGTGCACCGAACGTGAGAATTCACCCGCTATGACCTGGTCGAGCATCGCATTAACGCGCTCACATGAATCTTCTGCCAGAAGGCCGGAGAACGATCGCCCCACGAGTTCTCCGTCTGCGACCCCGGTAACGGTGTACGCAGCAGCGTTTGCCAGGACGATTTCATCGTCAACTACAAAAATCATACCCAGGGGTGATTGTTCGAACAGGCCGTAGAATTTGTCTGCAGCGTCGCGCGATTGACTCAACGCATCTCGCAGCGCCGTGCTCACCACAACGACCCCGACATACCCGGCAGCAATAGTCGCTGCTAGCCCGGCCACCTGAACAACAGAAGGATCAGCGGGAGCACCGAGATGGATGAGCGGATGGTCCCCGGTTGCGAAATCGATAATCGTTGCAGCGCCGAACACACCAATGCCGGCATTCACGACAAGAAGCAACCTCGGTGTCATTGCCAGCGTGGAGGTCACGATCGCCACGAAGACAAAGGCTGCCGCGACAAAGGGGTGCCCCCCGGATCCCCACCATGCTTGTCCCGCAAACACCAAGTCCGCCCCAACCATGAAGAGAAGAAGGGCCGGACCGGGAACCCGGGCGAGAATGACGAGATTGAGCAAGGCGCCTGCCACGACCGCCGCCGTCGTCCAGCCAAGGAAAGGCCCGCCCACCACGACCGACAGCGCAGCCATTGCGAGATAGAGAAACCCGCGACCGAGGAACAACGATCGAAGCGGCAGATCGTGACGAGCGGGCACTCCCGACAGCGATCGCCACCCGATTCCACCGTTCACATCTGTCACCGTCATACCATTTCGGCCTCTACATCGGACAATCCGCATGAACCTCGACGACAGTGTCCTTGTCCTGTTCGAACGCCATCGCTACCAACTGGAACGCGAAGACCTTCCAAAGCGACCTTGATGAAATATCAGAGCGCGTACCTCGCATACAGGCCACCCGACGAAACCGCTTGTCTCACCACGACTGTGACGATGCTTGACTCTGTGCAACGGCAGCAATCAGCGAACTAGTCATCGAGGATCGTAGTGCTTTCTGTCGTCTCAGTTCTATCAAGGACCTGTCGGCAGCATCAGTGGTGGTATCAGTCGGCAGTCCCAATGCCACACCTTGGAGCGATTCATCACCTCCCGTCGGGACCCGTCCACCCTGGTACCCATTGGTTGGCGAGGGGTCGCAATGCCCGGCGCCGGGCGCGTTCAACGGACCCCCACGGGCATGAACCGGGTCGCGGGCTGTAGCGTGGGCCCATGTCATGGTCAAAAGAGCTGAATGAACTCGCTGTCAGGAAACGTCTCGCTGCGGAACTCGGTGGACCCGAGCGGGTGGAACGTCACAAGTCGCGCGGGAAGCTCACCGTTCGAGAGCGGATCGAAGGACTCCTCGATGGAGACTCGTTCGAGGAAATAGGTTCGGTGGCCGGCTTTGCGCCCTCCACCGACGATGGCGATCTCGAGACCTTCACGCCGGCGAACACACTCATCGGAGACGGGATGATCGATGGCCGGCCGGTCGTGGTTACCGGCGATGACTTCACCGTGCGCGGAGGATCGGCCGAGGCTTCAATCTGGGCAAAGTTCGTACATGCCGAACAGCGTGCCCGCTCCCACCGCGTGCCAATCGTACGTCTGGTCGACGGCAGCGGAGGTGGTGGGTCGGTGGCGTCGTATCACACCCTTGGTCGAACCTATGTGCCGCCGCTCCCGGGGTTCGCCGATACCGTTGCAGCGCTTGGAGAGATCCCGGTCGCGGCAGCGGCGTTGGGCTCAGTCGCGGGTCTCGGCGCGGCACGCGTCGCGCTTTCTCACTTTTCGGTCATGGTCGAGCGCGTTTCGCAGATCTTCACCGCAGGACCACCCATCGTCCGATACGCAACCCACGAGGATCTCGACAAGGAGGATCTCGGTGGTGTCGCCGTTCATGGATCCAACGGAACGATCGACAATGTCGTCACCACCGAAGAGGAGGCGTTCGACGCCATCGCACGGTTCCTATCGTATCTTCCACCAAACGTGTGGACGGTGCCCTCGCGAACGGAATCCGGCGACCCGACCGACCGCAGCGACAGTCGGCTTTCTGATGTTATCCCCACAAGTCGGAGACGGCCCTACGACGGACGCATCATCATCGATGCTGTCATGGACCGTGACAGCTTCTTCGAAATCGGGAGCCGCTGGGGGCAGGAGCTCGTCGGCGGGCTCGCCAGGCTCAACGGAGTCCCGGTCGGGGTGCTTGCGGCCGATCCACGTGTCGCAGGCGGTGTCCTCACCGCCGACGGGTCCCAAAAGCTGCGCCGACTCGTCGACCTGTGCGATACGTTCAGGTTGCCCGTCGTCAACTTCGTCGACCAACCCGGGTTCGCCATCGGATCGGCAGCGGAACAGCTAGCAACGCTGCGCCACGGTGTGAAGGCCATGGCGGCGCTTTATCAGATGACGGTTCCGTACTTCGCTGTGATCGTGCGCCGCGCTTTCGGTGTCGCGGGAGCAGCGTTCGTCGACGCGACCATTCCACACGATCGGGTCGCCTGGCCGAGCGCCGACTGGGGTTCGCTACCTCTTGAAGGCGGTATCGAGGCGGCCTACCGTCGCGACCTTGAGGCATCGGACGACCCCGACGCGCTCCGCGCCGAACTGCTCGCCGGTTTTGATGCCATCCGGAGCCCGTTTCGCACCGCCGAAGCCTTCGACATCGAGGAGATCATCGATCCCTTGGATACTCGAGCTGTGCTCTGCCGCTGGGTGAACCGCGTCTATCCGAACCTGGCGCATAACCTCGGCCCAAAAGGTCGCGCGTATCGACCCTAGCTTGAAGGGTTGGGTCGTTTGGCGGGGATCGTCCCGAGTTTTCCGTTCTGGAAATCGTCGTATGCCTGGGCGAGTTCAGCATGGGAATTCATCACAAACGGGCCACTCCACGCGACCGGTTCCCCGATTGGCAACCCACCGAGTATCAGAACGTCGAGCTCGGGACTTCTATCCTCCTGAACGGCATCGCCCGCAACAGTGATGTAGTCCCCGTCGGCGAAGACACCGAGCTGACCCATCTGCACGGCCACACGATCTGATCCGAACGTGCCCCGCCCGTTGAGCACGTAGGCGAGGGCGTTAAAGTCGGTACGCCACGGGAGCACAAGCTGAGCATCGGGCTGCACTGTGGCGTGGATCATCGTGATTGGCGTGTGCGTTCCACCCGGACCCGTATGTTCGCCCAGGTTGCCGGCGATCAACCGAACGAGGGCACCGCCGTCGTCCGAGGACAGCAGAACGACATCGTTCCGGCTCAGGGACTGATACTTCGGGTCGAGGAACTTGTCCTTACTCGGCAAATTCACCCAGAGTTGAGTCCCGTGGAACAGTCCTCCCGACATCACGAGCGACTCGGGTGGCGCCTCGATGTGGAGAATGCCGGAACCGGCTGTCATCCACTGGGTGTCACCGTTGGTGATAGATCCGCCACCACCGTTGGAATCCTCGTGGTCCATCTGCCCGTCGATCATGTACGTAACGGTTTCGAACCCTCGGTGCGGATGCCACGGCGTCCCTTTGGGCTCGCCCGGGGCATACTCCACTTCCCCCATCTGGTCCAGATGAATGAACGGATCAAGGTCGGCCATAGCAACACCGGCGAACGCCCTGCGCACAGGAAAACCTTCGCCTTCGAAACCCTTCGGCGCAGTTGTGAGTGATTTCAGTCGCCGTGGCCGATCGGAGGCGACATCGATGAGCGGTGTCCTTGGCAAAACGAGCGGGTTGTCGACTGTTACTGCAGGCATGGGGTCCTCACTAGCTGACGTTGTCTGTCGCAGTCGTATCTACATCGCCGACCGCAAAGTTATTCCGATTCACACGATTATCGGCAGCTTCCGCAAATCGCGGAGCGAGACCGGAAAGTCAGTCTTCCAACGCTGCGGCTACCGCCGCCAACGCGTGGATCTGCGCCGTCGGGAAATAGGGCACGTCCACATCATCTGCGCCGACAAGCAGCTCGATTTCCGTGCACCCGGCTATGACGCCCCGGGCACCGTCTCGAACGAGCGTATCCATGATCTCAAGATATCGTACCTTCGAGGCTGTCGTGACTATGCCACGCACTAGCTCGTCGAAAATCACCCGGTGGACGAACCCCCGGTCCGCCTCGTCAGGCACGATGACTTCGAGGCCATGCCGCTCGAGGCGTCCGCGGTAGAAATCCTGCTCCATCGTGTAGGCGGTTCCAAGCAGGGCGACCTTGTCGATCCCGGATTCGAGCACCGCTCGGGCAGTGGCGTCGGCAAGGTGGAGGAAGGGCACCGTTACCGCGGCTTCGATCGTGTCGGCGACCTTGTGCATTGTGTTTGTGCACAGCACGATGAGCTCCGCCCCGGCCCGCTCGAGAACTGCGGCATCTTGGGCGAGTCGACGGCCGGCTTCATCCCATTGGCCGTTCTGCTGAAGCTCTTCGATATCGTGAAAGTTGTATGACCGAATCAGAAGGTCCGCGGAATGAACACCACCGAGACGACGACGCACCTCCTCATTGATGATTCGCTCATACTCGATAGACGATTCCCAGCTCATGCCTCCAAGCAAGCCAATCGTCTTCATGCGGGACATCCTTCCACTGTGACGCCGTGAGGCTCGCACTCTTAGGCGAGAACGTTCTTGGTCGCTACTTCGATAGGGTCGCGGTGCACGGACAGGAAGGACATATCAACGTCAGTGTCGTAACTGGCCCGTTCTCCAGTGATGAGTTGCGCCATCATCGATCCGACCATCGGTGACTCCTTCAACCCGTGACCAGTGAAGCCGTTAGAGATAAGGTAACCATCGATCGGTGTCTCCCCGATGATGGCGTGAACATCGACGCGGTTGAAGGTGTAAAGACCGGCAATCCCCCCGAGTTTGCCACGGGATTCAAGCTCCGGGATGCGATGATGGAGACCAATAATCTTCTCTTCGATAAACGCACGCTCGGCGTTGGTTGAGTAGTGGTCAGGGTCGACCTCTTCCTCCTCATCCTTTTGCAGCAACGAGCCAATAATGACTGATTGGCCATTCGCGTCGGGACGGAAGTAGATGCCGCTCGACCCGTCGCCGACGACGGGCAGCGGTCCCGACAGGGGCGGGAGGCTGCGGTGAACTACCTGTACGCGGGTCGGAACGAGATCCCATCCCGGGTCGTAGTCGAGCATTGCGTTAATCCGCATGCACCAGGGGCCGGCTGCGTTGATGACAATCGGCGTGTCGATGGACGAGCCGTCCCGCAGGTCAACTCCGGTGATTCGTCCACCGGTTGTGCGAACGTTCGTGACCTCGGTCGAGAACCGGATCTCTGCGCCGTCACGACGACTCGCGTCAACGAGGTCTTGGGTGCCGCTCGTCGAGTCGAAATATCCCGCGTCGCGTTCGTAGAGAAAGGCGACACCCGGTTTGCACTCGTGGTCGGTCTGTCCCGTGAGGTCGAGTGGCTCAAGACACGGATCGAGCGATGGGAAACGCGTGGCGAGCTCTTCCTCGCCGATGACAACAGCATCAACGCCGAGCGATCTCAACCGGATGGCCTCTTCATCAAGCTGGTCCTGCGGTTCTCCGGTCATCCACACGACGCCGATCTCGTTGAGGCGTGCGCCCGGGTTGGCAAGTCGGGTGAAATCACCCCAGTTTCGGAACACACGGTTGCCGTCTCGAGCGATCCGGATCATGGATTCGTGGGTGTAGCGCTGTCTCGTGATTGCGGATGAGTACCCGGTCGATCCCTCGCCGATACCGGCGCCCTTTTCGCACACAACAACTTTGAGATTAGAACGTCTCACCGTTTGATACGCGATCGAAAGACCGATAATCCCCCCACCGATGATGACGATGTCTGCGGTATCGGCCATGGTTACTCCCGATCGGCTGCGGCTACACAGAGACTGTAACGAATACTGATGCCACCGTGCCAAAGCGCTAGGTGTACACCCTGGCACGCGTGCGCAGATATAATTGCCCGAAGTCATTGGGTGCGTCTCAATGTTCAGACGCCCCACACGGAGGTCTCCACCATGGAGCCAACTGAGATCGAACTCCTCGCTCGCGTGCTGCTCGCAGCCGTCCTCGGCGCCGCCCTCGGTGTCGAGCGAGAGTCCCAGCAGAAGCCCGCGGGGCTTCGCACCCACACACTGGTCGCCGCCGGAGCGACCCTCTTCACTGTTGCGGGAATGTACGCAGTGTCGGGGACGATCGGAGACCCGACGCGGATCGCTGCTCAGGTAGTCACCGGGATCGGGTTTATCGGAGCGGGCGGCATGATCCGAACCGGCTTCACCATGACAGGTATTACGACTGCGGCAACCCTTTGGTTCGCCGCCGCGATCGGAGTCACGGTCGGATTCGGGCTCTATGTTCTGGCGACCGCGTCTCTTGTCATTGCGTTGGTGATGATGCTCGGCTTCGCTCCCATACGCCATCGGATCTGGCGCAACGCCACCCAGCAGCTTGAGATCAGATACCACCCGGGTCACGGAACTCTCACACCGCTCTTCGAAACGCTCAATGCAGTTGGTGCTCAGATCTACCGCATGTCGATGACCGAAGCCGATGGATTGCGACTGCTCCGGTGTGAGATTACAGGCATCGGCGAGGACTATATGAGCGAGATCGTATCGTCGCTGCGCGGACGCGACGAGGTGATCCACGTAGGTTCATCGTTCGATCAAAACACCTAACACTCTCCCCATTTTGGCGTCCATTTGGGCGGTATACCGCCCAAATGGACGCCAAAATGTCATGGGGGTGTAACCCGAAGTAGGGTTCGGTGGCGACGTGGCATGCTCGTCCTTCGAGTTTGAACTCATGGACCAAACGATGATTCTCGTGTCAGCGACGGGTCCGTCCCCAGGGTCTCTCGGTGAGGTTCCGAGTCGGATGCACGCGCCGGTGAGCAGTCCCTAGTTCTTCGCAACACGATGCCTGAG
>VAPH01072574.1_pt1 | contig 20358 bp, 17 predicted proteins | sample 3393861 | NCBI WGS metagenome assembly VAPH01 (sample SAMN08290439, study PRJNA428436) | hydrothermal vent metagenome | isolation source: Deep-sea hydrothermal vent chimney | place: Atlantic Ocean: South-mid Altantic Ridge | reverse complement strand
TGCTTGCTGTGAATAATTCTGTGTAATCTGTATGAAACACAAAAAAATATTAATCAAAAAAACAGACAACAAAAAATAGATGTTATTCAAGATTAGAATTCACAATTTTTAATTACTCAACATTACCGGCATAACAAGCATCGTAATTTCTTCACCCTCTTCCAAGCCATCAATAGGGGTTAGAATACCCGCCCTGTTTGGTAAAGACATTTCCAATATAACCTCATTAGAATTTAAATGGTTCAGCATTTCTAACAAAAAGCGAGAATTAAATCCTATTTGCATATCATCACCCTCATAAGAGCATTGTAAACGTTCGTCAGCCTTATTTGAAAAATCCAGATCTTCGGCAGAAATTTTTAATTCGGTTCCCGCCATTTTTAATCTAATTTGATGGGTAGTTTTGCTGGAGAAAATGGAAACCCTACGTACAGAATTGTAAAAAGAATTTCTTTCTAAAGTTAATTTATTTGGATTTTCCTTTGGAATAACAGCTTCATAATTGGGATATTTACCGTCAATTAAACGGCAAATCAAAATACTATCTCCAAATATAAATTTGGCATTGGTATCATTGTATTCAATAAGTACATCATCATCACTGCCAGACAGTATATTTTTAAGGAGAGTTAATGGCTTTTTAGGCATAATAAATTCAGCAACTTCATTTGCTTTTACATCATTTCTTATATATTTCACCAATTTATGCGCATCAGTAGCAACAAAAATTAAATTATCAGGGCTAAACTGAAAAAACACGCCACTCATTACCGGACGCAGATCATCATTACCCGAAGCAAAAATTGTATTCGAAATCGCAGTGGATAAAATATTTGCTGTTAAAGTAGTAGAACTGGGTGAATCTAATTCTACTGCTTTTGGAAATTCTTCTCCTTCCGCGTAAGCGAGCGCATATTTACCGCTATCAGAGCTAATTTCAATAGTATTATTGTCTTCAATTTTAAACGTTAAAGGTTGCTCAGGAAAAGTTTTTAAAATATCCAATAACAAACGAGCAGGAACAGCTATCGCTCCACTTTCATCCGCCTCTACATCAATAGTAGTACTCATTGTAGTTTCGAGATCTGAGGCCGAAATTTTTAATTGCTTGTCATTTAACTCAAATAAAAAATTATCGAGAATTGGTAAAGTATTATTTGTATTAATAATACCACCTAATATTTGTAGCTGTTTTAATAATAGTGAACTAGATACTATAAACTTCATTAGAAAATATTTAATAAAAATTATTGATATTTAATTGTCGGTAATAAGTATACAAATATATTATTTTAAACTTGAACTTAAAAAATTAATTTGTATAGATATTTGTTGCTCTCAAAGGAAATCAAAAACGTGCCATGCTTCAGGTAAACCAACAGGAAGAGTATTTTCGACCAAAAGGAGTATTTCAATAGCATTTTTGGGTCAAATCTGGAATCCGAAGTCTGAAAAGTTTTTCTTACCTGCCTTGCCGATAGGTAGCCTACACTCTTCCGACCAATGATATAAATTTATTATAAAAAAGAAATTATTTCTGGATCAAATCTATTATCTTGAAGTCTATCATCGTTCTTGTTTATTTATATTATGTTAAGATTTTCTTAATAGCCAAATAATAAGGTTTTAATTTTTTAGATTTGTTGCATTACTAATTAAAGAAATATATGAAAAAATCTATTTTGTCGATTTTATGTGTGTTGTTCCTATCAATTACCATACAATCACAAAGCCCAAAAAAATTAAATTCTAATGAGATCTATCAATCCATTCAGAAATTGAATTTTTTGGGCTCGGTTTTATACCTTGCTGCACATCCTGATGACGAAAATACCCGATTGATCTCTTATTTTTCAAATAAAGTACATGCACGTGCAGCATATTTATCAATTACCCGTGGCGACGGAGGTCAAAATTTGATCGGTCCGGAGATTAGAGAATTGCTTGGCGTTATAAGAACCAATGAATTGTTAATGGCTCGTACAATTGATGGTGGTGAGCAATTTTTTACGAGGGCCAATGATTTTGGATATTCAAAGCATCCTGATGAAACCTTACACATGTGGAATAAAGAAGAGGTATTAAGTGATGTGGTTAGAGTGATCAGAAATTTTCAACCCGATATAATAATCAACAGGTTTAATGTAGAATCGGCCGGTAAGACACATGGTCACCATACATCTTCTGCCATGTTGAGCACAGAGGCTTTTGATTTAGCAGCTAATTCTGACTATAAATTAAATGGTTTGAATCCATGGAGTACAAAGCGATTATTTTTTAATACTTCGTGGTGGTTTTATGGTAGCAAAGAAAATTTTGAAAAAGCAGATAAATCGGATATGATAGCTATTAATACAGGGGTTTATTTTCCGTCAAGCGGAATGTCAAACACCGAAATAGCATCCTTAGGCAGAAGTATGCATAAATCGCAAGGGTTTGGCAGTACCGGATCTCGTGGAATTGAAAATGAATATATTAAATTACTAAAAGGGAAAATGCCTGAAAATGAAAATAACTTGTTTGAGGGTATAAATACAACATGGACAAGAGTAAAAGGAGGAGCGGAAATAAAAAAAATACTAGATAAAGTTGAGAATAATTTTGATTTTAAGCATCCGTCAGCCAGTATTCCTGATTTGGTAAAAGCTTATAAATTAATCGATAATTTAGAAAATGAGCACTGGAAAAAATACAAACTAGAACAGATCAAAGAGATTATCGCTGCTTGTGCAGGATTGTATTTAGAAGCAAAAGCAAATTCATCTTACACAACAATAAATGAACCTGTTGAAATTGCCATTGAAGCAATTAACAGAAGTGATCAAAATATTGTATTGGAAGAGATCAAATTTTATCCTCAAGATAAAACGATTGAAATAGATAAAAGTTTAAAAAATAATGTACCCTATATTTCTAAAGAAGAGGTCATTGTATCTAATAAATTGAATTATACCACACCGTATTGGTTGATTGAAAAAGGAACATTAGGAATGTATACTGTTAAAGATAAATCATTAATTGGTGAACCTGTAACCTTGCGACAATTTAAAATTAATTTTAAATTGAGAGTTAATAATACTCCAATAAATTATACAAAAGATATAATTTATAAATACAACGATCCTGTTAAAGGAGAAGTATACCAGCCCTTTGAAATTGTTCCCATAGTTTCTTCAAGTATTGCTTCGAAATTTATTATTTTTAATGAGGGCACACCAAAAGAAATACCGGTAAAGATCGTTACTAAAAAAGATAATGTCCAAGGAATTGCTGTTCTGAAGGTTCCGGATAACTGGCAGGTTAGTCCTGCAAATTTTCCTTTTAAAATTCTTGAAAAAGGGAACGAAAAGATAGCTGTCTTTACGGTTACACCAACAAAAGAACAAAGCGAAGGTTATATTTATTCATCGGTGCAAAGTGAAAATAAAACCTTTAGTAATTCTTTGGTTGAGATTCAATACGATCATATTCCAAAACAAACCGTACTGGTACGGGCAGAGGCAAAGGTTGTACGATTAAATTTAGTAAAAAAAGGAAATTCAATAGGCTATATAAAAGGTGCCGGTGATGAGGTACCTAAATATTTAAAACAAGTGGGTTATGAGGTAAGCATCATTGACCCATCAAATATCAGTGAAAATGTTTTAAAAGAGTTTGACGCTGTAATGATTGGAATTAGAGCGTATAATACAGTTGATGAATTAAAATTAAAACAACCGGTCATATTAGATTATGTTAAAAATGGAGGAAATTTAATTGTACAGTACAATACCAGTCGTAGGTTAAAAGTAAAAGATAATATAGCGCCTTACAAATTGCACCTGTCAAGTGATCGGGTAACCGATGAAAATGCACAAGTTGAATTCTTAGCCAAGGATCATGAAATATTAAATTATCCAAATAAGATCACCAGTCAGGATTTTGATGGCTGGGTACAAGAAAGAGGATTGTATTTTCCTGATGAATGGGCTGATGAATTTACTCCTATTTTATCATTTCACGACAAAGATGAAACACCAAAAAATGGAAGTTTACTGGTTGCGAAATATGGCAAAGGATATTATATGTATACCGGATTGTCTTTTTTTAGAGAATTGCCGGCCGGTGTACCGGGTGCATATAAATTATTAACCAATATGATATCAATAGGTAAGAATGATTTTGAAAAAGAAATTAAAAAATAGCTTTTTATTTTCTGTAAGCATTACTTCCGTTTTTTAGGCGGAGATCTTGCGGAGCATAATTTTTTTAAAAAACTTACAAGTATCAATTGAATATATAAAATATGAAAAATCAACATCATACAGTCTCTTATAAATGGAAAAAAGAATATTCAGCCGTACTCATTTCAAATTTGGCTTATATCATTATTTTTTACATTTTAATGCAAATATTTTCTTAACCTATGGCAACGATTGATTGGTTAGTTTTATTATCAACTTTACTTTTTATTGTTGTTTACGGATCCTGGAAAACAAAGGGAAGTAAGAATGTTGATGATTTTATAAAAGGAGGGAATGAAGCCAAGTGGTGGACTATCGGACTCTCAGTAATGGCTACACAGGCAAGTGCCATTACCTTTTTGTCTACTCCGGGTCAAGCCTTTCACAGTGGTATGGGCTTTGTTCAGTTTTATTTTGGATTACCCATTGCAATGGTCATTATTTGTTTGGTTTTTATTCCAATCTATCACAAATTAAAGGTTTATACCGCATATGAATATTTGGAAAGCAGATTTGATCTAAAAACCAGAACTCTAGCAGCAATTTTATTTTTAGTGCAAAGAGGTTTAGCAGCAGGAATAACCATTTTTGCTCCTGCCATTATTTTATCGGCGGTTTTAGGATGGAATTTACTAACCTTGAATATTATCATTGGCGTTTTGGTTATTATTTATACAGTAAGTGGTGGAACTAAAGCAGTTAGCATTACCCAAAAGCAACAAATGGCTATCATTTTTATTGGTATGTTTGCTGCATTTTTTTTGATAATTAGTTATTTACCTCAAGATATCTCTTTCAGTAAGGCTTTAAAAATTGCCGGTGCAAGTGGGAAAATGAAAATATTGGATTTTTCATTTGATTTGAGCAATAGGTATACAATTTGGACCGGTTTTTTAGGTGGTACTTTTTTAATGCTTTCTTATTTTGGTACAGATCAATCACAGGTACAAAGATATTTATCGGGTAAATCGGTTCGCGAAAGTCAGCTAGGGCTCATCTTTAACGGGTTTTTAAAAGTTCCGATGCAGTTTTTTATTTTACTGGTAGGAGTAATGGTCTTTGTTTTTTATCAGTTCAATGCATCTCCTTTAAATTTTAACCCGGCAGCAACCAATGCAGTAAAAAATTCGGAATTTGCAAATGAATATAATTTATTAGAGAAAAAACACCGGGAAATAGAAGCATTAAAGAAAACCGCTCAATTTAAATTCGCTGATAATGTTAATAATGAAAGCATAAGAGAACAAATACTGGAACTGGATGATGCGGATAGAGAAAACCGGGAAAAAGCCAAAGAAATTATATTAAAAGCAGATGACTCTCAGGAAACTAACGACAAAGATTATGTTTTTATACATTTTATTTTAAACAATTTGCCCAGAGGCTTGATAGGCTTGTTGTTGGCAGTAATTTTATCGGCGGCTATGTCATCTACCGCATCCGAATTAAATGCGCTGGCATCAACAACTACTATTGATCTGTATAGAAGAAATGAAAAAACTGAAAAAGAGCCAAAGCATTATGTAACAGCAACTAAGTGGTTTACCATCGCATGGGGTGTCCTCGCAATTCTAGTGGCCAGCGTAGCCAACTTATTTGATAATCTTATCCAGTTGGTGAATATTATAGGTTCGGTTTTTTATGGGAATATTTTAGGTATATTCTTACTGGCATTTTTTATTAAAATGGTAAAAGCTAATGCGGTTTTTAGAGCGGCTGTGATTACTCAAATTATAATATTCGGTGTTTATTTTATAGATATTTTACCTTATTTATGGTTGAATTTATTGGGTAGTGTTTTGGTAATGGGAATTGCAATTTTAATTCAGAAGATCACAAGTAAACCTGATTTGGTAGTTGATCATTAATTTTTTTCTTTTCACGCAGATTTCGCAGAAATCCAAAAATCTATTTTATCTGCGAAATCTGCGTGAAAAGAAAAAATAAACATTTAAAAACCCTTAACTTCAAAAGTTAAGGGTTTAAATTATAAATAAAAATCACTTTTTTATTTTACTGGAATACTTAGCCTTGCTTTATCCCAGGCCATAACAATAGATTTTTTTTCAACTGTATATAACAATTGTTCTTGCGTGTCACTTACAAATTTCGGACTTATATTTACTCTTAAGGCATCTTCTTCCTTAGTGTAAGAAAAAGCACCCCAAGCGTCATTTATCTTGTTAAAAATAATCGTCCAATCACTATTTTCAACCGGAATGATAAAGAAACCATATTTACCTGCTGCTAATTTTTTACCGGCAATATGCACATCTTTGTCAAAAGAAATAGTAGTGTTTTCATTGGCACCGGCTCTCCAAACGTTTCCATATTTTTCCAAACCGCCCCAAACTGTTCTTCCTTTTACACTTGGAGCGCCATAATCAATAGAAATAGTAACTTTGTTGATATTTCCTTCCGCTTTTTCTCTTGGGCTTTCCTGAGCACAACTTATCGTTGTTACAAAAAAGAAAACCAGTAATAATTTAATTGCTTTCATATTTTATTTTTATTTTTTTAAATTTCTTTTATCTTTTATCTTTTATCTTTTTTCTTTTTGAATTTTGAACTTCCCTGATTAATGTTGACCGGTTTTTATTATTTTTTTTCACTGACCTGCCTGCCATAAGCATGGTCTCGCTGATATTTTACTTTTTATTTCACTTCTCACTTTTGATTAGTAGGTGAGTTAGTTATTTAAGCTCATTATATTTTTAAAAACAGAATTTCTGAATCAACCTATATCAGGGACGTACATTTATCTTTTATCTTTTATCTTTTATCTCTTATCTCTTCTCTCTTTTCTCTCTTTTCTCAAGAAACTATTTACTCCATTCAGCAATTGACTCATTATTCATTTTAATATAATCATCATTTCCAGCTTTTTGAGCCACTTCTAAAGAAATTTTTGCAGTGTCAATTGCACCTTTTTTATCACCCATTTTAGCTTGAATTAATGATTTCTGGCGTGTCATCCAAAATGCTTTTGGATTCATTTCAACGGCTTTATTAACCCATTCTAAAGCTTTATTAATATCTTTACCTGTAGAGAAATAATAACTTGCAGCACCAAAATAATCATTCCCTGACGGACCGGCTAATACCTTATCAATACTTTTCATTGCTATTTCTTCGGTAGGAACTTCTATCTTAATTCCAACACTCGTTTCTTCCCACATGATATATAACATTCCGCTCTTTCCATCTGCAAGATCTCCAAAGCCCATGGTATAAGTTTCCATTGAAAATCCTAATGGATGAACTGTTGATGAAATTCTTAATGCAACTTTTGATTCGTCTAATTCAGAAGGAGCTCCTGCACCGGCATATTCAGTATAAAAAATAATTTCCCAAGATTCTTTATTAGGAATCGTAAAAATAGCATAAGTTCCTGCTTTTAATTCTTTTTCATTAATAGTAACGTCTGTACTAAATGTAATTTTAGTTCGTGCATTTGCACCTGTTCTCCAAAGTTTTCCGGAAGGAACCAGATCTCCAAAAATGGTTCTACCCCGCATGGAAGGCCGAGAATATTCTAATGTAACATCAGTCAATCCAACTTTTTGCTCCACTTTAGCAGCAGGACTTGGTTGCGGTGTTTTTATTTGCGCTTGAAATGATAAAGAAATAAGTACAAATAATAGTGTAAATAATTTGATTTTCATATGATTAAATTTTAGTTAATATTAAATATATCCAAAATTACATCAAATCTCTAAATACAAGTTAAAAGAAGATTAGTTTAACAAAATTTTAAGAACTATACTTTTTCTTACGAAAATAATGAAAAGCAAAACCAAATAAACTCAAAATTACCAGGGGTAAAATTAAATTAAACAATTGCCAATATCTTCTTTCTTGAAAAGCCTTTTCTTTGTCTAAAAATTGAACCTGTAAATTTTTGCTGCGGAGTTTTATTATACCCGAGTCATCTAATAAATATTGAACCGTATTCAATAAAAATTCAGCATTACCATAAGGTTGATTTGTCCATTTATCTATATTCAATGGAAGAGGTTCTCCTCTATAAGTTTCGTTGGCAATAATATCTCCATCACCAATAACAACCATTTTATTTTTTAATCCTTTGTCCTTAAAATTATTCAGATCAAAGGGTTTTACACGGGAAGCATATGCCGATTTAAAATTACCTTCTAATAAAACACCAAAAATAATGTGTTTATCGATATACTCTTCTTTATCCGGCTGATTTGCAATTTCATTTAATGCAATGTTACTGGGAGTACCAACAACTTTTGACAGAGGTGAACTTTGCAAAAGAATTGTTTTTTTAATGTTATTTTGAATCGTATCTAAACTGCTCGGAAATTTGAGAAGAATAGGATCTAAATTTGTACTGATCGGGTTGTTATTGGTTGATATGATCAAAGGAAAATAAGGCCACAAAAAATCTTGATACTGGGTTTGATTTCCTGAATTACCTGCTGCTAATCTTATGCTGGAACTGTACAGATCTTTAGTTACATTATAATTTATTCTTACACCAAAATTAAACAGTAAATCGGTTAAATTTAACTCTCTGTTAAATGCTAATGACTTGCCACTTTGCATTAAACTGTCCATTTCGGCATAAACATTATCAATTAACCAAAGGGTTTTTCCGCCATTAATTATATATTGATCCAGAGCAAATTTTTCTTTTTCAGAAAATGATTCACTTGGTTTGGCAATTATAGCCAAGTCGTAAAAGGTCAGTTCATTTAAAGTTCTTTCAGGATTTGTATCGACTGAATCCAAAGTGAATTCTGCCAATTTATAATAGGTTCTAAGTTCTTTTAAAAAACTGTATAAATAAATATCATCCAATTCCCCATTGCCTTTTAAAATAGCTATTTTTTTATTCTTTTCAGAAGTAATTTTATGGAGAGCATTTGCAAATTGATATTCTAAATTTTCAATTGATCTTTGTAGTTGTTCTTCCTGAGTCGATGCGTTGGTATTACTCAACAAAGAAACATTTTCACTTTTTTCATTATAATTGATTGTTGCCCAGGGAAAAATTACAGCTTCAGATACTTTACCATCTTCTTGCACTGTCAATCTACTAGGTTGTAATCCCTTTTTTATCAATTCCTTGGAATTACTTTTCGGATCAACAAACCTAAATCGGATATTAGAATTTAAAGCACTTAATTCTTCTAAAAACTGATTGGTTTCCATTTGAATTCTTTTAAATTCAGCCGGAAAATCTCCTTGTAAATATACTTTTATAACAATGGGCTGGTCAATATTACTTACGATTTCAATTGTTTCATCTGATAAAGTATACCGACGATCCTTGGTGATGTCAAAACGACTATAAAAAGAATTTCCTAGGGTATTAAGTACAATAAGTACTATAATAACTAAAGGAATTTTTATATATAATTTACTACTATTCATATTTTTGTTGATGCTAGCTAGCTGTATTTATTTAAGCTCAAATTTTATTTTGGTTAGAAATAAAAAGAAAAAAGTTACACTTATAAAGTAAAGTATGTCTCGGGTGTCAATAACACCTCTGCTAATACTTTTGAAATGAGTGTTCATGCCAAAATTTTCGACGATATAATTATTCTTACCTGTGATCAATTCAGCAATAGCGTCAAAGCCATAAAACATAAAAAGCGACAAGGCTACACCGGTTATAAAAGCTACTATTTGATTGTCGGATAAAGTTGAGGTGAATAATCCTATTGCCGTAAATGAACTGGCTAAAAGCAATAAGCCAATATAAGAACCTAAGGTACTGCCAAAATCCAGATTCCCTACCGGATTACCCAACTGGATTACTGTGTAAGCATAAGAAAGAGTTGGTATTAAAGCGAGAATAATTAAAATAAATGACCCAAAAAATTTACCAAATACAATCTGCCAGTTAGTTATGGGTTTTGTTTTAATAATTTCTATTGTACCCAAACGAATTTCATCAGAAAAACTGCGCATGGTAATTGCAGGGATTAAAAAAATAAAGAACCAGGGAGTAATAAAAAAGAAACTATTCAAATCGGCAAAACCAGCATTTAAAATATTGAAATCACCTTTAAAGATCCATAAAAATAATCCGTTGATCAATAAAAATACTGCAATCACCAAATAACCAATAGGTGAAGCAAAAAATAAATTCAATTCTTTCTTTAAAATGGCAAACATATAATTAAAAATTAAAAATTAAACTTAAGGTATGCTAACAAGTTTATCAACACTCCAGGCTTTTGGTTTGTCGTTAAAGAGTGCTTTTGTAACAGACCAAACAGTTTTAAATAGCTCAGAGTCGCGATAATTTTGCAGATCTTGTTCACAGTTCCAGTAACTGTATGTAAAAAAAATATTTTTATCATTTTTATCCCGATACAATTCTAAAAGTTGGCATCCTTTAAAATTTCGGATACTCTCTTTGTTTTGATGAAAATTATCTAAAAATTCTTCAATACTATTTTCTTTGAAACTCATTTTAACAATCCGTACAAACATTTTTTAACTGTTGGTTGTGATTTTTAATTATTTTCATACACTCACTTCTCACTTCTCACTTCTTACTTCTCACTTTTCACTTTCATCTTTACTCATTTTTTCACTCTATCTCTCTTTTATTCAAATTTTACCGTAATATTATCCCGATAATTCAGGCCCAACAAACTTGAAGCCCCTCCAACTGTTTTTAAATTACTTCTGTACATAGAAATTTCCAGGAAATTTGCCGAATTAAAAATTGCCAGTCTTTTTCCATCGTCTTGCCTTTTTTCTTTAGCAATAGAAAAATCAACAATATCATTGTATTTTTTATAAATTTTAGTGAATTTATAGTTTCTGGCAATAATTTCAAAATCGCGACCTTTACCTATATTTATAAATGCATTTTGAGTAATATTACTAATAACATTGCCAAAATTATCAATGTAAATAATACTTCCAACAATTTTATTTTGTTCGGGATTTATTTGCGGTTGAATTTCGAATAATTTTTTAATATCATTTACTTTTTTACCAATAACTTCAAGCATACCGCCTCTTGCAATGTGACAAGCGACTTTAACAAAAATGTTGAGAATTGCATAATTGTTTTCAGAGTTATTTTTAATTGTGATCTCTACAATTTTTTCGGGATTGATTTCATTGGTAATCATCGAAAGTATTCCATTATCACAACAGATAAAATATTGACCTTCCAGTTGAATTGCAATAGGCCTGTTCTCTGAACTAATTTCTGAATCTACACCAACTATATGGATTGATCCCTCAGGAAAATTTTGATATGCATTCTTTAATATATATGCTGCTTCTGTTATACTGAAAGGAGTGATCTGATGTGATATATCAACAACATTAGCCTCTTTTAGTTCTTTATATATGGCTCCTTTTACAGCACCTACAAAATGATCTTTAGTACCAAAATCGGTTGTTAAAGTTATTATAGGCATATACGTTTTGACGATTTAAAATTCCAAAAATTCAATAAAAATAAAGGTATCAAATTTATGAAATATTTACTGTTGCTTAATGGTTATTGATATATTTAAATACACTATTTTTGTAGTACAAATCTAATGAAATAAATATATTATAAAAGCACTTAGCGCTTAATTTTTAACTAAATATTTTACAATTGAATGAAAGAATAATTGAATTAGAAGAAATAAATGCAAATGAGTTTTTTGGCACGCACAATATCAATATAGAATTGGTTAAAAAATACTTTCCAAAATTAAAAATAGTTGCACGTGACAATAGGATCAAAATATTTGGGGAGCCAGTTATTTTAGATGATTTTGAAAAGCGATTTGAATCACTTACCAAATACTACCATCGTTATAACCAATTGGATGAAAACAGTATTGAAAGACTTATGACTTCTGATATAGAACTTCCTAGTTCGCATAAAGTGAATAATGTTTTGGTACATGGGGTAAATGGAAGATTGATAAAAGCGCAATCTGAAAATCAGCAAAAAATGGTTGATGTAATGCGTAAAAATGATATGTTATTTGCCATTGGGCCTGCCGGTACCGGAAAAACTTATACAGCGGTTGCCTTAGCTGTTAAAGCACTGAAAGAAAAGCAAGTAAGAAGAATTGTTTTAACCAGGCCAGCTGTTGAATCAGGTGAAAATTTAGGATTTTTGCCCGGTGATTTAAAAGAGAAACTAGACCCTTATATGCAGCCCCTATACGATGCCTTAAGAGATATGATTGCTCATGAAAAATTAGAGTCCTATATTGAAAATGGTATTATACAAATTGCACCTTTGGCTTTTATGAGGGGTAGAACCTTAGATAGTGCCTTTGTTATATTAGATGAGGCTCAAAACACTACACATAATCAAATGAAAATGTTCTTAACACGAATGGGCAAGCATGCTAAATTTATCATTACAGGAGATCCGGGTCAAACAGATCTTCCTCGAAAACAAATCTCCGGTTTAAAAGAAGCTATTTTAGCCTTAAAAGATATGAAAGGAATTGAAATGGTTTATTTGGATGAAAGCGATGTAATAAGACACAGGCTGGTGAAAAATATAATAAAGGCGTATAAAAGTATAGATACGGGTAATTAGTTGTTGGTTGGAGGTTTTATTTGTTAGAAATATTAAAAAAAGAGTAAAAGGAAGATTTGTAGTAGCAGTATTCAGTTATCAGATTCTATTATTTCTATCAACAATAAATAATTTTAAATAAAAATCAACGATTAAGTAGATCAACAAATAATCATTTTTGATGAATACAATAAACAAGACGAATTATAATTTCCCAAAGCAAAAATCAGTATATAGAGGTAAAGTGAGGGAGGTGTATAATATTAATGATGAGCTATTGGTAATGATAGCCAGTGACAGATTATCAGCCTTTGATGTAATTTTACCAAAACAAATTCCCTTTAAAGGACAGATATTAAATCAAATAGCATTTTATATGTTAAATAAAACCAGAGACCTCGTACCTAATTGGTTGTTAGATTGTCCTGATCCGAATGTAGCTGTAGGTTATTTGGCAGATCCTTTTAAGGTAGAAATGGTAATAAGAGGTTATCTGTCAGGTCATGCATGGAGAGAATATCAATCCGGAAAACGTAAAATTTGTGGTGTAACAATGCCAGAAGGAATGAAGGAAAATGATAAATTTCCGGAGCCACTAATTACACCTTCAACAAAAGCTGATAATGGATTACATGATGAAGATATTTCTAGGGAAGAGATCATAAAAAACGGAATTGTTTCAGAGCAGGATTACCTTGTTTTAGAAGACTATACGCGAAAATTATTTAAAAAAGGTACTGAAATAGCTTTGAATAGAGAGTTAATTTTAGTAGATACCAAATATGAATTTGGTAAAACAAAGGATGGTAGGATCATTTTAATAGATGAAATTCATACCCCTGACTCTTCCCGTTATTTTTATGCCAAGGGTTATCAAGAAAGACAAGATAAGAATGAATCACAAAAACAATTGTCAAAAGAATTTGTGAGGCAATGGCTAATTCAAAATGAATTTCAAGGCCTGGAAGGTCAGAAAATCCCAACTATGACCGAGGTAAAAATTGATGAGATATCTAACCGGTATATTGAACTTTACGAAAATATAACAGGTAAAAAGTTTAAAAAAGCAAATACCGAAAATATTGAAGAACGAATTGATAAGAATGTAAGGAAGTTTTTGAAAAACAGGATGGACGACTAAAGTTAAAAGTAAAAAGTTAATATATTTTTAAAGTATACCAACCTCTTTCATACAAGTCTTCATTTCTTTATAGGTACGTTCAATATCATTATCCAGTCCAATAGAAAAACGTATAAGTCCATCTGTTAAGCCCATTTTCTCTTTTTCATCGTCAGGAATTTCGGAGGATGTTGCTGTGCCGGGAGCGTTGAATAATGTTTTGTAAAATCCTAAACTTACCGCCAGATATCCCAAATTACGTTCTTGCATCAACTCCATCAATTCATCTGCTTTCTCTAAATTTCCTGCATCGAAAGAAAGCATACCTCCATAACCAAACTCTTTATTGTAAATCTTAGTAAAGAGTTCGTGTTGAGGATGGTTTTTTAAGCCAGGGTAAATTATTTTTAACCCGTCATTTTCAAATTTTTTAGCCAAATACATTGCATTTTCACTGTGTTTTTTCATTCGAATGTGTAAGGTTCGCATGTTCTTTAAAACACTGGACGATCTTAAGCTGTCCATCACAGGGCCTAATAACATACTTGCTCCATCATTTACATTACGTAAATTATCAATAAATTCATTGGTACCACAAATAACGCCACCAACCGTATCACTTGAACCGTTAATAAATTTGGTTAGACTGTGGATAACAACATCTGCTCCTAATTTTGCAGGTGAAATTTGAAGTGGTGAAAAGGTATTATCAACCACCAATTTTAAATTGTATTTATTTGATAAATCTGACAAAGCTTTTATATCAGCAATTTCTAAAAGTGGGTTACTAACCGATTCGCAATATAATACTTTTGTATTTTTTTGAATAGCCGCTTCAATTTTTTCTAAGGACGTGATATCTGCAAAACTGGTTGTAATACCAAATTTTGGTGCGAAATTTTTTAAAAAGGCATAGGTACCTCCATAAATAGTTCTGGATGAAACAATATGGTCACCATTGCTACAAATTTGCATTAAGGTTGGAGTTATTGCACCCATTCCCGATGCAGTAACATTTGCATTTTCTGTTCCTTCCATGGCAGCAAGGGCTTGTCCTAAATATAAATTTGTAGGACTGGAATGACGCGAATACAAATAACAGCCTTCTAAGTTTCCTTCAAAAGTGTCCATCATTGATTTTGCGGCTAAAAAAGTGTATGTTGAAGAATCGGAAATGGAAGGATTAACACCTCCATATTCTCCAAAATATTGTAGGTCCTGTATTTTATCTGCTGGTTTAAAACTCATAACAATAAATTTAAAACCTGTCTCTACAACAGGCGAATTAAAAACGTAAATTAATATTATTACAAAATTAATTCAATTTAGAGTATAAAACATAGTATATTGAAAAAATTAGAAAATATATTTATATATTATAATATATATGGATAAATTTACCACAAATATAAAAAATAGATTTAATAATTAGAAAATTTATCTTATGAAATTAGATAATACAGACAAGAAAATCTTAACCTTTTTGCAAAACGACAGTAAAATGACCACAAAAGAGCTTTCACTGTATTTGAATCTTTCAGCAACGGCAGTATATGAAAGAATTAAAAAATTGGAAAAAAATAATGTTATCAAAAAGTATATTGCTATTTTAAATAAGGAAGAAATTGAAAAATCATTTGTGGTGTTTTGCCAGATAAAACTGATTCAACACAAACAAGAGTATGTTGAGAAATTTGAAAGAGAGGTAATTGAGTTTGATGAGGTTTTAGAATGTTATAATGTAAGTGGGGATTTTGATTATTTTTTGAAAATAATTGTAAAGAATATGCAGGCATATCGCAATTTTTTGAATGATAAATTAACCTCATTGGATCATATTAGTAGTGCACACAGTACTTTTTTAATAAATGAAGTGAAGAATACATTAGTTTTAAAATTATTGGAATAAATTTTTAAATAAAAACAAAAAATTTAGAAAATTATGTAAACCTTGGGAATCTATCCATCTTTATTTGAGAGAGCCTTATAGATTACAGATTATTGTGTATCAGGAAAATAGATTTACTTAAATTGACTTCAAATCCGAGTACAATTTTTAGGGTTTACAAATCTTTTTCCCGCTTTTTGATTTTTCTAATTCAATGCGTCGTGCATGTTCGGCAGCACCATAGGTGGCAACAGCATACGGAACCAGGTAAGTAAGTAATATTTGAATTAAACCGGTTGTGTTTAAAGTTCCATTCAATATGGCATCATAATGATTGATCAAAGCAAGAATGGTTCCTATAACTAAGGCAACTTTTATTGATGTGATTACAATCTGTCGATTTATTGCATATTTTAAAAATAACTTCATAAATATATTTGTTTGTTACGAAGATAAATTTTTATAAATTTACGTTTAAGCATAACTTAATACAAAATGGAATATTTTAATTTTAAAACTATCAATTTGAACGATTGAATTGTATTCCTACTCCAATAAAAAGTCTTACCTTATTAATACTATTTACCCAGGAAATATCAAAATTGACAGGGCCTAACAAGGAGTTATAGGAAGTGGTAATTCCTGCCGATATCAAACTACTGGTTTCAGATATATCTCGCCAGTTACCTTTAGGAGAAAAAGCATCCTTTATATAATCATCGAAATTACCAAAACCTACTGAGGCAATATTAAAATGTGGGATTAAATATAAACTTTTTAACGGACTATATTGCACGCCTAGATTGAGCATCATAAATTGAGTAACAACTATTTCACCTTCATTTAATCCGGGAAAACTGAATACATCTTTTTTTGGTCTTAACAAAATACCGCCTAAGAAATAGGACCCTCCATAACCAAATTCCAAAAATGATATTTCATCCGATTGTAATTCATCTGCAAAAATAAAACCGGAAGTAGCTCCAATAATCCCTGTAATTTTTTTATTAAGGGACAATCTTTTTTCAAAATTTAATCCCAATTTGGTAAAACCATTAGTAGATCCTTTAACATTCGGATTTATTTCATCCGTAAAAACAACATCGACCTCATGATAAAATGACCTACTCAATTTTGCATTCAATAAGGTACCTTTAGTAGGAAAAAAAACAAAATTCATTGTGTTATACCTATATTGGCCATAGATCTCAAAATTTTTAAAATTATAATCATTTAAGAAAAATACATTATCAACAATATCTGGATTTAATTCTGGTCTTAAATCCGTATTTTCATAATTAAAGCCAATACCGGCATAACTATTAAGTGAATTTATATTTATATTGAACTGATTGTCAATTTGAAAGTAGGAAAAGTCAAAATTATCAATCTTTTCACCATTAAAATAAAAATTTTGTGTTAGTTTTTGTCCCAGTACTTCAGATCTCCACCACCAATCTTTTTGATCTCCATAATTCTTCTGGTATTGCACCCGAAAACCCGGTTGTTCGGCAATATCAATACTTATTAAGAAACGTGAAGCCTTGCCAATAATATTTCTACCTGTATAATTCAGAAATAAGCCAAAACCTCTGTAACTATCAAAATGAATAGATCCTTTTACTTGGTGTTGTGCCTTTTCAAACCCGTTTAGCTGAAATCCTAATTTATCTCCTTCTATTGCCGGGTTATAAGTAATTTGGCTAAAAATATTTGTTCCCATTATCCTATTCATTCCATCGATAAGTTCCTTAGGAGTATATTTTTTATGGGTTTGAATATCCAACCTTGATCGAACTAGATCAAGGTTAGCCTCGCTAATATTTTTAAATAAAATAGTATCTACAGCAAATGTTTTAGGAGCATAAGGCAATTGATGTGGTTTTTGCTTAAATCCTTTTAATTTTTCTGCTAAAGCAACCAAATTATTCCTGTTTAATCGGGTAGCAATTTTGCCTTCCTCCATCAATTCCTTACTCTTGTTGAAATCTTTTGTAGAATAGGTCAAATTTGGAACATGATCTATTAATATATCAGTAAGCTTTCGATTGGGTACGTTTTTCAAACTACTTGTCAACATACTGGCTTGAAAAAGCAAATTCGTTATACTGTTGAGTTTTTCTTTAGGTATCATGCCTCCTCCAACATCGCTTCCAATAATAATATCGGCTCCCATATTTTTGGCTATATCAACTGGAAAATTATTGAGTATTCCACCATCTACCAATAAAGTATTATTATAGGGTACGGGCAGAAAAACACTTGGTATTGACATACTGGCTCGCATAGCAAGACTTAATGACCCTTTTCCCATGATTACCTCTTTACCATTTACAATGTCTGTTGCTACAGCTCTAAAAGGTATGGAAAGACTATCAAAATCAGTTATTTTGTACGCAGGATAGGTTAAAACAGATATAAATTCTCGAAGATTTTGATCATTTAACAAAGCAGATTTCATCTTTGGTTTACCATTAACCAAATCAAAATCAATCAAATATTGACCATACTCACTTTTTTCTTCAACACTTACCTGTTGTAAGGAAGTTTTACCTCCGAAAAGTTCATCCCAATTTGCATTATTAACTAGAGTTGCAATGCTATCTCCCGAATATCCCATGGCATATAAACCTCCTACAATACTACCCATACTGGTTCCAATTATTAAATCAGGTACAATACCTAGTGAGTCAAGAAGTTGTAAAGTGGGAATATGTGCAAGACCTTTTGCACCACCACCACTTAAAACTAATGCTACTTTAGGTTTTTTATCCTGAGAAAAAATTAACTGAGGTGATAATATTAAAAAGCAAATGATAAATAAATGAAGATATTTTTTTGTAATAGAAAAATTAAGCATAAGGTCAGATAATAAAATGAAATTTATATTTAACAAATATAAATAAAGTTGCCATATAAAATTATTCGTTATAAAACATCTAGTTTATTATAGCAGCATGAATAATGTTTAAACTATTGTCATAAAGTTAGTTCGGTCTCAAACGGATTACGCTAAGTATTGTTTTTTAAAGATCTTAACAAATAATGAACCATTTATGATGAGCAACTTCGAAATAGAATTAATTATTAAGGGTTTGAGCTCTATCTGTTATAAATAGAGTCAAACCCTCATCATTGTTCAATAATAATTTTATTAAATATTATTTTCCGGCTTCAATCTCAATGGATATTTCCATATCATCATAGATAAATTTATCGGCCAGATCATCAAAAAATGATTTTGATTTATATTTTATATCCCATTTTGATCGATCAATTTTGAAAGTTTCACTTTTCAATAACAAAATATCATTATTAAAATCTGTGGAAGCCAAAAAAGAAACTGGATTTGTTTTATTTTTAATGGTTAAATCACCACTAAACAATGTTTTGTCTCCTTTGTTTTCAACTTTGGTAATCTTAAATTTAGCCGTTGGATGCTTTTCTACACCAAAAAAATCTTCGCTTTTTAAGTGTTTTATCAGTTTGGCATTATTTTTATTATCTGTTGCCATATCTAGATCAACAATGCTGGTCATATCAATTGTAAATTCTCCTCCTACAATTTGGTTTCCATCTATAATACAAAAACCGTTTTTCAACATAATTGTTCCATAATGTGAACCTGTTGGCTTAAATCCTTTCCAGTTTATGGTTGAATTTTTTACATTGGTTTTTATTTCTGTTTGTGCAGAAATTGTCAACGTAAATAATAAGAATGTAAGGCTCGAAATTTTTGAAATATATTTAATCATATAATTAATTTAGGATTTAATTTAAATAAGAAATTTGGATTTAAAATTTCAATTTATTAGTGTGATACCTTTTCTTTTTTGAATTTATCAAACTGAGAATCTTCTTTTTTCTTTGGCCAACTGTTGTTGCTTGTATCAACATCAGCAGTTAATTGATTTGGATCAATATTTATGGATTTGATCTCTTTATCAGAAGCAAATACCTTTTTAATTTCTTTATCATTAAATCTCCAAATTTCAGCAGGATAGTATTTACTTTGTTTAGTTCCGTCAGTAAATTCATATTCAACCAACAAAGGCATTACCAATCCTCCGGGTTTTTCGAAAATAATTTCGTAGAAATATTTAGTTTCTTTAAGCGAAGCTCGTTCTTCCGGAGTAAAATTATCAGACAAATATTCATTTAAAAAAGCGATATCTTTAGCAGGATCTTTTACTTTAGACATTTCCTCAGTATATTCTTCACTATCCGTATTTACCAAAAATAAATTTTGACCAAAATCCTCAACTTTCATACCATAGGCTTGGGCCATTTTTTTTGCTCTTTCTGTTGGCTTATCCGTAACAACGTATTTTTTAACATCTTTTATACCCATGTCATTATAATCGGTTGTATAAAACCAACCTCTCCAAAACCAATCCAAATCAGTACCGGAAGCGTCTTCCATGGTTCTAAAGAAATCGGCAGGAGTAGGATGTTTAAACATCCACCTTTGTGCATAGGTTTTAAACGCTTTATCAAATAATTCGTGACCCAAAATAACTTCACGTAACATATATAATCCTGCAGCCGGTTTTGCATAAGCATTTGCTCCACTGTTAAATACATTGTCATGCTG
>VAPH01010905.1_pt1 | contig 20412 bp, 21 predicted proteins | sample 3393861 | NCBI WGS metagenome assembly VAPH01 (sample SAMN08290439, study PRJNA428436) | hydrothermal vent metagenome | isolation source: Deep-sea hydrothermal vent chimney | place: Atlantic Ocean: South-mid Altantic Ridge | reverse complement strand
CGCAACCCCAGATCGTTGCAGGCGAGGAGAGTCCCCATGGCCATGGTGTCATTGAATCCCACCACCGCGTCGATGTCCGGGTGACTCTGAAGGAGAGTCGTAGCTGCTATTCGACCGTGACCGATCTTCGGATACTCGGCTTCGACGGGTGGCCTCGCAACGTCGGTTCGGCGGGTAATAGCCCGCTGCAACGCAACGTAACGCCCGTGAACGACTGCGGGATACATCTCGTTCATGAGAATGCCGATCCGTCTCTTTCCGCTATCGACCAAATGATCAACAACCAAGTCGGCGGCGGCCATCTCGTCCATTGCGATAGACACGACATTGGGGATCTTGGACTCCCTGCCAATCACGATGACAGGGCACCCACTGGTAGCTGCGAACCGTTCAAGATCCGAATCCTGCAAAAAGGAAGGAAAGAGCGCGACGCCATCGACGCCGAGGGTCAGAAGCGTCTCGAGTGTTCCCATCCCGCGGTCATCGTCGATGTCGAGCTCAGTGACCACCAGGTAGTAACCATGCTCCCGAGCGACAGCTTGCATACCCGAACAGGTATCGCCGAAGTGCAGATCCTGCATGTCGATAGTGGCGAAACCGAAGGTGAGAGAGGTTCGGGTGACGAGAGCTCTTGCCATCCGGTTCGGGCGGTATCCGAGCTTCTCGATGGCTTCTTCGACTCGCAAGCGAGTCGCCGGCGCCACCCTCGGATGGTCCGCCAGAACTCGGGAAACGGTCTGACGCGAGACGTCGGCCACATCTGCCACGTCAACGATCGTGGGCCTCTCGATCCCGCTTGGCCTCCTTTTCATCGATTGATCCCCGTTCGTTCGTCGTCGGTGGCTACAGTGGTTGGCATTATGTGAACGTTCACTCTAGGGTATCGTCGGACTTGCTGGACAGATGGAGAATAGCGGGTGACAACATCCTTCGATCTCATGGTCAACACGACGAAGGCCCGGTTCTTCGTTCAGCTCGACAAGAATTCCCTGCGGTGGTCATGAGCAACACGCCTTGCCACGATTCCGGGGTCCTGCAAAGCGGAAACACCTGCTAGGTCACGCATGCCGTACGAGACACCTCCTTGGACACAGGTCATTGCCCATCGGGGCAACTCAGGACCGATACCGGAAAACACCCTGGCCGCTATCGAGAGTGCAATCGGCCTTCGCGTCGACATGGTTGAAGTCGATATACGGTTGACCAGGGACGGCGTCCCGATCCTCATGCACAACGATCGAGTCGACCGCACAACGTCTGGAACCGGTCTGGTGACGGACCTCACATGGGACAAGCTCAAGACGCTCGACGCCGGCAGTTGGCGCGGCCCGGAATTTGCCGGCGAGACCGTGCAGGCACTCGATGAAGTACTTGACCTAGCCAGGGGCCGCGTTGCATTGAATCTCGACATCAAGGTGCCTGAAGCCGCCAAACCGACCGCCATCGCCGTAGTCGAAGCCGGGGTGCCGGCGAGTGTCGTGATAAGCGGTTGCACGGCGAACGGTGTCCGAACGGTTGGTGATACAGCCAACGGCATTGCCACCCTCCTCAATTCAGACGAGTTGCTTGCGGGGATCGACCCCGCCGCGGCTCGCACGGTCGTTCACCAGAGCATCGACCTCGCAGTTGAACTCGGAGCGGTCGCAATCAACGTGCCCCACCCATTGGTCACTATCGACCTGGTGGAACAGGCACAGGACGCGGGAATCGGCGTCTGGACGTTCACTATCGACGATGAAGCCCGGTTCATCAGCCTGATGGACATGGGCGTCGCCTCGCTCACGACCAACTGGCCCGAACGCATGCTGCCCCTCGCAAGAGACCGGACCTCGCGACTCGGGATCAACCGCTGATGAGTTGGATGAAGGCTCTTGCCGAGGCATACCACACCGCATGCGAGCGCTATCCAGGTGTGAAGCTGATGCTCGTTTCGGATATCGACGGCACCATCATCGACATGCAACACCTGGTGGTATCCGTTCTCCAGGCGTATGACCAGGCGCATGGCACGGGGTATTTCACACGCATGGCGCCCTCCGACGTAGACGTGCACGAGAACAACGTCGAGCAACTGCTCGAAAGGCTGGCTATCCCGTCTGCGGAACGTCAGACGGTGATGCATTGGTACCTAGATCAACGCTGGCAAGAGGACACGATTCTGAACGCCCACCACGCGTATCCGGGCGTTCTACCGGTAATCCGATGGTTCCAGCTACAACCAAACACAACGGTCGGCTTGCTCACGGGTAGGCCGGAGTCGCTCCGAAAGGCGACTCTTCGCTCGTTGAACAGCATCGGCGAAGTCCACCGTGTGACCTTCGATAGCAACGTGCTGATGATGAACCCCGGGGAGTGGGGGCAGGATATCGAGAAAGCCAAGGTCGCCGGATTGAGGCAGTTTCGCGAGATGGAGTACCACGTCTTCGCCGTGATCGACAACGAGCCGCGCGTGCTCGAAGCGCTGGCCCACGAAGCAGAGAAGGCAGAGATACTCCTTCTCCATGCCGACACGATCTTCGAGTCGCCCCCCTCATCCATGCCGGGAGGTGTCATCGAGGGCAGGGAATATGCGCTGACGGAACTGGTATCCGGCGAAAAAGCGCTCCCCCGGCAGGTCCAGCTCGTGTGGCACGGGGTCAACGATCCGGCCAACCTGCGACAGTTCATCGCATCGGAAGTGTTCTGGGCCGAGATCGACGTACGCCATGACCCTTCGGGTAAGCTCGTCCTCCGTCACGACTCCTTCGAGACGACGCCCGCCCTACCGAACGAAGAATGGCTGATCTACGACGAGGCCATCGCCAAGCTGGCAAACAGCGGCAGTGGGATCAAGCTCGACATCAAGGATGGAGTCGACGTGCTCGATCGAGTCTTGAAGTCCGTTGCCTCCCTGCAACTACCTGATGACCGCCTGTGGTTCAATGGCGAAATCGAGAGCATCGGGGAAGAGGAATTCCACAGGATTCGAGCCGCCCACCCCACGGCGATCGTGCAGTGCCCGATTGGATGGCTGAATCCGCTCCTCGAAGCAGCACCCGACGAAGCACGCCGGATACTCGAGATGCTGGCCGATTGGGGTATCAGTCGCTTCTCGGTGAACTGGGAAGACGCCACTGCACGGACGATGTTCGAGAAGCTGGCGGGTTGGGGCTATGAAGTCAACTTCTACGGGGTCCTCGACCTGGAGGGCTTCCTCGAGGCGGTCGTGCTGTTGCCTCGTTCCGTTACCTCTGATTTCAATTTTCCGCAATGGAGCTACTACGGACAGGGTGCGGGCAAGAGCGGACGGCGGTTGACCTATCACCTATCCGAGCGAGACGATGACTGATCACGCATGAGCGCGCGGCGCACCCGGAGCATCGGGTGGGTTCTCGTGCTGCTGTCAGTGGCAAGCGCTTGCGCGTCCGCGAATTCGGAGTACGAGGTTGTCCTTGACGGACTGAACGATCCCCGGGGCCTATGGATCCTGTCCGATGGCTCCTTCGCCGTGGCGGCCGACAACCTGACCGCCCCCATCAACCCGGCGTTTGACACGGTCGGGCGTTTGTACGTGCTCGCGTTTATCGACGGCACAGAAACGAGTGATCCATATCACGGCAAGACGGGGCGATTGGTACGTCTCGAGCCACAAGGTGACGGCTGGACTGAAGGTCGGGTGTTGGTGCAGGACATGCCGTTTCCAACTGCTCTGCTCATCGACGCCGGGGATCGAGTCTACATCTCGGTCTATGGCGCCTTCAGCTCACCGAACAGCGGACTGGTGCTGCGATTCGATGATCTGGCGCAACGAACGTCGAGCGAGCCGCTGATACGGTTCACAGACGGCTCCCCATGACCCTGGGCACGCCCTGCGCACGGCGGTGCCGGCTTCGGCCAGCGCCCGGATCTCAACCTTGAGGGCGTCGGCGAGGTCGCGGCTGAGACGCCGCGGGTCTTCGTAGTGCTCGTCGGCTACGGTGTCTGCGATGGTCATCGGCCCGGGGACGGTGATCTTGATCGGCTGCGACGAGTATGACTGCGCAATCTGGTAGTCGTACGGAAGGAAAATGCCGTTGGGACTGACCAGTCGATGATCGTCGGCACCTCGCGCTCCCACGCCCCTGTGCGGATCTCGCGTGGCTGGAGGTGCTCGAATTCCACTCCAGTCAGGTGACGCAGGCGGTAGAAGATATAGTGCTCCCTACGCATCTCACCATCGGTGGGCACATCGATCCCGGCGTCGACCTGGGCCGTCACCGCTCCCTGGGTTGCGAGCGCGAATCGTGTCTCGAGGTCCCGATTGTCAAAGTAGAAAGCGTCGAACGTGGTCGAATACTGCTTCTGGAACCAGTCGCGAACCGGCACATAGTCCGGCTTGGGGAAGGAGCCGATGGCTGTTGTGAGAACTCTGGTCATGGTCTCGACGCACGATAGCGATTCGCCGGATGCCAGACAACGGACAGTGTGTACCGTCGGTTGTTCGTTGTCAGGCCCAAAGAAGCGATAGTTCGGTCTCTGGATCGAAGAACTGAACTCTGCTCGTATTGAAAACGAAGTCGACGGAGTCCCCGACCCTGACACCCCTGGCCTTGTCGACCAGCACGCGCATGTCAACACCGTTGATGCTCACTCCCAGGAGGTCCTCCCGTCCCAGTGGCTCGACAACCGTGATCTCTCCCGTGAGCGTGAGACCTTCCGCCGGCGCCGAGCCGTCGACCAGGTCCACGTCCTCCGGCCGTATCCCCATAATGACCTTGCCCTTGGCGGCTGCCACCTTTTCTGCCCGGTCAGCCGGAAGGACGAGGTCGATCGCCCCGCTCTTCGCACGGAAGTCGCCGTCTGTGCGCATGATCTCGACGTCGAAGAAATTCATCGGAGGGTTGCCCACAAACCCCGCGACGAACAACGTCTTGGGGCGGTCATAGAGATCCTCCGGGACGTCGTATGCCTGGAGGACACCGTTGGATATCACAGCGATCTTGTCGGCCATCGTCATTGCCTCCACCTGGTCGTGCGTCACGTAGATCGACGTGATGCCCAGCTCATCCTGGAGTCGTTTGATCTCCCCACGCATCGACAATCGGAGACGGGCGTCGAGATTCGAGAGCGGCTCGTCGAAGAGCAAGAGCTGCGGCTCCTTCACCAAGGCGCGCCCCAGAGACACACGCTGTTGCTGCCCGCCCGAGAGCTGAGCGATGTTACGATCCAACAGATCCCCGATGCCCATCATGTCGGCCACCCGCTGGACGCGCTCCCGGATCTCACCCTTGTTCACCTTCTGGATCCTGAGCGGATAGCTGATGTTCCCGAACACCGTCATATGGGGGTAGAGGGCGTAGCTCTGGAACACCATGCCGATGCCACGATCCTTGGGAGCGACCTCGTTGACGACTCGCCCGTCGAAAGAGATGGTTCCTCCCGTGGGCTTGTAGATCCCGGCCACCATGAGCAGAGTCGTTGTCTTTCCGCATCCGGACGGGCCGAGGAACGCCACAAGATCACCGTCGGCAATGTCGAGCGTGATGCGATCTGCGCCAACGACGCCGTCCCACGCTTTGCTCAGGTTGTCGAGTTCGACCCTCATGTCGTCACCTGTTCTCGTCCTCTATGAGACATCATGTGCCTTTCGATCCACCGGCGTAGATATTCAGGAGCAACTCCTGGGTGAAGATAAAGAAGATGATCAATGGAACCATCTGGAACATGCCGACGGCCGCCACCTGATTCCAATTCGTCGGTGCGGTATCACTGATTAGCTGGTTCAGAAACACCGGCATGTTCGCGACCTTGCTGCCGACGGTGAAGGTGAAAGGCACGAGATAGGCGTTCCAGCCTGCGATAAAGGTGAAGAGGGAGAGCGCGGCGAGGCCCGGGCGCACCTGGGGCAACATGATCTGCCACCACACCCGGAATCGGGACGCGCCGTCGATCAGCGCAGCCCGTTCCATGTCCCAGGGGAGGTTGTCGAAGAAGCCCTTCATCAGCCAAATGCCGAGCGGGAGCTCGAGAGCGATCATCACCAGCGCCACTCCACCCACCGTGTTGAAGCCTATGAAGTCTCCGATGATCGGGATGTCTCCCAGCGAGCGCAGCACGAAGAAAATGGCGATGAGCAGCATCTCGGCCTTGAAGGCATGCAGCACGAGGGTGCCTGTAAGGAAAGCTTTGCGACCGGCGAACTTGAACCGAGACAGGGCGTACCCACCGGCTGCCGAGGCGACACCGACGCCGATCACCATCGCCACGGCGATCAGAAGCGAGTTGCGCATGGCATTCCAGATGGCGGCGTCGGTGACGAAGTCCCAGTTGCGGAGTGTAAAACCACCGATGCCCCCCTCGGCATTGCGGGGTAAGAGGCCTTCGGTGCGAAACGAGAAAGTGGCGATGATCAACCACGAGTAGCCGATCAGAATCGGCACGATCGAGAGGATGAGAAAGCCGTACGCGAAGCGGCGACCCATCTTCTCGCGAGTTTTGGGGAGTGGGCCGACAGGGCGGATTGGTGGTGCGATCTCAGTGGTGGTCATGGCTCATAAGTTGTCGATCCTAGGCTCTTGGATGAGCTCCTTGAACTTGAACAGCTTCACGTAGACGACGGCGAACATCAGCGCCACCGTGACGAGGACGATCGCCCACGTCGCACCAAAAGCCCACTGACTATTCCCCGCGTAGCTAGCAAAGGCGCGCTTGTACGCCGTCAGCGCCCACACCTCGGTAGTGAACAAGCCGGGGCCGCCCTCAGTCAGCAGAAGGATGTACTCGAACGAGGTAAGCAGCGACAGCGTCTGATACGTCGCAATGAACAGCAGCGGCCACTTGATCAGGGGAAGCTTGATGTCGCGGATGATCCTCCACGTGGAGGCCCCGTCGACCTTGGCCGCCGTGAGGAGATCCTCCGGGATCGACAGGAGGGCGGACGTGAAGATGATCATGCCGAAGGAAGCTCCGATAAATCCATTCGTGAGGATCACAAACGTCCAGGGACTCCCGCCCAGAAAGAGGTTGCCCCCGGATGCGCCGAGAAACTCCGGGACAAGCTGGTTATAAATACCGAATGGTTCCGCCTGGGCGATCCGCTTCCACATGAGGATGTACACCACCGATGGTGTGAGACGGGGCAGCAGCCATACGAGTCGGAAGAAGAACCCCGAGCGCCGCGGGATGTTGGTCGTCACGAGCGCCAGCACGAGAGCGAGACCAAGGTTGAACAAGATCAGCGTCGTAAAGACGTAGAAGACGGTGTTACGCAGGATCTTGGGAAAAAACCGGTCGGTGAAGAGCCGCTCGAAATTGGCGAATCCCACGAAGCTCCAGGGATCACCGAAGTTGACGCTGGCAAGGTCGGTGAAGCTGAGGATCAGCAGCAGGATGCCGGGCACGACAAAGAAGGTGAGTACCAACGCAATCGTCGGTCCCAGGAAACCGTAGGCGGTCGCCGTGGAACGCACACGCCGACCGAGCGTCCGGCGCGTCGACCCGGGCTCTCCGACTGCAGCCCTAACCAGGGCCTCCTTTTCCGACGGCGGTGTCATCCGATCGCGACCTCTCAGGCAGACTGAAATGGAGAGGTGGGGGTGGGAACGAGTCCCTCCCCCACCTCCAACTGTCGGTGCGCGTTACTTGATGATCACGTTGTCGCCGAGCTCGTTCTCAAGCTGGTCCACGACTATGTCGACTGCTTCCTCCGGGGTCGCCGCGCCGGACACAACGGCCGCGATCCCAAGGTAGTAGGCGTCAGACCATACGCTGAAGAACGGACTGTTGGGCTGGAAGGTCGTGAACTCGAGAATCGGCGCCATCTCACCCTGGAACCTTGCACTCGTGTACGGCTCGTAGTCCGCCTGTGATTTCAGGATCCCCAGCTTGCCACTTGCCAATGCGTACTCGGTGTTGAGTTCCGTGGTCGTCGCCTTGGAAATGACCAAGAGGGCGAGATCAACGTTCTCCGTGGCCGAGCTCACCATGTAGGCAAACGGATTCGTCAAGGTGATCGGCGTGTTGGTTCCCGCTGCAAGAGCCGGGATCGGACCGAAACCGACGTTCTCGAAGAGATACTCTTCACCACCGAGATCGGCGACGAAGAATTCGGCCCACTCCGCCCATTGCCATGAACCGGCGAACCAGAAGAGAACGTTTCCGAAAGCAACACCGTTGTGCCAGTTGCCCCAGTCCCCGTCGAGACGGGTGTCGAGCAGGATGTCACGGGCGACCGCGTCGGCCATGATCTCATAAACGATCTTCGCTGCCGCGGTGTCGTAGATCAGCGCGCCGCTCGGGTCCGAGAGCTCGCCACCGGCTGCGTAGTAGTAGTACAGGAAGTCGGGACCGTTCTTCGGACGAGGCCACCAGCCGAACCCCGGATCCACGACGCCGGCGTCCACGGCCTCTTCTGCAGTGTCGAACATGTCCTCCCACGTGTATTCGCCACTCGCAAGCCTGGCAGGCAAGCTATCGACTTCTGCCTGGCTCCAGCCCAACTCGGCAAGGAGGTCCTTTCGGAAGTACAGCGGTCGCGCCTCAGCGTCCTGGGGGACGCCGTAGCGGCGGCCGTTAAGCTCGGTAGACCCCCACAACGAGGGAACAATGTCATCGAACTCCGGATAGTCACCGATCATGTCGGTCACGTCAGCGACAATGCCGGACGCACCCCAGGTGCCGATGTTCACAGCGGCGGCCGCGATGATGTCAGGCGCCTCGCCCGCTGCCGAGGCAAGCTCGAACTCGGTGACGTAGTCGCCCGCGGCGGGGTTGTCCTGAATGATCTTGACCTGGACGCGACGATCGTCGCCTGATGCTTCGAGTTCGGCGTTGGCGTCAACGACGCCTCTCAGGAGGTTGTTGCAACGCCCTTCCTCGATGGATTGTTTCGCCCTGCATCGGGCCACAAGGGTGATGAGCTCACCCCCTACCGGTACCTCCACTTCCACTTCCACTTCCACGATCGAAGTAACCGTCTCGCCGGGGACCTCGACTTCGACAATGACCGTCTCGGGTGTAGTTGTCTCGGCGCTCGAACAAGCGGCCGCTACCAGTGCGAATGCTATCCCCATGACGATCAACGCTGGAAAACGCGTCTTTCTACGTTTCATGTGCAACTCCTCTTCCGTTTCAACATGCCACTCCTCATCCCGTAGAAACGACGAGAAAAGGAGAGAACCTCAATGAGTCCGACAGGTCGGTCCGTACCTAGTTCCCTGGCCTTCCTTGTCGCCAATACCCGATCGAGCATGACCTTAGGATCAACGTTCACACGATTGCAAGTGAACGTTCACATGATGCACACGAGCGGCACGCGTCGATCGCCTACGAACCGGCTGACCACCTCTCAGGACCCAGTGATGCGAAGCACTTGCCCAACGATCACCGTTGGCCCATCCGGGCCGGGGATGGGTCTTGCAGGGGTACCCCGGCCCGTAGACACATAGAGGCTGCCATCGTCCGCCGACGTGATGTTGGTGGGAGTGTCGAGTCCCCCTTGAAGGACGCGGTACGGGCTACCGTCCTGTGGATAAACCGTGACCTTGCCACCGAATCTGAGGTAGCCGCCGTGCCGAGGAGGGGCATTCGGGTCTCCCAGGTCGGCCCCACGGTCGAACAGCTCCACGTAGTCGGCCGCCATCTCGACAACGAAGATGTTGCCGAACTTGTCGATAGTGACATCCACCGAGAGAAACACCCGACCATCGCCATGCACGGTGATGTCGCTCGGACCGCTCACCTCGTCTCGGCCCGTCGCATAGACGTTCATGGCGTTGTAGCCGGCGAGATGCTCGAACCACCGCTCAGTTTCTCCCGGATCTGTGAAGTCACCATCGCCGTTTCGGTCGATGAATCCGGTGAACCTTCCCGTGCGTTGCGTCACGTCCGCGGCGTCATCTCCTAGGCCGGCCTCCGCCACCAGAACCCCACCTTCGGCACCCACAGCGACGCCACGCGGATTGCGAAGATCGGTGAGGATCAGATCCGCCGTGACCGAATTCGGTAAATCCGAGGAACGAGATGTCGTGCAGGCAACCAATACCCGCTAGACAGCAGGAGTAACGACGGCAACACGAACCGAGCTAGCGCGCACGTACCACCACCGTCTTCGCTGCCTTGTCGTGCAGCCCTCGACGACGAGTGTCAAAGAGCAGCCAGCCGTAGATGACCGCGGAGACGACGCTGACTCCGGGCAGGAACACGAAAACGCCTGGCACTAGCCAGCGCAGTGCCGATGGGCCAAGACCGGGAATCCGCGCGGTTCGTTCCATCACCACCCTGGTGCCGATCAACATCTTGCCAGGCGTCTGGCCGCCCGACACAGTGAACCCGATGTAGTACGCCGCGACAACGAGCCCCTGAACGAACCTGGCCGAGGTGGGCAACCGCAGAGCATCTCCGCCGCCGAGATCGATCCCGAGCGCCGAAACGATGACCAGGGCGATCATGACGAGGAACATCCAGTCGATAGCGAATCCGACAAAGCGTCGCCAGGGTTCCGCGACATCGTCTTCACCGACGAGAGAGTCCCAGTCATCTTGAGTCATGTCACGTTTTCCTTGCCGGCCTCAGCTCCGAGACGCTACAACATCGGACTCGTGGCCAGAATACCTTCGATGACGCGCATGTTGGCGATCGCATCCGAAATCGGGACGGGAACCGGCGTGTCATCGAGAACAGCCCGGGCAAATAGCCTGGCCTGGATTGTGTATTGATCCACGGCAGGGAACACGATCGTCTCCGTGGCAGTCGCCGCCACCGGATCGCCGTCTACCGTCACGAAGATTCTCGTTTCGCGATCCGGCGGCGGGTTGAACGGGACCTCGAATTCGATTCGGCCCACCGTGCCGACAATGTGAACCCATTGGGCGTTGTCCGCTCGCGTTGAGCATGTGAACGTGGATTGCCCGCCACCGGGAAAGACGAGAACCGCCGAGCTCAGGATGTCTATCCCCATTCCAGCATCACGATGGATCACCGACTCGATCCGCACCGGCTCAGCTCCGAACAGCATCCGTGACACATTGATGTTGTAACAGCCGATGTCCATGATCGCTCCCCCGCCGTTCTCGGGACGATTGCGGATGTTGCTTGGATCATCGTTGTAGAAGCTGAACCAACTCTGCACGCCTACAAGATCGCCAATCCTGCCCTCCCTCAACAGCCGAACGGATTCCACCCATGTCGGGTGGTGACGGTACATGAAGGCCTCTTGGAGCTTCACACCGGCGTCTTGGCACGCGCGAGCCATCTCCTCGGCCTGGACGACGGACATGGCCAGCGGCTTCTCGCAAAGCACGTGCTTGCCTGCTGAGGCAGCTTTGATGACCCACTCGGCATGCAGATTGTTGGGAAGAGGGATGTAGACGGCATCGACTTCGTTCGCCGCCAAGAGATCCTCGTAGCTCCCATATGCAGCGGGTATACCTAATTCAGCGGCAGCGTTAGCCGCCCGCGCCTTGCCGCGAGATGCAATGGCCACCACCTCACAGTTTTCTGCACGCTGAATGGCCGGAGTCACCTTGCTCATCCCAATATCCGCTGTGCTGAGAATCCCCCATCGGACTCTGGACATCTCATCCTCCTCGGATACAACGTACCGCACGAGCCGATGGAGCGGGCTTGCTGTCGACTCTCGAAGGGTAGTCACCGACCGGTGCGGTCATACATGTCGCGGTACAGACCACCGTCAACGCCAGCTCTTGGACCAATAACAACATCCGGGGTGAGTCGCCAGGCTGCTTCGGCACCGGTAGCGGCTACCACAGCCTGCCTGCAGGCCCCCGCAACAGCGGATTCGTCACTGACATATGCCATCACCGGACGGCCCCAGAGGTCCGCGACCCATTGCTGGATCAGGGCCTGGTGCTCGGAGGGCACCCACCCGAGCGTCCACAGAGCAGCGTCCTCCTTGCTCGGCACTACCTCGGGTCCGTGCTCGAGGACCATCAGCACCCGGCAGGTGTTGAGCACACCGTAGAACGGGCTTGTGAGGAGGTTCTCGCCGTCGAGGATCCAGTGGAGATCCTCTCGAATCGAGTCCACATACGCTTCAGAGGGCACGGGTCCGAAGACCTCGCCGATGTCATCACCAACCAGGCGCAGTCCTCGCGACCGGACCACCGTACAGTGTGCCGCGAGATCGGCATCGAAACGGGTATGTGCGTAGTCGAGTCGACCCTGCCGTATCTCCTCAGCGACACTCTCCCCGAAATGCACCTCATACGGCATGGGATGAGTAAACGCCCGGGTGTCGCCGATCTGAAGCACGGACGCCTCCAACTCGCCGATGGTCGGCCGCCGCTCCGACGCTGCGAGCAGCGCCCGGGCGACCCGTTCTCGATCGACGACGTCCAGCGGCCCGGAACACACAATCAGCAGGTCCAGATCACTCTTGGGCCGGTAGTAGCCCATCGCCAGAGAGCCATGCAGGTAGACCCCAACCAGCTCGGCACCAACCGCATCCGACACGTCGACAACGATCGACTGTACCCAGTCGACGATGTCGATATCCACCTCGGCCGGCCACTTCTGCTGACGCCCTGGCCGGTGATCCACGTCGGAGAATCTATGCACCAGCCAATCATGGCACGCGGATGTGTTGTCTTCCATGTGCGAACATGCCCCACATGGAAGACATGAGTGCGAGTGCAGCCTTCGTCGTCGTGACGGGACAACCCGGCTCCGGCAAGACAACCCTTGCAAAGCCGCTCGCTCTGGAACTAGGAGCGCCGCTGGTTGTCGAAGGACACGATCAAAGAGGCCCTTGCAGATGCCCTCGAGCGTCCTGAAACCATCACCGTCGCATCCTCTCAGCGCCTCGGAGCGGCCGCGTTCGAGATCGTGTGGGCGGGGGGGGCCTTGCCAAACAGTCGCCTGGCGCAGTTCTCGAAGCATCCTGGGACCCAACCATTGCTGCTGCGCGCCTTCGGCTGCTAGGTGCGAACGTGATCGTGGTGCACTGCTCCTGTCCGCCGTCGGTTGCGAGACAGCGGTACGCCGAACGCGCTCACGAGCGTCACTGGGTCCACCTTGACCTCCTCCGACTAGGCGACGTGCGGCTGTGGGGAGCCGATTCAGCAGGCCGGCAGGGACTATCAGCGAGCTTGGTCGAAGTTGACACCACCTCTCCGATGGACATCTCATCCGTGGCGCGAGAAGTCCGAAGGCTCATCGCTGGGCCGGACTGAAGCATGACGCCAACCCGAGTCTCCGCGAAGATTCCCTCAGCCACCCCTGTCAGACTCGATCCCATCCCTGCGGAAGCGCAGGCGGGTTCATCCACTCAGGTTCGGGCATCCAACGTGCCCACTCGTCGCCCCACCAACGGTCACCGACATCCAGCATCCGGGCGAGCCGTCGACCCTCGGCCAGGATCGCGTCGGCCTCTCCTCTGGTGAACCGCCCATGTGCCACACACGACTCGAGCAGGTCGAGATCCTTGAATCGCCAACTTCCATCGATCCCGGTGACGATGTCGAGTTCGCGGTCCAGCGTGTCGATTCCGATCTCGGTGCGCACGAACGGAGCCTGAAGATTCAGATACCAGCCGTCGAATCGACGCTCCGGACCATGCCAGAACGCCCACACCGAGTACGCGTCGTCGGGTCGCTGCAGATGGAGGACACCGTGACCCTGCCAACGGGTCCCAGGTCCCTGATCCCAAGGATGCGACCCGGACGGCGTCGGCCACGGGCCCGGAGCGAAGCCGAGCGGAGCGTCCGTCGGGAGGTAAAGGACCAGACAATCCGGATCGTCGGCGACGACATACATCGGCAGGCCACTCCATGCGCGCCCATGCAGAACCTCCCGCCGGGCGATCACCTCGCCCGTCGACCATCGTTTCGGATTCGCCATAACCGGCAACCTATCACTACGCCGGCTCGCGGACATGGTTCCTTCGTCTCACGGGTACAGAGCGTGGCCTGTATGAGGACGCGCTCGCAGTCCTCACGAGATTTCTGCGCAGAGAATCGTCGTCGTCCGTCACACTCCGCGGCGGGACGCTCCCGCGTTGCTCAAGGCCTGACTAGACCGGAAGTTGCGCAAAATATCGCGCCCTCTCCGCGCCCCGCGGGTTACAGGCGAAAAGTGGGCGATAGCAACAACCCTTGGTACATAAGGGATATTGTGGCTCCGGGGGTGGGGCTCGAACCCACGACACACGGATTAACAGTCCGTTGCTCTGCCGACTGAGCTACCCCGGATCGATGTCCGTTGTGAACGGTGCACGATGGTACCACGCACATCTGGCACGTCGAGTTCGCGGACATGGCACAATGGTGCCATGAATTTTCGCACCGGACTCATTATCGGCGGCGCCATCGGCTACGTCTACGGCACCAAGGCAGGCCGTGAAAAGCATGACCAACTGCTCGAGTCGTACGAACGCCTCAAAGCAGAGCCAACCGTGCAGCAAGTCATGGAAGAGATCGAAGGAACCCCGCTCGACAAGGCAAGACAAGCCATTGCCGACCAGCTCCGATCAGCGTCTCAGCGACTCCGGGACTCCACCCGGCAGCAGGGCGACCGATCGTCCGGTTAACCCTCTTCGAGGTATCCCTGGAGATGCTTCGAGCGTGCCGGCTGACGGAGCTTAGCGAGAGCTTTCGTTTCGATCTGGCGAACACGCTCCCGGGTCACCTTGAAGTGTGCCCCCACTTGCTCGAGCGTCTTCACCCGACCGTCGGCAAGGCCGAATCGCATAATTAACACCTGACGCTCACGGTCGTTGAGCCCCTCAAGGGCCAAGCCGAGATACTCCTGAAGCAACTTGAACGCCGCCGCCTCGACAGGCACCTCGGCGTCACGGTCCTCCACAAAGTCCCCGAGAGTGGAATCGTCTTCCTCTCCGAGCGGGGTCTGGAGCGACACCGGATCAAGAGCAATCCGCCGAAGCTCGGTAACCTTGCCCGGCTCGATCTCCATCTCGATCGAGATCTCCTCGATCGTGGGCTCGCGACCAAGTTCCTGCATGAGGGCACGTTGCGCCCGAGCGAGCTTGTTGATCGTCTCAACCATGTGGACCGGCACGCGGATCGTACGAGCCTGATCGGCAAGGGCACGGGTGACGGCCTGGCGTATCCACCATGTTGCATAGGTCGAGAACTTAAAGCCGCGGCGATAGTCGAACTTTTCGACCGCTCGGATGAGACCGAGATTCCCCTCTTGGATAAGGTCGAGTAGCGACAACCCACGACCGACATATTTCTTTGCGATCGAGACAACGAGGCGCAGGTTCGATTCAACAAGGCGTTTACGTGCCCGGTCCGCGAGGCGAACCGAACGCTGCAACACCACCTTCTCGGTCTTCGCCAGCTCCGCTCCTTCGGTAAGTCGTTCGTCGGCACGTAACCCTGCCTCAACCTGCATGGCAAGCTCTACCTCTTGCTGGGGGGTGAGCAGCGGATAACGACCGATCTCCTGCAAGTACATACGAACCGGGTCCGAGACATGCACAAGATCATCGCTGGTCAGCTCGGTGGCTGCGAGCGCATCGTAGGAATCCTCGCGGATCTTGATGTTCATCTCGCGCAGGGCGAGGAACACGAGGTCGAAGGAGTCGTCGGGCGCCTCTGCGTCCTCGAGCTCCTGCTGGACCTCGGTCATGATGAGGAAACCGCGATGTTTACCGCGCGCGATTAACTCCTCAAGAACTCTTTCCGCTACTTCGTTCACTCGTTACTCCGCAATAGTCGTCTCTCGTGCTCCAACGCTATCAACTCCTTAAAGGCCATGGAATAGTCCCGTCCTTCAGGGGCCAGCGTATCGAGCTTTGACCTTAAGCTATGGATTCGGCGGTCTATGCCCCCGACCTTGAGCCTATTCACAAGCTCGGCACTATCGGCGAGAGGACGATCTGACATCGCCAGAGCAGCTACCAGGGCCGCCTCGGGCGAACTGTCACCGGTGATCAGCGACCCTAGATCAACAGTGCCCCCGGCTCCGGCGGCCTCGACGCCAGGCGAAAGTAGCCGGTATGCAGCGACGTGAATCGGCAGCGAGAACCACGACTCGTCGATGTGAGTCTCACGCACAACCGCATCGTTCATCGCCAACAACCGCAGCAATTCTTGCTCTGCCTTGTGGTGCCCGGTGAGCTTCGTTGGAAGCCGCATCGTCTCCTCGTCAGGAGGCGATGTCGGGTCAGGGGCGTCGTCCTCGCCGTCGCCCCCCGAACGCGAGCCTCGAGCCCGCTCTCCCCCGCCGCTCACCCTGGTCGAAGTTCTCCGTGCCCGCCGGATAGCGTCCTCGACCAGATCCTGTTCGACACCGGTTCGGCGTGCAACGAGGACTACATACTCGCGTCGCGTCACAGCATCCGGATGGCTGGCAATCAACGCCCCAACCGCACGGACCGCTCGCCCGCGACCTTCCGGCTCGCTGAGATCGTATTTCTCTAGCTCAGCATCAAGACGGAATCTCAGCAAAGCCAAGGACTCCGAAATAGCCCTACGCACATCGTCGATACGCCCCTCGCTCACGAGATCGGCCGGGTCCTTCCCGTCGGGGAAAACCGTGACACGCAGGTCGATGTCTGCCGGCACGGCTAGATCGAACCCACGCAGAGCGGCGTTCGCCCCGGCCGCATCACCGTCGAAAGCCAGCACCACTTTCTCGGTGAACCGTCGGAGAAGGTCGAGATGATCGTCACCGAGGGCCGTGCCACAACTCGCGACGGCGACCGGGTGGTCGGCAAGATGGAACGCGATCACGTCGGTATACCCCTCGACCACGACCGCTTCATGCTCCCGAACGATCGCAGCCTTGGCCCAATTCAGACCGTACAGGAGATTGGACTTCCGGTAGATCGACGTTTCAGGTGAGTTGAGATACTTCGGTCCATCGCCATCGAGGATACGGGCCCCGAACCCGACAGGATCGCCGCGCAGATCGTAGATCGGAAACATCAAACGCCCCCGAAAACGATCTATTGCTCGACCTTGCCGGGACTTGGACACAAGACCGGCCTCTTCCATCGTCCGAGTGTTGACACCCTCGTCCTTGAGGTGATTGATGAGCGAATCCCAGGTGTCCGGCGAATACCCGAGCATGAATCGATCAACAACGTCACCGTCGTAACCTCTGCCTCTCACATAGCTGCGCGCATGGCCCGCATCGGGTGACTGCTTGAGTTGATCGTTGAAAAACTCGACGGCGAGTTGCGTGGCACTCACCAGCGACTCACGCCGACCGCGGCGCCGTTTCGCCGTGGGATCTTCCGTGAGCGTTACGTTCGCCCGGCGTGCGAGAAGCTCCAGCGCCCCGACAAAATCCGTGTTTTGCGTCTCTTGCACCCATTGAAAAACATCACCGCTCTTGCCACAGCCAAAACAATGGAACAGGCCTCGCGCCGAATCGATGGACAACGACGGGGTCTTCTCCTGGTGAAATGGACACACCGCCATCACCGAACGACCCGAGCGACGCACCTTGGTAACTTCGGCTGCAAGTTCGGCGAGATCGGTGCGATCACGCACCCGATCGATATCTTCCCGAGAATACGCCACACCCGGAGTGTAGAGCGTGGTGAGTCGCACCGGTCGGGCGAGCGAGCACGAAAAAGATGAGAGGGGGGGAGCCGGGTGGGGGAAGGGATCAGCTCCCCCCCTCTCAAAGGGAGGCACGTACGTTGTGACGCTTGAGAAAGCTCAAGGTCTCTAACGTTCGTTATCCCGCTAGGCGGGATATCCAACATATTGGTACATATTATGCGCGTTGTCAAAATATTTGTCGGTTTTTTTGAACCTTACATGCTAAGTTTACATCCATGGATACGTTGGATCGACAAATACTCCAGGCACTCGCAGCAGACGCGCGGGCTCCGATCTCTCAAATTGCGAAAGACCTCGGCGTTGCGAACGCAACGGTGCATCAGCGGTACAAACGAATGCGCGAAAATGGAACCATTCGTGGATTCCGGCTCAAGCTGGACTGGAACCAGGTCGGCTGCCCCGTTACCGCAGTCGTCAGCGTATCCCTCGTTTCGGATCTCTCACTCGGAAAAATGGCTGCAACCCTGCAAACGAACCCGTTTGTTGACAGTTGTTTCAGCGTCACCGGAGAGTTTGATCTCCTGATGGTCGTCCGAGCGCGCTCATCGGAACACCTCGGCGTCATCCTGGATGACATCCGCCTCAAAGCGCGAGGCAACACGCTAACGCTCGTCGTCATGTCAACCCACTTTTACTCCGACTATCGGGAATTGCTCGGGGAACTCGCGAACGACGAGTCGTAGCCGCGCGGCTCACAAGTCCACCACCACGAGCTACTGCGCCCTACACTTCGCACCATGGACTCTTTCCCTCCACTGATATTCGTGGTTGCCCTCATATCGGGAGTGGCATTCGCAATCCGCGAAGGGAAGAAACGCCACCGGAACATGGTCGCTGCATGGACGGCGGCTGCCCGGCAGCTCGGGCTGAGCACCAAACAGCGTCCGCTGCAGATACCATCGCTCCACGGCACCATCGGCGACGTAGAGATCACTGTTGCCCACTATTCCTCGGACAACTCGAGATACGTTGCCTTCAAGGGAACCTACCCGGATCTCGGAGTTGGATTGAAGATAACCAAGGACAACACATTCAAGAAGTTCTTCGGTCAGTTCGTCGGCAGCGACGACATCGACATCGATGATTCGGTCGTGGACGAGCAGCTAAGGATCGACGGACGCGACGAAACGGCGACCAAGGCTTTCATGACATCACAGAAAATGGCCGTGATCGGTGATGCAGTTGCCCGCTATCCGAACATGAAGATCACCGACACGACGATTTCGTTCCGAGTTGCGGGCACTCTTAAGGAGACCAATGCCATCGTTGAACGCGTAAACGTGCTCACGGCGACCGCAGCGGCATTGCGCGGATCTGCAATCCACCGGTCCATGTTGAGCGACACGCCGATTCACGACTCCACCGTTACGATGTCGCCGATCCATTCCGGAGAACACGAGGAACCGGTCAAGGAAGTCGACGCCGTTGTACGCCCTCATCCCGACGACGCTCCGCAGGTCCCGCCCGCCGTCGTTACACCCGCACCGCCCCCGGGACCGATCCGCGACAAGACCGCACAACCACCTACCGAACCGCTGCCACCGACATCGAACATCGACGCCCAGGCCGTCGCCGAAGAATCCTTTCTGGGCTCCCGGGCTACGTCTAGGACCGAGGAGGCATTCGAAGCCCGGTACACCGGGCAGCGGATCAGATGGCAGGGCACCGTACGGTCGATGCGGCCATACACCGCAGACCATCACTTCGGGGAAACCCCCGGCGTTAAGATCGTCGCCACGATCGCCGAAGTCATTCACGACCTCTACGGAAAAACCAAAATCGACATCGTCGCCGCCCTCCCGTTAGGGACACCGCTCATAGACCGCGGCGACCCCGTCACCATCAGCGGGACCCTCGACGAGCTCGACGTCCCCAAACGAGCGATCTACCTCAAAAACGCACGCCTCGGCTAACGAACCACTCCCCCACGGCCCACTTACACGTTCAGACGTTCCGCCAGGTACCGATCTAGTTGATCAATGGCGATCCGGTCTTGTGCCATCGTGTCGCGATCACGCACCGTCACCTGTTGATCTTCAAGTGTGTCGAAGTCGATGGTCACACAGTACGGTGTGCCGATCTCGTCCTGGCGGCGGTAGCGCTTACCGATCGATTGGGTGATGTCGACTTCTGTGTCGTACTTCTCGCGGAGCGGACCGGCGACGCGTTGGGTCACTTCGACGAGATCGGGCTTCTTTGACAGCGGCAGCACCGCAACCTTGATCGGTGAGAGGCGATGGTCGAGTTTCAGCACGGTACGGGTTTCACCGTTCACTTCCTCGTCGCTGTAAGCATCGATGAGGAAGGCAAACATTGTTCGTGTAGCACCCGCGGCAGGCTCGATGACGTACGGGAAGAATCGCTCATTCGCCTCGGCGTCGAAGTAACGAAGGTCCTTGCCGGAGTGCTCGGCGTGTTGTTTCAGATCGAAATCGGTACGGTTCGCTATACCCTCAAGCTCGTCCCAGCCCCACGGGAACAGGAACTCGACGTCGTAGGTAGATGCGGCATAGTGCGCCAGCTCGTCCGTCTCGTGAGCGCGAAGTCGCAGATTCTCCTCGGTCATGCCGAGGCCCAGGTACCAGGAGTGGCGTTCGTTAACCCAGTACTGGAACCACTCGTCGGCCTCGTCGGGACGAACGAAGAACTCCATCTCCATTTGCTCGAACTCGCGCGTGCGGAACACGAACTGACCGGGGGTGATCTCGTTGCGGAACGATTTGCCGATCTGGGCGATCCCGAACGGCAGCTTCATCCGCGACGTGCGACGAACATTCTCAAAGTTGATAAATATGCCTTGCGCCGTTTCCGGGCGCAGATAGACGCGGTTCTCGGCAGTGGCGACCGGACCCATGTTCGTCTGGAACATGAGGTTGAAATCCTTCGCGTCGGCAAACGT
>VAPH01026082.1_pt1 | contig 20577 bp, 21 predicted proteins | sample 3393861 | NCBI WGS metagenome assembly VAPH01 (sample SAMN08290439, study PRJNA428436) | hydrothermal vent metagenome | isolation source: Deep-sea hydrothermal vent chimney | place: Atlantic Ocean: South-mid Altantic Ridge | reverse complement strand
GATCATATTTGGGCAAAAGTTCTGGAAGATTTCGAAAACGGAAAAATGCAGAAGTTTTATACCGTGGCAGACAGGCCAGACATTACTCATTTGCCAGTTCCAAGAAGAGACCTCTTTAATGGAGATTATTTTGTAGAAACTATCCAGACCAGTCGCGGTTGCCCGTTCAAGTGCAGTTTTTGTTCTGTTACCGCGTTTAACGGGGCCAAGTACCGGCTTCGGGATATTGATAATGTTATTGATGAAGTTAACTCTCTTAAGTCAAAACGAATTTTTTTTACAGATGACAATATTGTTGGTTCCGGAAAAAGATGCATCGAAAGATCTTACGAGTTGTTTGATCGCATGAAGGACACCGGCAAAGAATGGGGCGGTCAGGCGTGTATTAATATAGTAGAGCACGATAACTTGCTGCAAGCAGCGCAACGGGGCGGCTGCAAGGCGTTATTGATTGGTTTTGAGTCCATTGACCCCGAGACTATTGCTTCGGATATGAATAAATCGGTTAACTTGCGGGCAAAAACAAAAAATTTTAAAGATGCGATCAAAAAAATACATGATCATGGCATTGCCATGGTTGGCTGTTTTATTTTTGGTTCCGATACCCAGAATAAAGATATATTTAAAAGGACAGTTGATTTTGTACTTGAAAACGAAATCGATGCGGTCCAGTTTACAATTGAAACCCCGTTACCAGGTACGGCAAGGTATAAGCAGATTGTCAGTGAAGACCGTTTATTGCTGACTGATTACCCGCATGACTGGCAACATTACACGATTTTCCAGCCCGTGTTTAAACCCAAAAATATGACACCTGAAGAGCTGCACGAAGGCCTTATTGGCGCCTACAAAGAGGTATCTTCCTTTGGCACATCGCTTACCCGGGGCATCAGGACATTTATGAATACCAGGAGTTTATTCAGCACCGGGTTGTCGTTTTCATGGAACTACGATGCCTACAAAACGATCACCAACACAGTTCCCGGCATGTGGGCCAATCAATAACAAGGGTGTAATTTATTTTATAGTAATTTAATGCTATAAATATTTAATAATCAGTTTGGTATTTGGTAAATTTTAAAAGTAAACGCAGCACCTGCCTGCCATTTATTGTTAATATTGTCTTGTCAGACGAGCGCAATGTAATTTAACAATGACCCCGAATTTAAACCATATTAAAATTGTTTTAGTCGACCCGTCGCACGCCGGTAATATTGGCGCGGTTGCCCGGGCCATGAAAAATATGGGCTTAAGCAGTTTAACTTTGGTCAATCCAAAACAATTCCCTGATCAACAGGCGGTCGCCCGTTCCGCCGGTGCCCACGATTTATTAGATACAGCAGTTGTCGTAAACTCACTCGATGATGCGATCTCTGACGCCAGCCTGGTCATTGGTACGAGTACCCGGGCGCGTCGATTATCCTGGCCTGCACTAGACCCCGTGAATTGTGCCAACAAGGCCATGAGCGAAAGCTGTAATGGTAATGTTGCTATTATTTTTGGTAATGAGCGGGTCGGATTAACCAATGAACAGCTGGATAAATGCCAGTTTTTTGTGACCATTCCGGTTGATCCCGAATTTTCTTCTTTAAACCTGGCGGCTGCGGTGCAAATTATTACCTACGAGCTGCGCAAGACGTACCTGGGTTTCAAACAGGCGGATAACTCCGATGATCAGGCAAGTTCACTGGCCTCCCAGTCCGAGATCCAGGGGTTTTTTAAACACCTGGAGCAGGTATTGGTGGCTATTGATTTCCTCAATCCTGCCACGCCCAAAAAATTGATGCGGCGATTATACCGGTTATTCCACAGGGCGCAGCTGGAAGAAAAGGAGGTGAACATCCTCAGGGGCATATTAACCAGCGTTGAAAAAGTTAACGGCCTAAACCCACAAGGCGCACGAGGAAAAAAGCGTGAGCAAAAATAGTGGAAAACAAAAGAATGTTTTAGAATGTCATCATGTATCACGATCTTAAAGATTATCTGGAAATCGTACCCATCAGGGATCCGGCTGCGCGATCCAGGCTGGAAATCTTAACGGCCTATCCCGGGCTGCATGCGATTGTCTTGCACAGAATTTCACATTTTATCTGGCGAATTGGCTTGATATGGCTTGCCCGTATGTTATCCCAGACTGGGCGCTGGATAACCGGCATAGAAATTCACCCGGGCGCGACCATCGGGCGCCGGTTTTTCATTGATCATGGCATGGGTGTGGTGATTGGTGAAACGGCAGAAATTGGCGACGACTGCACCCTTTATCACGGGGTCACCCTGGGGGGCACTACCTGGAAAAAGGAAAAACGCCACCCGACTCTTGGCAATAATGTCGTCGTCGGTGCTGGCGCTAAAGTCCTGGGACCAATCATTATTGGTGCAAATGCCCGTATTGGCTCAAATTCTGTGGTGGTCAAAGACATACCTGAGGGCGCCACGGTCGTGGGTATACCGGGCAGGGTAGTAGTCGCGCGGGATTTAGAAAAACATGAAAAACGTAAAGCCATGGCTGAGAAAATCGGCTTTGATGCTTATGGGCAAAGCCCGGATATGCCAGATCCCATCGCCTATGCGGTTGATTGCATGCTTGATCACATGCAAGCGGCTGACCACAAATTAGATAGAATCTGTAAGCTATTGAAAAGTAAGGGGTTTGATATAAGCGAAGCCGATTTACCCGAGCTGGACCTGCCCCATTTGGGCGAAACAATCACACCAAAAGACGAGCATTAACCTGATATTCGCGAGGCTGAAATAGTTGACTAAAATTGTCGGGAATGTACACTCTCGAAAACGTTAACTGGCCAAGGGATACTAGATGAAGCTGACAACAAAAGGGCGTTATGCCGTCACAGCCATGCTCGATTTGGCCCTGCATTTTGACCAGGGTGCGGTCACACTGGCGGAAATAGCCAAAAGACAAGGCATTTCACTTTCATATCTCGAACAACTTTTTGCCAAACTGAGACGTAATGGACTGGTTGACAGCGTCCGCGGACCGGGGGGTGGTTATAATTTAGCCAGGATCCCGGATGAAATTACCGTCGCTTCTATTATTTTTGCTATTAACGAAAATGTTGATATCAGAAAATGTGCCGGCGAAGAGAATTGTGAGGGTGATACAAAATGCCTGACACACCAATTGTGGGAAGATCTTAGTCAAAGAATCAATGATTTTTTGACAAATATCACTTTAGGAGATTTGGTGTCGACACCAAATGTTCAGGAAGTTGCCAAACGACAGTCTCTCAAGGCTGAATTGGCATCAGCATAAATAAAATCAGACAAAACGATTTTTCTGATTTCATACAGTCCATCATGCGTTTATTATCAGGGGTGCATTGAGGACAGCTTGTGATGATTTACCTGGATAATAATGCGACTACGCAAATGGATCCGACCGTTGTCGAAGCCATGTTGCCTTACCTGAAGGAAAAGTTTGGCAACCCGTCTAGTCGTCATCGCCAGGGGCGGGCGGCAAGAGCTGCGATTGAAACCGCAAGAGAGCAAGTTGCAAGCTTGGTCTCGGCCCATCCCAGCCAGGTTATTTTTACGGGCAGCGGTACCGAGGCAAGTAATTTGGCGATCAAGGGATATGCAGCTGGTATAACACCCAGCAGTTTATTCATTGGCAGTACAGAACATCCCTCTGTAACAAGTACTGCCAACAAGCTGGCAAGGTTTGATGGCTGGCATAATCTTGAGTTACCAGTGACAGAGAATGGGCTGTTAAGCGACGAGGCCATGGAAAAGTTGAACACGGCCAAACCAGGTGACCTGGTGTCTGTAATGTTGGCCAACAATGAAACCGGTGTTATTCAACCGATTAGCGATTTATATCGGCAGCTCGGATTAAAAGATAAAGGTATCGTGATTCATACGGATGCGGTACAGGCGGCAGGAAAAATAGCATTAAATTTTTCGGCCTTGGGGGTGCACTTGATGACACTGTCAGCACATAAAATCCATGGCCCGAAAGGTATGGGCGCACTGATTCGTGATAAATCTATTGTGATTGAGCCGCAAATAAACGGCGGTGGCCATGAGGAAGGACTCCGATCCGGTACCGAGAACGTTGCTGCCATTGTTGGTTTTGGCGCGGCAGCAGAATTGGCCCATGATGCGCTGGTACAAACAAATGAAAAGTTATTAGGGCTCAGGACAAAACTGGAAAATGGCTTAAAGATGATACCGGGCATTGAAATTATTGCCGGTAAGACTGAACGGCTTGCCAATACAAGCTGTTTTACAATGGCGTCAGTGGAAGGTGAAACGATGTTAATGATGTTGGACAAAGCGGGTATCGCAATTGCCAGTGGTTCGGCCTGTTCCAGTCATGATAGTGCGCCAAGCAAAACCTTAACCGCGATGGGACTGGATAAAAACCGTGCCCGGCGTGCCTTAAGGGTAAGCCTGGGAAAAGATAATACTGAAAATGAAATTGATACGTTTCTCGATACTTTAAAAATGAAGCTTGCCAGTTTTGATAATGTTGCAAGTAACGTGGCTATCTGAACCTGAACTTTTAATATTTATACTACTGATGAAGAAGCATTTATGAAAAAACCGATTTACATGGACAACTCAGCGACAACGCCCTGTGATCCACGCGTTGCAGAAAAATTATGCCAACACCTTACGACTGAAGGTGTTTATGGTAATCCCGCTTCACGCTCCCATGAATATGGCTGGCTGGCCGATGAAGCCGCTGAAGCAGGGCGCGCCCACGTGGCAGCACTTATTGGTGCTTCTCCGAAAGAGATCGTCTGGACTTCAGGTGCAACCGAATCTGATAACCTGGCGCTCAAAGGTGCAGCACATTTTTATAAAAAGAAAGGCAATCATTTAATTACGGTCAAGACTGAACACAAAGCAATACTGGACACTTGTCGTCAGCTTGAGCGTGAAGGTTTTGAAGTAACCTACCTGGATCCAAAAGAAGACGGGCGCCTGGACTTGGCGGTACTGGAAGCCGCGATCAAACCGGAAACAATTCTTGTGTCAGTCATGCATGTGAATAACGAAATTGGCGTAATCCAGAATATGTCCGCAATTGGCAAGCTGACTCGCGAGAAAGGAATTTTATTACATTGTGATGCCGCACAAAGTGCCGGCAAGATTCCTGTTGATGTCAACGAGATGAATGTAGACTTATTGTCATTATCGGCACATAAAATCTATGGCCCAAAAGGCATCGGTGCACTTTATGTCCGGCGCAAACCTCGGGTTAGACTGGAAGCGCAGATACACGGTGGTGGACACGAACGAGGCATGCGCTCTGGTACCCTGGCCACGCATCAAATTGTCGGTATGGGCGAGGCATTCAGAATCGCGAAAGAAGAATTGGCTTCGGAGGCCGAAAGAATTGGCAAGTTGCGCGACAAGTTACTGAAGGGCTTGCAAGATATTGAAGAAGTCTATGTCAATGGCGACATGGAGCATCGCATCCCGGGCAATCTAAATATTAGTTTTAATTACGTTGAGGGTGAATCCCTGATAATGGCCCTTAAAGATGTGGCCGTATCTTCCGGTTCGGCTTGCACCTCTGCCAGCCTGGAACCATCGTACGTGTTAAGAGCACTGGGGCGCAGCGATGAACTTGCTCACAGTTCCATCAGGTTTACGATCGGCCGTTTTACAACCGAAGAAGAAATTGATTACACAATTGAGCTGGTGAAAGGGAAAATTGGCAAGTTAAGAGAATTGTCTCCTTTGTGGGACATGTACAAAGAGGGAATTGATCTAAGCAGTGTGCAATGGGCAGCTCATTAGCATTTTTCTAAAAAGATTTAATTTGAACAGTTTTAATTTACCAACATATTATTCATGAGGTAGTTAGATTATGGCTTATAGTGAAAAAGTACTTGATCATTACGAGAATCCCCGCAACGTGGGCACATTCGATAAAGACGATACATCCGTTGGTACCGGCATGGTGGGTGCACCGGCATGTGGTGATGTTATGAAATTACAGCTCAAGGTTAGTGATAAGGGCGTCATTGAGGACGCAAAATTCAAAACCTATGGTTGTGGTTCGGCAATTGCTTCCAGTTCACTGGTGACAGAGTGGGTTAAGGGCAAATCAATTGATGAAGCGCTTGAAATCAAGAACTCTGATATTGCTGAAGAGCTTGCCTTGCCACCGGTAAAAATCCATTGTTCAGTGTTGGCTGAAGACGCAATCAAGGCAGCAATTGAAGACTATAAGGGCAAACAAAAATAGGGAACCAGCAGGCATATAATGCCTGGTTGTTCATAATATTTTTTAAGATAATTTGTAAAATTAACGTAAAGAGTGATTCATGTCTGTAACATTAACTGAAAAAGCGGCCGAGCATATTAAAAATTCCCTGGTACAGAGAGGTGCTGGTGAAGGGCTGCGGCTAGCCGTTCGGACTTCAGGCTGCTCCGGCATGGCCTACGTGCTTGAGTTTGTCGATGAAATTAATGCCGAAGACAATATCTTCGAGAACCATGGTGTGAAAATTGTGGTTGATCCCAAGAGCATGGTATACATAGACGGTACAGAACTGGATTTTACCCGGGAAGGTCTTAATGAAGGATTCAAATTTAATAATCCCAACGTAAAGGATGAGTGCGGCTGCGGCGAAAGTTTTACTATTTAGCCTGATAAGACCTGGCAAGACAAAGATTTAATTATGTTGTCTGATTTGACAAAAAGCTATTTCGAATTATTTAACCTGGACACCACGTTTGATTTAGATCTGGATGATCTGGAAAGTCGCTTCAGGAAGCTGCAAAAAGAATTTCACCCCGATCGTTTCGTTACAGTCTCTGAGCAAGAACGGAGAATTGCCATGCAGTTAACAGCGCAAATTAATGAAGCCTACCAGACATTAATAAAACCACTTAGTCGTGGTAGTTACATGTTGAAATTAGAAGACATTAATGTCAACGATGAAACAGATACCAAAATGGACGCATCATTTCTCATGGAGCAAATGGAGTTGCGGGAACAGCTAGATGAGCTGAAAAATAAAAAGCATCAGGAAAAACAAATTCAGAATTTGACAGAAACAATTAAATCCAGTCAAACGAAAATAATTAATGAATTACAGGTATGCTTTAAAACTACTACCGGTGAGTCACTTATGCGCGCCAGGAACCTGGTCAGGGAGTTGCAATTTTTTGAAAAAATGGCTTCCCAGCTCGAAGAACTTGATGATGAATATCTGTAATCTAAAAATTATAATCAAGTTCACTTTACCAATTTAATCATATTTATCCAGTCCTCAGCTTAACACATGGCATTACTTCAAATTAGTGAACCGGGAAAATCAACGTCTCCTCATGAGCATCGTTTGGCGATAGGAATTGATTTGGGGACAACGAATTCCCTGGTTGCATCAGTACGTAGCGGCATTGCAGATACCATGGCCGATGAGAATGGCAACCATCTTTTGCCGTCAGTCGTCCACTATGCCGACGGAAAAAGTAGTGTTGTTGGCAACGATGCATTAATAGCCGGACAAAAAGATCCCGTTAACACAATCTCCTCTGTTAAGAGAATGATGGGCAGATCATTTTCAGAGATAAATTCTGTAATCAACAGGTCAAGCAACAGAATTGTTGATACGGATACCAGCGTGCCGAGGATTGAGACCGCATCAGGTCTCAAGAGCGCAATTGAGGTTTCTTCAGATATCCTTAAATCTTTGCGTGACCGCGCCGAAAAAACTCTCGGCGGTGAGCTATTTGGTGCGGTGATAACCGTGCCTGCCTACTTTGATGATGCCCAAAGACAGGCCACAAAAGATGCTGCAAAACTCGCCGGCCTTAAAATATTACGGTTAATAAATGAGCCAACAGCTGCTGCAGTTGCTTATGGTCTTGATAAACGAGTAAATGGAATATTCGTCATCTATGATCTTGGTGGCGGCACAATGGATGTATCAATACTCAAGCTCAACAAAGGCGTTTTCGAGGTACTGGCAACTGCCGGTGATGCAGTTCTTGGCGGTGATGACATGGACCACCTAATCGTTGATTACCTTGTAGAAGAGAGCGGCGAAAAAAATATCAATGACCCGGTATTCAAACAAAGCGCGCTTACGCAGGCGAGGAAAATAAAAGAGAATCTCCTGGCAAATGATACAACTGATATAAAACTGTTATTGCCCGGTGGTGAAGAATGGTCAGGGCAATTAACCAGGGAAAAAATGCAGACGCTTGTGGCGCCAGTCGTTGAAAAAACCCTCAAGCCCTGTAAGCGCGCTATGCGAGATGCGGGCATTAAAAAAACTGACATCAATGGCATTGTATTGGTTGGTGGCCCCACTCGCATGCAGATTGTCAGAAAACTGATTTCAGAATTTTTTGAGCAGGAACCGTTAACGGATATTGATCCGGACAAGGTTGTCGCTGTAGGCGCGGCCCTGCAGGCGGATATGCTGGCAGGCAATAAAAATAATGATGTGCTATTGCTTGACGTGACGCCCTTGTCGCTGGGGCTTGAAATTATGGGCGGCATGGTTGAGAAAATTATACCAAGAAACTCGACAATACCGGTTGCCCGAGCCCAGGAGTTTACTACTTTTAAAGATGGCCAAACTGCGATGTCTATTCATGTGCTGCAGGGTGAACGAGAAATGGTTAGCGACTGCAGGTCGTTGGCAAAATTCGAACTAAAAGGAATTCCACCCCTGGTCGCGGGCGCAGCGCGTATTAGAGTAACTTTCCAGGTTGACGCGGATGGGTTGTTAAATGTCAGTGCAACCGAGCTAACGAGTGGTATCGAAACCAGGGTTGAGGTCATTCCTTCTTATGGTCTGACAGATGGTGAGATTGAATCCATGCTAAAAGACTCTATATCACATGCAGGTGATGATATGGCAGCCCGTGCCTTGCGTGAACAACAGGTCGAAGCTGATCGATTGTATGAGGCGGTCACGGCGGCAATTGCTCAGGATGGCGAAGCGCTTCTGAGTGAGAGCAAACTTTCCGAGATTAAAACTTGTCTAAACACGCTTGATACGGTCAGCAAAAAGACGGACCGAAATGCAATCAAGCTAGCTATTGAGAAGCTGGATAAAGCTACCCAGGAATTTGCTGCCATGAGAATGGATTTGGGGGTGTCGCGAGCATTATCCGGTCATAATATTAATGAGTTTACCAAAGAGCCTGATTAGCAATATGCCAAAATTAACCTTTTTGCCCCATGACGAAATTTGCCCCGAGGGAAAAACCATCGACGTGAAACCCGGTACCACCATCTGTAATGCCGCACTTGAGGCGGGTATTGAAATTGAGCATGCCTGTGAAAAGGCGGCTGCCTGTACCACTTGCCATGTCATTATCAGGCAAGGATTTAATAGTCTCGAGGAGGCCGAGGAAGTGGAAGAAGACTTACTTGATAAGGCCTGGGGGCTGGAAGCTGAATCGCGTTTGAGCTGTCAGGCCAAGGTGGATCAGGAAGATTTGATAGTCGAGATTCCAAAATACACCATTAACCAGGTCTCTGAGACCCATTGAAATCAGTATCAAGGAGGTAGACATGCTTAAATGGACGGATAGCCTAGAGATAGCAATTTCGTTAATTGAAGCGCGACCAGAAGTAGACCCTACAAAAGTCCGCTTTACTGATCTACGGGAGTGGGTTTTGGCCCTGGATGATTTTGAGGATGATCCCGAACACTCTGGCGAAAAGATTCTCGAGGCTATCCAGATGGCATGGATAGAGGAAGCAGAAGATTAGCAATAAAGATTAGCAGTAAGACCGGTAGACCAGGTTAAACCTGTCTGTTAAAAAGCAGACCATCGGCGTACTGTAAGCCACCTAACTCATTGTTTAAACTGCCTCCAACCGCTACACTAGCGCCAATTTTTAGACTGGCTGGCAGACTGTCAGGAATACCGGTCTTTTAATAATACTTAATATAAACAATTAGTTACAATTGATTTCTAAAGTATTAGATTAGTTTAAATTTCTGTATATACTGTATTAATACATTTGAGCATGAGTACACCATTGCAACAAAATCTTCTTAATATGAATCTTCCAGTCATCCAGGCGTATTTCGAGGGCCTGGGCGAAAAAGCCTTTCGTGGTCGACAGGTGTTCAAGTGGATCCATCAGCAAGGTTTGTATGATTTTAACGAAATGACGGATATCTCAAAAGAACTACGTTCTCAGTTAACACAGCAAGCCTGTATCAGGGCGCCGGAAATAGCGTCCCAGGAAATTTCTGACGACGGTACATTTAAGTGGTTGCTGCGCCTTGCAGATGGCAATTCTATAGAAACAGTATTTATTCCTGAAAATGATCGTGGCACCCTGTGTATATCATCCCAGGCCGGCTGTATATTGAATTGTACTTTTTGTGCCACGGCCAGGCAGGGTTTTAATCGTAACCTGGAAGTTCATGAGATCATCGGCCAGCTGTATGTTGCGAATCGTGTGTTAAGAGGGCTGGCCAATAACAATGGCGACCGAATTATCACAAATGTTGTCATGATGGGTATGGGCGAGCCCCTGCTAAATTTTGATAATGTTACCCAGGCGATGGATATTATGCAGGATGATCTGGGTTATGGTCTCTCAAAAAGAAGAGTCACCCTGAGCACATCTGGTGTGATCCCGATGATTGACAAGCTGAAGGAAACCAACCCTGTGAGCCTGGCCGTTTCATTACACGCACCAAATGACAAGTTGCGTGACCAGCTAGTTCCTTTGAATAAAAAATACCCCATAAAGGAACTGATGGATGCTTGCAAAAGATATGTTGCAGGTGAGCCCAGGAGAAGGGTGACCATGGAGTATGTCATGTTAAAAGGGATTAACGATAATGAAAAACATGCCCGGCAATTAATAAAAATTTTGTCAGGTATTCCGGCAAAAGTTAACCTTATTCCCTTTAACTCATTCGATAATTCTGGTTTTGAACGGTCGGGCATGGATGCTATTAACAATTTCCGGGAGAGTCTGATGCAAGCCGGCATCATTACTGTCACCAGAAAAACCAGGGGTGACGATATTAATGCGGCCTGTGGTCAGTTAGCCGGCAGTATTGTTGATCGCACACGCCGATCAAAAGCTTATACCACAGAAGCAGTAAACCAGTCATGATTATTTTTAATAAATTTTTAAGATTATCCCACGTTTTGATCGTATTGGTTGTGCTGACACTGGCTGGTTGTACAACCACGCAGGAACAAAAAATACACGATAAAAAACTAAGCAAACAGATAAACACCAATATTCAACTTGGCATTGAATATATTAACAGAAAAAAATGGGGTTACGCCAAGGAGCGACTGGACGCGGCACTTGAGCTGGATCCGAATAACTCACACGCCAATAATGCCATGGGCCTGTTAATGTGGAAGTTAAAAGAACTCGATAAGGCCGAAGAATTTCTGACAAAAGCCACCGAGCTGGATCCAAAAGATGCTAGCGCCCAGAATAACCTCGGCGTACTTCTTTGCCAACAGGGAAAACTGGATGATGCGGTTGAACGCTTTCAGCTAGCTCTTAGTAATCCTATGTATGAAACGCCAGCCCAGGCAAACTTGAATGCTGGCCTTTGTCTCATGAAAAAGCACGATACTAAAAATGCTGCAAAATTTTTTCGTGCCGCTTTGAAGGAAAATCGCAACCTGCCAAGAGCATTAAGTGCAATGGCAAAAATTAGTTTTGAAAAAAAGAAATATTTAACAACCAGGGCCTTTTTGCAGAGATATTTTGAGGTCGGCAAAGACACCCCGGAAATATTGTACATTGCGGTTAAAGTTGAAGAAAAACTGGGTGGCCGTGATGCCCACGCAAGTTATAGAATACGATTAAAAGGAAAATTTCCTGATTCAAAGGAAGCCAAGCTAATTCGTTGATACCCGTATAATATGGTTTAAAAGGAAAAAATCGATGACAGAAGAAGTTGACAATAAAGAACCAGGTTTATCATTAGCAAGAGCCAGGCAGGAAAAAGGTCTGGCAATGGATGAAGTGGCCACGCGCCTGCACTTATCCGCTGCCCAGGTTCAGTCGCTCGAGGAAAATGATTTCGAATCATTGCCAGAAGCAACTTATGTAAAAGGTTATATCAAGAACTATGCAAAATTACTGGGAATTGACCCCGCTGCGCTGATCGCGTCATATATAGAAAGGGTAAATCCCAGGAAAAATGACACTATTGAAACATTAGCAATTAATCAGCAAAAATTAAAATCTTCAGACGACACAAAAGTGATGTACACGATTATCGGGATTGTCGTCCTGGTTATTTCAATTATTGGTATCTGGATTGGTACACAGGGGTATGACGAGAAAAATGCAGGTCAGAAAAATACAAATGTAACGACAACCGAACACACCTCGGATGAATTATTCGGCCCACAATTGGAGGCACAATCAGATGACGGGAGTGAGCCAGAAAACATTGAAGGGTTAGACGAGCCAACAGATACTTTATTGCAAGCAGCTGAACAACAAGAGCCACAATACCCGGCTGCACCTGAAAATACCGACCCGATTTCTACAGTGACGCCCGCCACCAAAATCAGTCCACCAGCTGTTGAGACCAACACAAAACAAGAGCCAGCGCCTGAAGAAATTCAGGTTGCAAAAAAAACTGAAGGTCTTGTCGAGAATGAACGCCCGGATGAAATTGTTTTATTTTTTGAAGAAAACTCCTGGGCTGATATACGTGATAAAAATGACAAGAAATTACTTTACAAAACTATTGATGAAGGCCGTGTTGTTACGGTCAAGGGCAAGGCCCCCTTTAAGATTTTTCTTGGTAATGCCAATGGCGTTAAGCTGAGTTATAACGGTAGGCAAGTCAACTTTGATAAATACAAACGTGGGTTAATTGCCAGGTTTACGGTAGGTAAGCGCTAGAGCTTTAATATGGCTGATCCTGGTAAAATCTCAAGAAGGAAAACACGCCAGATTACTGTTGGTAAAGTGCCAATCGGCGGTGATGCGCCAATTAGTGTTCAGTCGATGACAACAACTGATACTTGTGACATTGAAGCGACCACTAAACAGATTTTCAGCTTGTCAGAAGTTGGAGCCGATATTGTCAGGGTTTCCGTACCTACTATTGACGCAGCAATTGCCTTTGGAAAAATTAAAAAGCTTGTTGATGTGCCGCTTGTAGCAGACATTCATTTTGATTACCGGATCGCACTGGAAGCAGCCAAACAGGGTGCCGACTGTCTCAGGATCAACCCGGGCAATATCGGTAAGGAAGATCGAATTAAACAGGTTATTCAGTCTGCAAAAGATCACGGCATACCAATAAGAATAGGTGTCAATGCCGGATCCCTTGAGAAAGATTTGCAAAAAAAATATACCGAGCCGACACCCGAGGCATTGGTTGAATCAGCATTTCGCCACATAGATATACTGGATAAATATGATTTCCAGAATTATAAAATCAGCCTCAAAGCTTCAGAAATTTTTATGACCATTGCCGCCTATAGGATTCTGGCAGACCAGATCGATCAGCCTTTTCACCTGGGCATCACAGAAGCAGGTGGTTTACAGTCAGGTACTGTGAAAAGTGCAATTGGACTGGGTGCATTATTAATGGGCGGTATTGGTGATACCTTAAGAGTATCCCTCGCTGCAGATCCAGTTGAAGAGGTGAAGGTAGGCTTTAATATCCTGAAAAGTCTACACTTACGAAAAAAAGGAATTAATTTTATTGCCTGCCCCACGTGTTCGCGCAAACAATTCGACGTTATTGCAACGGTCAATGCACTGGAAGAACGATTAAGCGACATTAATGAATCAATAGATGTGGCAATTATAGGTTGCGTTGTAAACGGTCCTGGTGAAGCAAAAACAGCGGACATTGGCATTACCGGCGGCAAACCAAATCTTTTGTATGTGAACGGTAAGCCTGCGGGAAAACTTGAGGATAGTGAGCTTATCGATGAGCTTGAGAAAAATATTCGTAACCAGATCAAACAACTGGAAATGTCGGAAGATAATATCACAGCTGTTATAAAAGTAGGCTAAGCAAGATGGCGGATATTATCCAGGCAGTTCGCGGTATGAATGACTTGTTGCCAGACCAAACAGGAACATGGCAGGCTGTAGAATCTGTTATCAAGACAACTTTATCAGAGTATGCTTATAAGGAAATTAGATTTCCGTTACTGGAAAAGACCGCCTTGTTCTCACGGTCGATCGGCGGCGCAACTGATATCGTCGAAAAAGAAATGTATACCTTTGCCGATAGAAACGGCGATAAACTTACTTTAAGGCCGGAGGGAACAGCCGGGTGTGTCCGTGCAGGTATCCAGAATGGTTTGTTCCACAATCAAACTCAACGGTTGTGGTATATGGGGCCAATGTTTCGCCACGAACGACCGCAAAAAGGACGTTACAGGCAATTTTACCAGACCGGTGTCGAGTGTTTTGGTTTTGATGGTCCGGATATTGATTGCGAGTTAATCGTACTTTCGGCACGTATCTGGAGAAAGCTTGGCCTGGATAACGTTAAGCTGGAATTAAATTCATTAGGCAGTCTTGAGTCAAGGACTGCTTACATAAAAGTGCTGACGGCCTATCTTTCTGACAACGCCGATGACCTTGATGAAGACAGTACGCGCAGACTCAAAAGTAATCCGCTGAGGGTGCTGGATAGTAAAAATCCTGACATGCAAAATATTATAGCACAGGCACCGGAACTCATTGATTATCTGGATTCGGCATCCAGGGAACATTTTGATCAGCTGCAGGAAATGCTTGCCAGTCATAACATCGATTTTCTCATCAATCCCAGGCTGGTCAGGGGGCTGGATTATTACTCGAGAACGGTATTCGAGTGGAGCACTGACCAATTAGGCGCGCAAGGCGCGATTTGTGCCGGCGGTCGTTTTGATGGCCTGGTCGCACAATTAGGCGGTAAACAGGTTTCTGCGGTAGGGTTTGCTATGGGGCTCGAGAGAATTATAGAGTTGGTCAATATCGCTGGCAACAATCTACCGTCCGGCGACATAGGTATATACTTGTGCCTGCTGGGTGCCGAGGCAAAAAGAGCAGGCATGTTATTGGCAGAAAAATTACGTGATAAATCACTAAGCGTACTGGCCCATTGCGGTGATAATAGCCTCAAGAGCCAGTTAAAACAGGCCGACAAAAGCGGCGCCCGATTTGCGCTTATATTGGGTGAGGACGAGGTGAGTAGTGGCAAAATAATCATAAAACCACTGCGAGAAAAAAAATCACAGTATTCGGTAGAGCAAACAGATTTATACTCTCATTTACTGCCTTCATTTACCGCCTAGGCCTGATGAAATAAGCGCGAAATAAGCACCAGGTAACGAGAACATTATGACAATACATTGCAGGAGAAAACAGAATTGAGCGAGCAATATGCAGATGAAGACCAGGTAGAAGCATTAAAAGCCTGGTGGAAGGAATACGGCGTTGCCATCATTGTCGGTGTTACGTTTGGCGCCCTTTTTATTGGTGGTTATCGCTACTGGAACTACTATTCAAACATGCAAAATGGCAAGGCTTCAGTAGTATATGAGCAGGTGTTAACTGATATCTCCCAGGGTAAAATATTGAGCGCTGAAAAATCAACAAAAGAATTAATTAGCGAATATTCTTCATCACCTTACCTGGCAATTGCATCGCTGATGCTGGCTAAAAAATATATCGATACAAAAGAATTTCCTAAAGCAAAAGAATATCTGAGAATAATAATCGAGCAAGGGAATGATAACGAAATTATCCATGTTGCAAGACTAAGGCTGGCAAGAGTATTATTTTTTCAGGAAAATAAAACAGATGAAGCGCTGGCGCTCATAAGTACAACGGAAACAGATGGTTTCTCTTCCCAGTATAACGAATTACGTGGTGACATTTACATGAGTACTGGCAAGACTGATGAGGCAATAAAAAGTTTTAAACTGGCACTATCTGACCCATCTCTACCTGGCGACTATAAGCCTGTCCTGCAAATGAAACTGGATAATGCAAAGTCTAAATAACATGACAAATAAATTTTTAATTCTCCTTTTGGCAACCATATTCTTACAGGCATGTGGCGCCAGTAGTAATATTCGTCCTCCCACACCGTTGATCGAGATTGAGTCAGAAAACCCTAACAAGGTAGTCCGGGATGAAAGTTTTGACGACTCAGATGAGGGTAATCTATTCTTCGAGAATGAGTCAGAAAGTCCGGTCGAAGTGGTCTGGAGCGAGACCATTGACGGCCTGGATCCAGGTAAATTGATAAAATTGTCTGTTGCTACACTAGGGGAGAATTTATTTGCCGTAGACTCAGACGGTGAATTAACTGCCTTTAAGTTGAGTGATGGTGACGATATCTGGTCAGTAGATCTTAATCGGGATATTACCGCTGGCGTAGGCGTATCTGAGAACAAAATATTACTTGGAACAAGAGACGGCATCGTGATGGCGCTTGACCCTGAAAATGGCAAAGTACTTTGGGACAGGCGACTGGCAACCGAAATTTTGTCAAAGCCGGTTGCGACTTCCGGTAAAGTCATTATACAAACCGTAGACGGAACAATTTACGCATTAGATGAAGAAAATGGAAAACAGCTGTGGAAGTTCCACAAAGAAGGGCCGCCCCTGAGCCTCAGAGGCACCAGTACACCGATTTTTATACAAAATGTTGTGATAACCGGATTTGCGACTGGAACTATAGTTGCGTTAACACTTGATACAGGAAAATTGATCTGGGAGATACCAGTATCCCAGCCATCTGGCAGAAACGAAATTGAACGTCTAACTGATGTTGATGCTCAACCAATAGCCAATAAATTTAGATTGTTTGTGGCTAGTTATCACGGGAAACTGGTCGCTATTGATATTCGAAGTGGCGAACAATTATGGGCAAGAGATTTATCGATATTTAATGACATGGCAATAGACAAGGATAACATTTACGCCCTTGATGACGAGGGTGTAATGTATGCCTATGAACAATCAACCGGCGCAACTGTATGGCAGCAGGCACAATTTTCTGGTAGAAGACCCTCACCGCCAGCCGTCGTCGGTGGCAAGGTAATTGTTGGTGATCTGGAAGGTTTTGTGCATTGGCTAAATGTGGATGATGGCAGTATTCTCGCCAGAACACAGATTGATGGCCCCATTGTTACGAAAGCATTGGTGCGAGACCGGATAGCCTATGTTAGTTCAGTCAGTGGTGATTTAGCAGCATTAAAATTAAAAAATGATCAGGGGAGCAAGTTTTCAATTTCTTTTAAACCAAGTAAAAAATAATATCTACTTTCTCAATGAAACCGGTAGTAGCACTAGTAGGCAGGCCTAATGTTGGTAAATCTACATTATTTAACAGGCTAACCAAAAAGAAAGCAGCATTGGTTATTGATGAGCCAGGTATCACCAGGGACAGGCAATACGGTACTTGTGAGCGAGAGCCATACTCATTCTTCGTCATAGATACTGGCGGGATTACGGATCTCCCAGGGAATAAAAAAACAGATAGTGATAAAAAAAATAGTGAAAGCATAACCCATCTGGTAACACAGCAAACACAGCAGGCAATTGACGAAGCAGACTACATTGTTTTGATAGTTGACAGAAGAACAGGATTGCAACCACAAGACCAGGTTATTGCCAATACGCTCAGGAAACAGGAAAAACCGGTTTTTCTTGTTGTCAATAAATCAGAAGGCGTTGAAGAAGAACTTGCTGTCTCAGAATTTTTTGAATTATCTTTAGGCGCGCCAGTCGCTATATCAGCATCGCAAGGGGATAATCTTGACGAGCTACTTGAACTGCTTTTTGCCGATCATGGTTTTGATACAGAACAGGCAGAACCAGATTTAAAAATACCCAGGGTTGCATTTGTTGGCCGACCAAACGTTGGTAAATCCACGCTAATCAACTCACTGTTAGGCGCAGAGCGTGTACTTGTCTTTGATGAGCCGGGCACGACACGAGATAGTGTCCATGTACCTTTTGAGTTGAATGGCCAAAATTATATGCTGATAGATACGGCGGGCTTAAGAAGAAGAGGAAAAATAACTGAAACCGTAGAAAAATTCTCAGGCATTAAAACCTTACAGTCTATCGATGAAGCGAATATAGTGGTGCTGGTGATTGATGCAGCAGATGGGGTAACTGACCAGGATGCCACCCTGGCAGGCCATATTCTTGAAAAAGGCTGTGCATTGGTGGTAGTGTTAAACAAGTGGGATTTGCTGGACAATGAAAACAGGGATAAATTAAAAGAAGAAATAGACAGGCGCCTGCCTTTTCTGGCGTTTGCAAATCATCACTACCTTTCGGCCCTGAGAGGGACTGGTCTGAAAAACCTGTTTGCATCTGTTGATGAAGCTTATGCAGCGGCGATCCAGGTATTACCTACGTCGCTGTTAACCAGGATACTGGAACAAGCTACCACCAAAACTACGCCCCCTTTAATCAAAGGCAGGCGAATTCGGCTGAAATTTGCCCACCAGGCAGGTAAAAATCCACCAAAAATAATGATTCACGGTAATCAGGTAAACTCTGTGCCTGAACACTATAAGCGCTATCTGGTAAACTCATACCGTAAAAAGCTGAATCTTACTGGCACACCTGTCAGAATTGATTTTAAAGCCAGCGAAAACCCGTACAAGGGTAGAAAAGTAAAAAAACAAAAAAAGAAAGTTTATAAAAAAAGAAAATATTGATGCGAAGTAGAAACTAAATTGAGCGCTTATCATAAAAGTGCCCTGCCCAGGGGCCATGAGCTCGCAGAGTACACAATCGAATCCGTGCTTGGTCACGGAGGATTCGGTATTACCTATCTTGCCCATGATACGAGCCTGGGTGCAAAAGTGGCAATAAAGGAATATTTGCCCCACGACATGGCATCAAGAGGGGAAAATACAAAAATTCTCCCCAATCTTGATACCAAAAATGCAGTTAAGGATTACCACTGGGGCCTCAAGAGATTTTTAAAAGAGGCCCAGGCGCTGGCGCAGTTTAAGCACTCAAATATAGTGAGGGTACTGCGTTACATGAAAGCCAACGACACTGCCTATATGGTGATGGAGTATGAAAAAGGTCAAAGCCTTGGCCAATACTTGCGCCAACACGGTAATAGAATGAAAGAAGCCGACTTGCTGCAAATTGTACTGCCGATTTTGAACGGACTGGAGGCGGTACATGCTGCCGGTATGCTGCACCTGGATATCAAACCGGATAATATTTATTTACGTGAAGATAATACACCCATGTTGATTGATTTCGGTTCGGCGCGCCAGGCAATGAGTGGCCATGGCCAGAGGACCATATTAACGCCTGGTTATGCGCCTATTGAACAGTATCCGGATAAAGGCGAGCAGGGGCCATGGACGGATATTTATGCGCTTGGCGCGAGTATGTATCGTTGTTTTCATGGCAAACGGCCAACAGAGTCACTGGATCGATACCAGATGATACTTAAATACCATGCCGATCCCATGACACCCGTCAATAAAATAGGCAATAGAAAACTACAGGAAAAAACAATTAAATGCATGGAATGGGCGCTGCAATGTTTTCCCACAGATCGGCCTAAATCAGCCAGGGAATTCCAGGACGCATTACTGGGGAAAAAAACCGTCTCATTCAGTTCGGCGTTACCAATAGAAAAAAAAGGCGAGGCCGTAAATTCTCATGCCCATGAAGATAAGGCGGCACTGCACAGGAAAATAAAACCGGCAATCTATACGTTGTTATTGGCCATAACATTCTTTGTTATTCTTTATTTTTGGTCAGAAATAGTTGCTTATGTCCCAACAGCTAAAAAGATGGCCTCAGATGCTTACAGGGACGGGCTCGAAATAACAAAAAACCTGAAACAAATTATTCTGGATAAACTATAAATAAAATATTAGACATTTAGTTCTCGTTTTTAACCATGCAATGAAAGAAGTAGAGATTATAAAAGAACCCACCGAGCTTTACAAAATCCTGAAATTTGAAGGCGTGGTCGCTAGTGGCGCTGAAGCAAAGTCGATGATTGCGAATGGCCAGGTTGTTGTAAATGGCCATGTAGAGACCAGGAAACGTAACAAGATTAAGTCAGGAGATATCATCGAGTGCGGGCAGTACAAGCTGCTCATAAAAGTCAAGCCAGCTTAATCGCCCGGCACAAGATAAAGATCGTCGTGCATTATACGACTACTTAATATTCAGTAATTTCTTGTTTTTTTTATTTAGCAACAACGCAGGATTAATTCTCGCATTGTTAAGACTCACAGACCAGTGTAAATGCGGTCCTGTTACCCTGCCTGTTTTGCCCACTCTGCCAATCACCTCTCCGCGTTTTACAGTTTGTCCTTCTGAGACACCAATAATATTTAGGTGGCTATACATAGTGACCAGGCCATGACCATGGTCAATAAAAATGGAATTACCATTAAAGAAAAAATTACCCGTAGCGATAACTTTTCCATCTTCAGGTGCTTTAATGCTGGTACCGAGCGGTGCGGCGATATCAATACCACTATGGGGTTTACGGGGTTTGTTATTAAAATATCGCCTGAGACCGAATTTACTGGATAATCGGCCTTTCACAGGCAATAAAAAATTGAAATTATCGGCACTGCTTTCAGTCCAGTACTCGAAGGCGTTAT
>VAPH01070434.1_pt1 | contig 20676 bp, 20 predicted proteins | sample 3393861 | NCBI WGS metagenome assembly VAPH01 (sample SAMN08290439, study PRJNA428436) | hydrothermal vent metagenome | isolation source: Deep-sea hydrothermal vent chimney | place: Atlantic Ocean: South-mid Altantic Ridge | reverse complement strand
TGCTGGGTAAGAACCCCAGCACGGAACAGATCAGCGAAGTCCGCCATGCATTGGGTTACGACCGCCCATTTCTGTTGCGCTATGGCGACTACCTGAAGGAGCTTGTTTCGCTGGATCTTGGGCTCTCCGACTCCACCGGCGAGGCCGTATCTTCAATACTTGCCCGTACCGTGCCGGTTTCGATTGCCCTGGTTCTACCCGGATTTATCATCGGCAATCTGCTTGGCCTGGCTTTTGGAATGTTGGCGGCCTGGTATCGCGGTCAATGGCTGGACAAGCTGGTTATGTCTGCCTCGGTGGTGGGTATGAGTGTCAGTTTCCTTGTCATCATCATTATCCTGCAGATTCTGCTGTCTACCCCTTATGGCCTCAATATCTTCCCGGTGCGGGGCTGGCAGGTCCATGACCTGTCCTCCTACTTCTACTATGCGGCCGTCCCTACACTGGCACTCTTGCTGGTGACGCTGGGTTATAACACGCGGTTTTACCGGGCCATCATGGTGGAGGAAATAGAGCGCGACCACATCCGCACCCTGCAGGCATACGGTGCATCCCCTGCTGAACTGCTGTTCCGGCACGTATTAAAAAACAGCCTGATCCCGGTACTGACAAGAATCATGTTTTCAGTACCATTTGTACTGGTATCCGGCAGTTTGTTACTGGAAAGCTATTTTGGCATACCCGGTATCGGCCTGGCGACATTCAACGCCATTACCAGCGGCGACCAACCCATACTCAAGGCAGTCGTCGGCCTGACCGGCATACTGTTCGTGCTCGCATTGATGATAAACGATATGCTCTACAGCGTGGTTGACCCGAGGGTGACCCGGGAGTGAACAGGGGGTGAGCAATCCATGATTCACTCAACCTGGCAACGCCTCAGAACAGACCGTTACGGCATGAGCGGCCTGCTTATCGTGGTCTTTTTCGCTGTCGTGGCACTATTGGTCTGGAGCGGCCTGTTAGGCCAGGGCTGGTTGGCAGCCAGCGGCAATCGCTGGGAAAGCGCCAGTGCTGCACACTGGTTCGGCACCAACATGCTTGGCCAGGACATTCTGCAACGCACACTGTTCGGTGCCGCAACCGCCTTTGAAGTCGGCCTTATTGTCACCATTTCTTCCATCGTGCTGGGCACGGTACTGGGTGCACTGGCGGGTTGGTACAGCCACAGCTGGCTGGATGAGAGCATCCTGTGGCTCAAGGGTGTTATTGACTCAATCCCGATTTATCTATTCGCCGCAGCGATTGCATTTGCGCTGCAGGGCAACCGCTGGGCGATGCATCTGTCAATGATCATCACTTTCTGGACCACCACGGCACGAATTGTGCGAGGCGAGGTCATGCGGATCAAACAGCGTGAATTTGTTGAGGCAGCCCGGGCCATCGGCCTGCCCGGCCTCACCGTGTTATTCCGCCACGTGCTGCCGAATACCATTCATATCCTGCTGGTGCAGGCCACCATCGTGTTCGTTGCGGCCATTAAAACCGAGGTCATACTCAGTTTCCTGGGCCTGGGCATACGGGACGGCGTCAGTTGGGGGCTGATGCTGGCAGAAAGCTCACAGGAAGTAGTGGCCGGACATTTCGGCAATTTCACAGCTGCAAGTGTCTCTCTTTTTGTCATGCTGATGGGGTTCAACCTGTTGGCTGACGCCCTGCAGGATGCGCTGGATACGCGCAAGGTCATCCTGTGAGTATGCCGGCGCTGAAGGTAACCGACCTGAGCGTCTGGTTTGAAACAGAATCAGGCCGAATCCGGATTGTGGACAACATCAGTTTCAGCATCGAGGCCGGCGAGATGACCGGCCTGGTCGGTGAATCCGGCTGCGGTAAGACCATGACGGCCTTCGCCATTCTCGGCTTGCTGCCGGCATCAGGGGCAACCGTCGTGTCCGCAGGAATCGAAATTGCCGGCAGGGATATTTCCACTCTGAGTGCAGCGCAAAGACGACGCATTCTCGGCCGTGATATCGCCATGGTTTTCCAGCAACCTGGTACTGCGCTGGATCCGGTGTTTACGATCGGGCAACAGATTGCCGCAGTACACCGGCGCCATGTTGGCGGAGGCAGGGGCAGGACCCGGCAGGCAACCTGGAATTCTCTCGAACAGGTCGGTTTCAGCCGGGCAGAGAAAATTGCTGCAGCTTACCCCCACGAACTATCCGGTGGAATGCGACAACTGGCCATGATTGCCATGGCAACGGTATGTAAACCTGCAGTGCTGATCGCGGATGAGCCCACGACTGCACTCGACAGCAGTACCCAGGCGTTAATACTGCAACAGATCAAGCGACTGCAGGCAGAGCATGGAACTGCCATATTGCTGGTCAGTCATGATCTGGCTGTTATCAGGCAGAGTTGCCAGAACGTGATGGTGATGTATTGTGGTCGCGTGCTGGAAAAAACTGACTGCCAGAGCCTGTTTTCCCATGCCCGGCACCCCTACAGTGCCGGCTTAATCTCCTGTATTCCGCAAATTAGTACTTCCAGACCCGCTGGAATCAAGGCCATTCCCGGCCAGGTTCCTGCCCCCTCTGCACTGCCTTCCGGTTGCCACTTTGCACCACGGTGCGACCGCGCGATATCACAATGTAAGCAATCAGTACCCGGTTTTGAACCAGCAGGTGAGCGGGCTGTTGCCTGCTTCAGGCCGCTGTAATGCAGACTGGCAGTAAACAACCACGCGCGCCGTTGTTGGAAGTTCAGGCGCTTTCGCTGAGCTTTCCCAACCAGGAGCATGCAGTTGACAGGGTCACTTTCAAGCTGGTATCAGGAAAGACTCTCGGCCTCGTTGGTGCTTCCGGTGCCGGCAAAAGCAGTATTGCCCGCGCCATCCTGTGCCTGATAAAACCAGATGCAGGCAAAATCCTGCTGCGGGGAGAAAATATCTTCAGCATGGATCCGGGACAGCTCAAGGAGGCCCGGCGGCGCATCCAGATTGTCTTCCAGGAGCCGTCTGCATCCCTGAGCCCCAGGCGAACGGTGGCACAGACATTGCTCGAGCCACTGCGGCATTTCGCCATCGGTGACGCTGCTTACAAACAGGATAAGGTCAGGCGAACCCTGAAAACCGTTGGGCTCGATCCGGATGTTTTGCAACGCTACCCCCATCAATTTTCTGCCGGGCAGCAGCAGCGCATCGCCATTGCCAGGGCGCTGGTTACCAACCCGGACCTGCTGATAGCAGACGAGGCAGTGTCTGCGCTGGATGTATCCGTGCAGGCGCAGATTCTGCAATTGATACAAGCATTGCAAAAAGAGCACGATATCGCTTTTCTGTTTATCTCACACGATTTGGCTGTGATCCGGCAAATCGCAGATGAAGTGGCTGTCATGTACCGGGGCCAGTTGCTCGAACAGGCACCTGCGGATACTTTTTTCAGCCACCCGGCACACCCGTACAGCAGTGCATTGCTGTCCTTCGCCGATTTTGGCCCACCACCCCGAATGCCGCTGGGTGAGATATCAGCCGATCATTCATCAGCCTGTGTTTATGCCGACCTGTGCGTGGAGAAAATGCCGGTCTGTGAGCAGCTTGAGCCCGGGTATCATAAAATTCAGCACAAAACGCATGCGCATTGCGTAAAATGTCACCTTTACAATGAGGCAAAAGATGATGCAGAACAGGCCGATGACAATTAGACAAATTTTCGTCGTTGTGCTGGTCGTGGTGGTCGTTGCGCTAACGACCGCCTGCGGCAGCAAAATCATACGCGGTAACGCACCCATTGTGCGCATCACCGAACTGAGTCATACCGGAACCACCATCAGCCTGCAACTGAGCATGCGCAATCTCAACGGTATTGCGCTGGATGTCCAGTCAATTGATTTCAGCCTGTCCGTTGAAGACAGTGAACTGTTCAGCTACAAGGGTCCGGCTGAAACCAATATTGTTGCCAACGGCACTGAAACCTGGACCGTCGAAGTTGAAGAAAGCCTCGCCAGCAAAGAACTGCTCGATAAATTGCAGGCTGGCGATATCGTAAGCCTGCCCTATTCCCTCACAGGCTCAATCACTGCAGTTGATGAAGGCAAGCTGCGTTTTACGCGTGAAGGGCATCTGTACCCTGTTCCGGGAAGGCCGGGTCGCTTCCGTTAATCACCGTTGATGGCCTCTTTGCAGCACCAATATATCCTGGTTGGGCTTGAGACTGACCCACGGCGCTATTACGGTGAAAATGCCAGTCGTCCGGCACTGCTGGATCGGGTGGCAGCGGAACAGGTCCTGGCACATCTGGCCACCGATCTGGCCGGCATGTTTCCTGCTATCAATCGTTGTGCGCTGACCATGGCCGGCGCGTTGTTTGACCAGACGCAGTTACTGAGTCCGGGAATGTTGGTCTATACGGCTCTGGAAACATTGCAACAATCCAGCAACCCAGGTGATGACTTCCAACCACGCCTGCTGAGTGTCGGTGCCAGAAAAGGTCGGATGCCACTGGACGAACTGCAACCTCATGACGACATTCCCCTGGGTTTGTTGCAGGTGTTGCCACTGCTCATCAGCGGTCCTGCCGAGCGCATTCAGCCGCTGGCAGAAGAAATGGAACACCGTTTTCTCGAACAGGGCCAGCTATCCGCTCACTCTGCCAAAGGCCTGGAATCGCAGTTCGGGGTTGCCCTCAATCATGCACGGTTTATGACCATCATCGATTTGCATGCTTTGCTGCGACTGCAACTGGAACACCATGGTTTTCTGCCGCTATGGGAATTGCTTGACGCAGCCATTAACTCGCCCGCGCAGGCCTTGCCGGTTAAAACTGCAGAAGGACTCAAATTTGAGTGGCGGGACGGTGCCGTACATAGTTTCTTTGAGTCGTTTGACTGGTGGGCCCGGCATGGTGGTGGTGCAGATACGCCCGCGTCGGAGCAGCAATTGCAAACGGCCTACGCTAACTGGACCCGGGAATACCGCCGTTACCTGACCATGCTCACTGCCCACGGCGTCAGGGTTAGCCAGCACTTGCCGGGGCTGGAAGATGCGGAATTAACCGATACATTTTTGCTGGAAGAGTCCACCGTAATACCGCGCAAGGACGCGGCTCCGGTGACCGAGCACAGCGCCGACGACCTGGGGAGTGTGGCGGTCACGGTTGTCAGCGGAAAACGGCAGATGAACTTCTACCCCTTGCAGCCCACTGGCCTTGATGACCTGCACCAGTTCGTCCGCAGCGAGGGCTATAGTGGCGACATTGCATTTCCGGGTAGCATTGTTTACGACGAAGATAACCGTCAACTCATGGCAGACACACTGCCCCGTTCACGATGACCCGGCCTGCACCCGAATTCAACAAAAACCCGCTTTGTTTTGTTGCAGACTCCACTGTTCACGGTCACGGCCTGTTTGCCCGTGATGATATCCCGGCCGGCACATGGATCGGCCACTACGAAAGTATTGAAGTGCATGACAACGGTGCGCATGTGCTGTGGGTGGCAACGACGCAGCGGGAGAACGCTGAATGGATGGGTTATGACGGTATCAACGAATTACGATTTTTGAACCACGACAACCAGCCAAATGGTGAAATGGACGGCCTGGAACTATATGCTTTGCGTGATATCAGGGCACGCGAGGAAATTACCATTGATTACGGAGAGGAGTTCAGCAGTGCAATCTGATACCGAACTTGATAGTGCGCAGCACACCCCCCATGTAATCCCCCATCTGAAAACTTATCGGAACCCACAGTTATGAGCCTTAGTGACAGCACCCGCGAACAGATTGAAACCATCCTGCAGAAGAACCGTGTTGTTCTTTTCATGAAAGGGACGCCACAGGCGCCGATGTGCGGCTTTTCATCCAAAACTGTTGGTTTGCTGGATTCCATCCTCAGCGACTATGCGAGCGTCGACGTGTTGCAGGACCAGGAGATTCGTGAAGGGATCAAGGCATACGGTGACTGGCCAACCATCCCGCAGTTGTATATCGACGCTGAACTGGTCGGTGGCTGTGACATCGTCAGTGCCATGTTCAACAGCTGTGAATTACATGAAATGCTGGGCATCGAACCCCCGGACCGTACACCACCGGAAGTGACCATCACCGATGCTGCGGCTGAGAAAATTCGTGAAGCGATGGCGGGGCATGAAGGTGTCGGTCTGCATTTCGCCATTGATTCCGGCTGGCAATCTCAGTTCAACGTGGCGCCGGCCGAAGGGCATGAAATCAAGGTCGAAGCCAATGGCATAACATTTCTGTTCGACCTGGCTTCGGCGCAACGCGCTAACGGTGCGATCATTGACTGGACAGAGACCATGCAGGGCGAGGGTCTGACCATCAACCTGCCACAGGCACCGAAGCCGGTTAAGCAAATGAGCGTTGAAGAACTGAAGCAGGCGCTCGACGAAGACCGCGTGATCCTGATTGATGTACGCGGCAAGGAAGAACGTGCCCTCGCCTCACTGGAAGCAGCAAAACCAATGGAAGGTGACCTGATGCAGGAAATTGAAGCCATGCCCAAAGACACGGCATTGGCGTTTATCTGCCATGTCGGCAATCGCAGCCAGGTTGCAGCCGAACATTTCCGCAAGCAGGGCTTCAGCAACGTCAGCAACGTTACCGGTGGCATCGACGCCTGGTCCAAACAGATCGACCCATCAGTCCCAACCTACGAGGGTTTTAACTGATATCGAAGGTAAGGTGAGCGGGCCGGGAGACAGGTGCAATAATAAGCGGGCCAGCCAGCATATTGCACCTGTCTCCCGGATACTGACGCCGGTCAGGTGCGGCTGAGCGCCGGGCTGGACTGAAACCAATAGCCATAGCTATTGGTTGAGGGAAGCACAAGTTCAGGCGCGCCTGAACAAGTCAGGGCCGGGAGACAGGTGCAATATGCCGGCTAAATTCGGCGATGACCGGTGTGTGGTCTGACGGTCTTTCCTGGCGGCGCGGTTCCTTGTCGATATAGGCCGCCCTGCAAGTCCTGGCCAATGCCTCAGAGGCCAATACCAGATCAATCCGCAGACCCATGTTCCGGCGAAATGCGGCCATGCGATAATCCCACCAACTCCAGCTTTTTTCCGGTTGCTCGAACTGCCTGAAGGTATCTGACAAACCCAAATCCAGAATAGCCTGCAGGGCTTCCCGTTCCGGCGTACTGCAAAGAATCTTCTCATGCCACGCTTGCGGATCATGCACGTCCCGATCATCCGGGGCAATATTGAAATCACCCAGCACGATGACCTTTTCATGTTGCTGCATTTCAGTTGCTATCCAGGCCGTTACCTGTTCAAGCCAGTACATCTTGTAGTCGAATTTTTCTGAACCCACCTCACTGCCATTGACGACATACAGGTTAATGAACCGCACATCACCGACAGTCGCGCCCAGTATGCGGCGCTGCGGATCATCCAGTCCGTCAATATCCATAACGACATCAGTCGCCGCCACACGACTCAGGATCGCCACACCGTTGTAGGTTTTCTGCCCGGAAAACACGCTGTGATAACCCGCATCCAGAAGTTCAGCTACCGGGAAGCGGTCGTCCGTCATTTTGGTTTCCTGCAAAGCCAGAACATCCGGATGGGCTGCGTCACACCATGCCAATACATGCGGCAGGCGAACATTCAGTGAATTAACGTTCCAGGAAGCAACTTTGAGCATATGAGTGCCTGACAATCCTTACAAATGAAAAATTTATCGCCGACCGGATTGTTACTGCCGGTTCACTTACGCATAATACCAGTTGGCATACCATAGAGTGGAGAGGGCGCAGGTGAAACCCGGACTTACCGGCATCGAAAGGGTTATCAAGGCCTCAGGCAATTCATTTCGTGGCATCCGTGATGCATTCAGGCATGAGGCAGCCTTCCGTCAGGAGCTTTTGCTGTCTGTCATCCTGCTGCCGTTATCATTCTGGCTGGCACAAACAGTTCTCGAATGGCTGTTACTCATCACACCACTGTTTGTGCTGATTATCGTGGAACTGCTGAACAGCGCGGTGGAAAACACCGTTGATCGAATCGGCACACAACGGCATACGCTATCCGGCAGGGCCAAGGATATGGCTTCTGCTGCGGTTATGCTTTCACTGGTCTTTCTGGCCGTCGTCTGGCTGAGCATCGCCTGGAGCAGGTTTTATGTTTAAGCACCTCATGGGTTACACGCTGCTTCTGGCTTTTGCTCTCTTACTGCTGCCCGGCTGTTTTGCACCTGCCGATCAACAGGCGACAGCAGGGCAACGGACAGCGGCGGACGAGCCAGCGAAACCCGGAAAATGTGAGCTCTCGCCGCCCGCCGGACCCACGCCCTGCACCATGCAATATGACCCGGTTTGCGGCTGTGATGGTATAACTTACGGCAATGCCTGCAGTGCGCGTGGCGCAGGCGTCCCTCACAGCACGCCCGGTGCCTGCAAAGAGAATGCCCGGGATTGACCGATAAGCCGCGAATTATGACCAAAATGGAGTTACAGACGTGAAATTGATCCTACGCACCATCATCATGATTGGCCTGGCGGGCCTGCTTCAGGGATGTCCGCAAACCAGGGAAGATAAAAGCCTTTCTGAGACATTAAGGCAATATGAAAAAATTGTTCGCTGGGTCCAGTGGGATGCTGCCACGGAATTCATTTCCCCTGAATACCTGCAAGAACACCCGATCACGCGGTTGGAGATGGACAGGCTACGACTGTTCCGGGTTACACGGTACACGTTGCGTTCGTCAACACCCGTGGATGAAGGACAGGGCCTGATACAGGTGGTCGAACTGCGGATATTCAACAAGAACCAGGCCCGTGAACGTACCATTATTGACGAGCAATACTGGAAATACGACGAAGAACGGCAACGCTGGTTATTGCATTCCGGGCTGCCTGACCCTACCCAAAAGGATTACTGAACCCCACAAAGGCAGTATGCTGCGACGGTAAATTTTCCTTCCCTGGCAAGAATAAACTGCAGGTCATCCAGCATATTCTGCAACCAGGAAACAGGCAGGCTGACAGGAACACTGATAGACAGGTCCAGCTTAGAAATTGCGCCCGTCATGAACTCCATGAAAACTTCTTCCAGCGCTGATCGCTTGGGTTCCACCCACTCTACCTGGTAATCATCGCCAAGGCCGGCAATGCGTGCACTGGCTTTAATGGCGTCCTGGAATGTCCCGGTTTTGTCGATCAGTCCGCGCTCCAGCGCCTGCTCACCGCTCCAGACACGGCCCTGTGCAACCCGGTTTACTTTATCCAGATCATTAATGCCACGGGCCTCACTGACCAGGCTGATAAACTGTCGGTATATCCTTTCCGTGCTGGACTGAAGCAGACGCGCCATATCCGGTTCCAACGGGCGATCCAGTCTGATCTTACCGGCTATTTTGGTTGTCCCGAAACCATCGGTGTGCACGCCTATCTTGTCCAGTGTGGCGGCAAATGTCGGCAGCATCCCAAAAACACCGATAGAGCCCGTGATCGTTGCCGGACTGGCCCACACCTCATCCGCAGCCATGGCCATCCAATAGCCGCCGGAAGCGGCAACATTGCCCATTGAAACAACAACCTTTTTGCCGGATTCACGCACCTGTTGCAACTCAAGTCGCAAGGTCTCCGAAGCGAATGCTTCGCCGCCGGGGCTATTGATTCGTAATACGACAGCTGCCACCTTGTCGTCACGTGCCGCACGCCGCAGTTGCTCAGCCGTGGAAATGGAACCGATGCGGCCGGCCGCATGTCGCCCGCTGACTATTTCGCCCTCGGCAACAATAACCGCTATACGTTTTGCACTACTTAAACCTGTTTGTGCCTTGGTGAGATTCAGGTAATCCTGCATGTCCACGGCACGATAGCTGTCGCCGGCTTTATCCGCTGTGCCACGCCTGGCCAATTCCTGGCGGGACTCGGGCGCGGTCATCAAACGATCCACCAGGCCCAGGTCCAGTGCATAAGCCGCAAAATCTCCATCCACCGCTTCAATTCGGTTGGGCAGGTCATCAATCGCCTTCTGTAGAGTTTCGAGCGGTATGCCCCGATGTTCAGAAATACCTTCTAGGTATTGCTGCCATAAATTGCTCAGCCAGAACTTTCCGGCTTCCCTGGCCGCCGGGGACATATCATCACGGATGAACGGCTCCATGGCTGATTTGTATTCGCCCACCCTGAACAGGTTAATCTCCACCGCCAACTTCTCAAGCCCTGCCCGGTAATATTGCCGGTAGCTGGAGTAGCCGTCGATCCAGACCGTGCCATTGGGATTGAGCCAGATCTCATCTGCAAGCGATGCCAGGTAATACTGGTGCTGGCCCATGTTCTGCGCAACGGCAATAACCGGTTTGCCCGTGGACCTGAACGCGTCCACGGCGTGAGCAAGATCTTCCAGGCTGGCCAGACCGACGCGCCGCAAGTAACTCGGATCAATCACCAGCTGGGTGATGTCACTATCACCCGCTGCCCGGTGAATGGCCTCCAGCATATCGCGTAGACGGGTCTCAGACCGTTCCTGACCGGTAGCCTCCTGCAGCGCGCGGTCCATGGGTGTGGTGGAATACTGCTCCACCACGTTGCCATAGGGGCGAATGACCAGCGCGGTATCCGACTTCAGGCGCAACATTTCCGGCTGTTGCAGCAGCGCAACATAAATGACATACAGGAACAATAAAAACAGCAGGTTCAGAAAGACCTTTCTGCTGTTATTGATGAAATGCCAAGCGCCGAATGCAAACTTGACCGGGAAAGAGCGCTCATTAGTCATGATTTCACCTGTTGAAATAACTGTGGGCTATTGTATGGACAGTGACCGCGAATCACAATCTGCCGAAGGTAACAGCACTGGGGGAAAAACCAATAATCTGTCAAAAAAACCACTGGGCATCCAGTAAACGTCATAGAGGAAATCATAACTACATGTTTTATCACAACTAAATTTTCTGGCATGAATTCTGCATTAATCAATACAACTGAATCCACCGCAAGGAACCCGAATAATGGGAACATTTTCACGCCTTCGTTATGTAATAGCCGCCAACGTAAATTCACTGATTGAAAAAGCAGAGGATCCGGAAAAACTGTTGAAGTCCCTGATCCGCGACATGGAAGACGCGGCTGAAGACGCACGCCTGGCCAGTGCTGACCTGCTTGCCGAGCAAGCTCATCTGGAGCGCATGAAAACACGTTTTGAACGAGATATAACGGAATGGTCAGAGCGCGCAGAAAAAGCAGTGGAAACCAACCGTGATGACCTGGCGCGCGCTGCCCTCAAAGCCAGGTCAGAACTCGAGCAAGCACTGAAATCTGCCAACGATGAGTCACAAAGCCTGGATACCCGCGTCGTCCAGCTTGAATTCGATGTTGCCACACTGAAGAACAAGTTGGCAGAGGCCAAGCGCAAGCTCAAGGATATCAAGCTGCGCAAAAAACCTTCCGGGAACGGGTACAGTGTCAGCACAGCGCAGGCACTTTCACCTGGTGAGCGTAAAATTCGCCGCGCCATGGGACGCTTTGAGCACTTGCAATCGCAAGTTGAGAGGCTTGAAGCACGGGTTCGTTCTTATGAATTTGGCGGTGAGCCTGGCAATGCCTGGGCAACAGAAGACGCACCTGTGGATCCGGCAATTGAAGCTGAGCTGGCGCAATTGAAGAACCGCATAGCACCGCAATCAACGCACGAGACAAACGGCAAAACTCCGGCCCAGGTTAAAGCATAAAACGTAGGGTGGACATTCATGTCCACCGGGTCGAGCCTGGTTGAACCGGCAATGGTGGACATGAATGTCCACCCTACGTTCTGGCCAGTCTGTTACTCATTACCAGAAAACGACTCAGCAGCAATACGGCACCAAACGACAAGCCGACAATCATCCCGATCCACATGCCGGCAGGCCCCATCGCCCGGTTGAAGGTCAGGTAATAACCAACGCTTAACCCGATCAGCAAATAGGACACGATATTGATAAACATCGGCACCAGCGTGTCTTTCAGGCCACGCAATGCGCCCGCCGCACAGATCTGGATGCCATCGGCATACTGAAAAATGGCAGAAAAGAACAATAATCCCACGGCAATGGACGTGATCGCTGCATCATCCGTATAAATCCCGACAATAAACTCCGGGAACAACAACATCGATGACGCGCTCAGTGTTTGTGTGAGAAGTACAATGAGCAGACCGATCAGCCCGGCATAACGCGCTGCTTGCGGATCACCCCGCCCAAGGGCGTTGCCGACACGTGTCGTTACCGCACTCGCCAGTCCCAGCGGCACCATAAACATCAGCGAAGAATAATTGATTGCAACCAGATGTGCTGCGGCCGGTATCGGCCCAAGACGGGCAATCAGCAGCGCTGCACCCACAAACAGACTGCCTTCCACAAAGATACCCGTACCGATCGGCAAGCCGATTTTCAGGAGTTGCGCGATGGGGGCCCATTGTGGCCTGTTCCAACCCCTGAACAGTTCATAATCCCGGAAGTGGCCGTGCGAGCGTACATAGTTGAACATCACGATCAGCTGCAGGGAAATAACAATTGACGTGGCATAACCGATACCGCGTGCACCCAACGCCGGCAGGCCCAGTTTGCCAAACATCAATATATAATTGAGCGGAATATTCAGCAAAATACCCAGCAGACCAATGTACATCGTCGGGCGCGTGTGGCCCGTGCCTTCGCTGAAAAAGCGCAGCAGCAGAAGCACGCACATCGCCGGCGCACCCCAGGCCAGCGCGCGCAGGTAGGCGACGGCCGTCGGCACGATGCTCGCGTCAACACCCGCGCTTTGCAGTATCACTTTGCCAAACAGCAGCACCACCACATATGGAATTGCTACTGCCAGGGCCAGCCAAAAACCCTGACGGACGGTTGCACCGGCTTGCGGCCGGCTTGCGGCCCCATCCAGATGTGCTACAACCGGCTGGATGGCCATCATCAGGCCGATCACAAACATCAGCATCGCTGACCAGATAGCGCCCCCTGTAGCAATCGCAGCCAGGGCGATTTCCTTCTGCGGCAACCTGCCGGCCATGACCGTATCGACAAAGTTCATACCGAAGCTGGCAACCATGCCGACCATGACCGGTGCAGCCAGTTGCAACGTCCGTAATATCTCAGCGGGGTGATTTTTATGTGTGCTGGTTATGTTCATTGGCTACAATCCGGCGTAAGCGCGCATTGTAGTACATGACCTCACATCGGGGTGGGAAATGACCCGCTCAAGCGTAACGATTCTTCAGGTAATTGAACGCTGCCCTCAGGCCCAGGGCCTCCCCGCCAACAGGCCGACCGGGCCTTGCCGTCTGGTTCCAGCCAAAAGTATCGATATGCACCCAGTCCGTTTCTTCAGTTACAAAGTGCTGCAGGAATAAAGCAGCGGTAATGCAACCACCGTAAGCGGACTTGCCGACATTGCTGAGGTCGGCGATCCGGCTTTTGATCTGTTCGTTATATGGTTGATAAAGTGGCAACGCCCACAAGGGGTCCTCTTCCTGCTCACCCGCCGCGACGAAATCATTGGCAATATTAATATCATTGCTGAAGACCGGCGGCAGATCAGCGCCCATGGCAATTCTTGCTGCCCCGGTCAACGTCGCAAAGTCAATGACCAGGTCAGGTTCATGTTCACAGGCATATGCCAGGGCATCTGCCAGCACGACACGCCCCTCAGCATCGGTATTGCCGATTTCCACACTGAGCCCTTTGCGCGTGGGGATAACATCACCCGGGCGGTACGCATTGCCGGATACCGAGTTTTCTACCGCGGGAATCAGCACCAGCAAACGCACAGGCAACTGGTGTTCGATGATCAGGCGAGCCAGGGCCAGCACGTGCGCGGCGCCACCCATGTCTTTTTTCATCAGCAGCATGCCGCGGACCGACTTCAGGTTCAAACCGCCGGTATCGAAGCAAACACCTTTTCCGCACAGTGCCAATAATGGCTGGTTTCTTCTGCCCCACTCCATTTTGAGTAATCGTGGCTCACGCGTAGAAGCCCGGCCTACGGCATGAATTGCAGGAAAATTCTCAGTGAGCAGGTCTTCACCATGGATCACGGTCATATGGGCATCAAGCTCGTCAGCTTCCATCTGCATGGCATCGGCCAGGTGGAGTGGACCCATATCCTCGGTAGGCGTATTGATCAAATCACGCACCAAAGACTGGGCCGACCACAGCTGTCTCGCGTGGGTGGCGATGTCATCGTCTAATGCCAGCTTCGGCTGCTCCTTTGATGGTTTGCAGTAACGATCATATTTATAACAGGCCAGACCCCAGCCAAGACTGGCTTGTAAACGTTGTGACAGCGTCCAATCCGCCACCAACTGGTAGGTGTCCGCCGCAAGTTTCGCAGGCAGGGACGCAAGCTGATACAGCCATCCCTCGGGTTGCATCCCGAACACATAACCATGCAATTCGCCATTGGCATCCGGCAGGCTGCAAAGTTCGCCGGGCTGTGCGCGGAATCCGGCTGCCTGCAGCCATTTTCGCTGCATGCCGGGCAGGTCCTGCAACCATTGATCAAGATTATCGGAGTGTACCGGGTATAGCGGCAGACCACTGACATTGCTGTTGTACGGATTGGTCATGTGTTATCTAGTCGATACGAGCAATATAAGCCCGTCCCTGGCGTCTTATCTGTAACAGGATGCTGCCGTGTGGTTGTGCCAGTGCCTTGGTGAATTCAGCCAGGTTACGCACGCGCTGGCGATTGACGCCGGTAATGATGTCGCCAATGACCAGGCCTGCGCGGGCAAGGCGGCTGCGCGGCTCAAGCTCATCCAGCAATACGCCGGATACATTGTTCTGCCTGTAGCGGACACCCAACTCGGTAAATAATGCACCATCAAGTCGGTAGTCCAGTTCCGCCCCGGCCAATTTCGGTACTGCCTGAATGACCAGTGAGGTGCGATGAACCTTTCCTTCCCGGGAGTATTCAATCTGCAATGATTCACCGAGTGGGAGGGCGCCTTCAGCATTGTAGAAATCCTGTGCATCCCTGATCTGATGACCTGCCACACGCACAACGACATCCCCTGGTTGCAAGCCGGCTTCTTCCGCTGCCGAACCTGCGGCGAGCTCAGCCACCAGTGCACCACGGCCCACATCCATGGCAAAAGCGCCGGCCAGTTCATCGGTTAGGTCCTGTACAAACAGACCGAGTGTTCCACGCCTGACTTCACCATAGCGTATTAACTGGTCCATAACGTATTGCGCCATTGAGGACGGGATGGCAAACCCGATACCGACATTGCCTCCGCTTGGTGTAAAAATGGCGCTGTTAATGCCCACCAGTTCACCGCGCAGATTGATTAATGCACCACCGGAATTTCCCGGATTGATGGAGGCATCGGTCTGAATGAAATTCTGGTACTCCAGGCCACGCAGGCCGGTACGTCCCAAAGCGCTGACAATTCCGGAGGTCACAGTTTGCCCAAGACCAAAGGGGTTGCCAACGGCAACGACAAAATCACCCACCTGCAGCTCGTCGGCTTTAGCCAACGGGAGTGCGGTGAGGTTTTCAGCTGGAATCTGGATCACAGCCAGGTCCGTATCAGGGTCGGTGCCGATTAACTTTGCTTCCAGGTTGCGGCCATCCTTGAGCCCTACAGCTATCTCATCCGCCCGCGCAATAACATGGTTATTGGTCAGCACATAACCCTTCTCGGCATCGACGATGACACCGGAGCCCAGGCTTTGTGAAACGCGCTCACGCGGAACATCCGGTACGTTAAAAAAGCGCCTGAATATAGGATCATCCAGTAACGGGCTGCGTACACGTACGCGGGTTTGTGTGTATACATTCACAACCGATGGCGTTACCTCCCTGAGAACCGGCGCCAGCGATGGCAAAGGCTTTCCGTCAATTGCTGCCGGCAAGCCAGCCAAAGCCTGGCCGGAAAACCATGCCAGGGTAAGGATGAACAGAAAACGCATAGGGTGTGACTGTGGTTTCACCTGAGGCTCCATAATTAATCTACCCAATTCTGACAACGGCTCCCGCCACCAGTTTCACAGTGACAGGCCACTATTTATACACGCTGGTTGTGGCCACGCGATACCTTGCATTAATTATTTCTTGCGATTGCCCGCAAAACAATATATACACAAACAAGATATACCGTTATTGGGGTGTAAAACAACACCACATACTGTGTCAGCAGTGTTTGCGACCGATTTTTAAAGAGAGGTTATGGACTTACAGCAGCGGGTTCTACGTACAGACATATCCGGCATGCCCCTGGAGTGGGTCGGATACCAGGAAGCGGTCAGGCTCATCACGCTTGACCAGGTTTGCTACTCTCTCGGAAAAACCCTTTACCACATCCACGGCGGCATCAATGCCATCAGTGGCAACCGCAGCGTTGTCAGTGTCGATGCCATCATCGCCACGTCCGGACAGCATCCCCATAAATACCTGTTTTCACAAAACTATATTCCACCGCTGAATAACAAATCCCTGTTCAGGCGTGACCAGGGCATGTGCCTGTATTGTGGCCAGCAGTTCCCGGGCTTTCTGCTCTCCAGGGATCACGTCCACCCACTGAGCCAGGGCGGCACAGACCGCTGGGTCAATGTTGTCACCGCCTGCAAACGCTGCAATAACCACAAGGCCGGACGTACACCGGAGCAGGCAGGCATGCAATTGCTGGCCATCCCGTTTTGCCCGACACATGCAGAATACGTGTATTTACAGGGCCGCCAGATACTGGCAGACCAGATGGAGTTCCTGCTGGCGCACTTTCCACGCAACAGTATCCTGCGCAGACGGGTGGAAGAAGGCGAATCATTGCTGGTTTAAACCCCGACCGCTAAGATAGCGGGTTATGAGCCTGCAACCTGTCTACCTGGTCGATGCCAGCATTTATATATTCCGCGCCTGGTTTTCCATTTCAGATGAATTCGCTAATACGCGCGGCGAGCCAACCAATGCTGTTTATGGTTTTACCGGTTTTTTGTGTAGCTTGCTGGAACAGACCAGAGCCAACCACATCGGCATAGCGTTTGATGAGTCGCTGACAAAGAGTTACCGCAATGAAATATATCCCGACTACAAAGCCAATCGCGACCCGGCACCTGAAGAACTGAAAAGACAGTTCAAATGGGCCAGGGATGTGGCGGAGTCCCTGGGCTTGAGCTGTTTTGGCGACGATCAATACGAGGCAGACGACCTGATCGGTACGCTGGCGGCCCACTGGCGCAAACGTGGCCACCCCGTGTGTGTCATTACCAGTGATAAAGATCTCGCCCAGTTAATCGACAAGAACGACACCTGGTGGGACTTCACCCGCAACCGCAAACTCGGGCGTGCCAAAATTAAGGATAAGTTCGGTGTATATCCGGAACAGATCGCAGATTTTCTGGCGCTGACCGGTGACAGCGTTGACAACATACCGGGCGTCCCTGGCGTTGGCCCCAAGTCTGCGGCCGCCCTGTTGAGCCATTTTGAAAACCTGGAGTCGCTCTGGGAGCGGCTTGAGGAAGTGCAGTTCCTGAGTATCCGTGGTGCTAAATCCCTGCACAAAAAGTTGCATGACAACCGCGGTGCTGCCGAACTTGCGCGCCGCCTGACGATTATTGAAACCGAAGTCCCCTCAGCGCTGCGGAATCCTGATATTGCCCGAGGCGAGCTCGACGAAGCCCGCCTCAACCGCTTGTTTGATGAGATGGATTTTGGGCAGATGCTGAGACGCCGCTGTTTACTTACAGCCTAATCCTCTTTGGCTTTTTCCTGCTCGGCACGGAATTTCTCACCGCGTTTTCGGAGGAACTCCTGCATATCCGGCGGCTCCAGATTCCGGCTGGAATCCAGCGGTGTGCGTAACACCGTAACAGGTTTAAGACCGGCTTTATTATTGACCCATTGACTACTGCCAAAATAGTAAAGATCTTCGCCAACGATCACGCCATAGCTCGGAAAGTCGAACTCCGGCTGCGCAACAGCCAACGGCCTGACTGCTTCCACCCTGGTGCCACTGGAATCAAGTTGCAAACGCATGACCCGCTGCGGCTTTATACCGTTTTGAATAACAATCAGGCGATTGTTCCACAGGTACAAGCCGTCTATGCCACCAACATTCAGTGTTGCTGGCACAGCCAACTTGCCGGATCGCCCTGCTTCAGTATCAATTACAAGGATGCCCAACTCGCGGTCAGCCACATACAGCAGGCGCCCATCAGGCTGCATGGCGATGCCACGCATGCTGACCATGTCTTTGGATGCGACAACTGCCTTTAGCTTTTGCTCGTTTGCAAACTTGCTGTAAATAATGGGCAGCGATCGGTCCGCGATGAAAATATCCCCCTTGGGACTAAGTACCATGCTTCCCAGACGATGGGGCAGCCCATCCACCGGCACCGGATAGCGGCGTATCAGTTCGAGGGTCTCGAGATCGAATTCAAACAGTGCAGAGCGCCCATTGTCAGCGATATTTAAACCTGAAAATGCTGCTGTAGCTGCACTGGTGACCCACAATTTCTTGCGCGATTCATCTACCAGGATATCAAAAACAGACCACATGCCGTTGGCATCGTCAGCTTTGAGCAACTCGGTGACCTGGCCGTCTTTACTGACTGCAAGAATGCGCCCTTCAGCAATGGTCCCAATCAAGAATTTCTGACGACTTTCATCCCAGGTAATACTCTCAGGCAGAAGCACGTTATCCGGCAATGTAAATACGAGCTCGGATTCCCCCACTGGCTCAGCGGCCATCTTCATCAGGTCATTGACGTAATCAAACACTTCTGTTTCTCTGATATTCGTGCTGTCGTCTGTCTTTAAAAAATCATAAGCAAGCCCCTGTTGTTGCATTCGCAGCATCAGGTTGTAGGCAAGGGGTTTTTCATCCAGTAATGCATAGGCAATAACCAACTGATACATATACTCGCCGTTATTTGGGCGCTTGCTGTTCAGTTGTTCCATAACCTTGCGAAAAGTCAGGTAATCTTTTGCGGCATAGGCTTCATTTGCCTTAACCAGTAAAGCAGGTACGTTGTCAGGCAGGACCTCAGCCGTAGTGGCGGTGGTGTCAGTCTGGGCTTGTGAATGAAAACTGGCCAACAATAAAATAACAGCCAGAATGAGGGCTGGAAAGTATGTTTTTAATAATTTTTTCAATATGCTTATCCTCTAAATTCCACCCATTTGATTGAGTAAACAGAATTTGGTTCAGTAGGAGCCTGTCGGTCTGTATCGACGGGTTCCTGGCCGGATTACTCCCGGAGAGATACAATCCGGGAAGTTTATCAGAGCATTGGGCGGACCTGTGGCAAATAGCGAAAAAATTCATTATAGCGGTCGTTACCTCGGCCTTAAAGAGCGTAGTCATTGGGAGTATGCCTACCGCACGAATGCCAGCGGTGTTGTCGTTATCGTGCCGGTCACCACGGCTGGCGAATTGGTACTGGTTGAACAGTACCGCATCCCGGTTAATGGCCGTGTGTTGGAACTGCCGGCCGGACTGGTGGGCGATTGCGGTGATCCTGGAGAGGATTTCAAAGCAGCCGCCCACCGGGAATTGATCGAGGAAACCGGCTACCGTGCAGCCTCCCTGAAAGAACTGCTGACCAGCCCAAGCTCACCGGGTATGGCAGATGAAATGATCACGATTTATTTTGCCAGTGGGTTGGAGCGTGTAGGTTCCGGTGGCGGCGATGGCAGTGAGGACATTATCGTTCACCACGTACCGCTGGACGGTGCTGTGGCCTGGCTGGAAGCGCGCATGGCAGAGGGTTTCATGCTCGATCCTAAAATTTATGCCGGTTTGTTCTGGGCACAAATACATGCTTGACCACCCATCCGATAATCGCCAACATGACGTCCTCACCTGAACGCGGAAGTACCATGCATGAACTGCTACCAAAAATCACCCTCCTGTTTGTCATTACCGGACTGCTCAGCATGAGCGAGGCTTCCGCAAACCCGCCGGTGGCAATCGTCATCCATGGCGGTGCCGGCACCATCACCCGGGCCAGCATGACTGATGAAAGAGAAGCCTCGATCCGCGCCGCGCTCGAGACATCAGTGCAGGCCGGCTACCAGGCACTGCAGCGTGGCGCTCCGGGAACAGAGGCGGTCACCACGGCCATCAACGTGTTGGAAAATTCACCGCTGTTCAATGCCGGTCGGGGGGCCGTGTTCAATGCAGCGGGTAAAAACGAGATGGATGCCTCCATTATGGAAGGTGCGGGCCTCAATGCCGGCGCGGTTGCCTCCGTGTCCCATATCAAGAACCCGATCAACCTGGCGCTGAAGGTCATGACAAATTCAGAGCACGTGATGCTGATCGGCGAGGGCGCCGAAGAATTTGCCCGCCAGCAGGGCTTTGAGATGATGGACCCGGCGTATTTCTACACGGATTTCCGCTGGCAGCAACTGCAGCGCATCAAGGCCGAAGAAGCCGGGCAAAAGAAAACCGCCCGGCAGGATCAGCATGACCAATGGTTCTCCACCGTTGGTGCTGTCGTGTTGGACCAGCAAGGCAACCTGGCGGCCGGCACGTCCACCGGCGGCACTGCCAACAAACGCTGGGGGCGCGTGGGTGACTCCCCCATCATCGGTGCGGGCACCTATGCCAATAACAACAGTTGTGCAGTCAGTGCAACCGGCCACGGCGAGTTTTTTATCCGCTACGTGGTGGCTTACAATATTTGCAACCGGGTGGAACTCGGCACGCCGCTGGCTGAGGCCGCCGCTACCGTGATTAACGACGTCCTGGTCAAAGCCGGTGGCGAAGGCGGTGTGATCGCCATGGACCATG
>VAPH01000338.1_pt1 | contig 20676 bp, 20 predicted proteins | sample 3393861 | NCBI WGS metagenome assembly VAPH01 (sample SAMN08290439, study PRJNA428436) | hydrothermal vent metagenome | isolation source: Deep-sea hydrothermal vent chimney | place: Atlantic Ocean: South-mid Altantic Ridge | reverse complement strand
GTCAGCCACCATCCATTGAAGCTGCATATACCTGACTTTAAAATAACAGCCTTATACATTGTACATCAAAAGGTTACCGTCTAGCGGGCTTGCTGGTTCTGACCCTCCTCCTCAAAATAAAACATGCTGATGCCTGCGGTAACCTGGCCAGCGTCGGCGTGGCTTTGCTCAAATGGCGCGATGATCTTTCTGGCCCGCTCATCCGACTCCAGAAGAAATACCCTGACCATCTCCCGCAACTTTCTGCTGTCTTCCTTCTTCAGGCGGTTGGTCCAGCAGCCTTGCTGATAAAAAGGTTCGCCACTTTGTGAGGAGGCATCCAGGTTATGGGCAATGGTATCAACGAGATTGCCCACCACCGCCATGCCAATTTTTGCATGCTCAGTTTTGTCGTCGGATTCAAATGGCGTGTAGCGCTTGTCAATCATACGGACAGTGTTCGAAGCTTTATCGACCACGATTGATTGACTGGCCTCCAGCCTTTGCAGAAACGAGGTCACCGTCACGCCGCGCGTGGACACCGATTCGCCAATAAGAGATTCGAAACTATAAGCTGAGCCCCGGATCGACAGCGCCCTGGGTTTACCGGACTCAGAATCCCGGTATTTTGGATGGCTTTCCCAGACATCCAGGACACTGCATTCGGGTGTTATTTCACTTAAAAACCGTTCCTCCTGGTAAAACGGTTTCAGATAGCTGTCATTGCGCTTGATTTTTGTAATGGTGCGTGTATCAAAACCAGTAATGACGGCCAACGTCGTCAGTGTCGCATTCTTTCCCGGCGTCTCCTGCCGGAGCATCTCCTCCGCCTCTTCGACAAAAATTACCTGAATCATCTCCTGAAGTTTTTTCAGGGACATGCGGCCAAGCAGCATGCGAATCAGCTTTCTGAAAACACTCTCGACCGCTCGCGTGAGGATGGCGGCATCGCGCAATGGAGGGTTGCTGGGTGAGGCCATAAGGATCTCCGTATGCTGGTAAGCTCATTTCCCTGATAGTAAGCAACGCAGACACCAACCGAATTCAACCAGTCAGAACCTAGCGCGTCTCCAGCACTCACACAAGGCAAAGTCCAGCCTGTGCAACAAGCTGAAACATTGCCCTCCCTGTTCACAGGTGATTGCGGATCCCTTTTCAGCCAGATTGAGTGCCTTCCCCCCGGCAACACGCCATCCGGCCATCCGATTCGCCTGTAGCCCAGGGTCCCCCCTATCTTGACGTCCTGTTCTTGATGTTTTGGCCACTTACGTCTTTTATTGACGCTTTTATTCCTGAATGACAAATATGTCATAAATTGACATATATGTCAATTTATGAATTGTAGGGAATATGCGCGCAGGTTTGTAAGCATACGCTTATCAATGCGTATACGATTGTTATACCGGATGTTTTTATATATTTGGATACGCTGTGGCGAAATTGACCCGGTGGCTCACTATTTCATTATCATCATAAATATGACCCCGGTCAGGGTCAGGCTTATGCCCGCCAGCTTGCGCCGGCTCATTTTCTCGCCCAGCATCAACCAGGCCAGCAGCACGATGAATGCACCATTGGTCTCATTGAGTACCGACGCAACCGAGGCATCAATCAGCTTGTAGCCCGCCAGCCACATGATCAGTGACAGGTAGGTCGCCAGAAACGACGCTGTAATCACCGTGCCCCAGGGCTGGGCTTGTCGGAAATTCTGCCGGGCAGCCTGCCACCGCCCCGGCAACAATAATAAGAACAGCATGGCGCCCACACCACCCGCCAGGCGTAATTCAACGGTCCAGAGGAATGGCCGGGTTTCGAGTATTTCTTTTACCATAACGATACCGACAGCCATCATAAACATGGCGCCAATACCATAAAACGCGCCTTTTTTGAGGTCGCCGGCATCCACCTCCGAGCGGTGCACTCGCCAGGTCACCAGTAAAACGCCGGACACGACCATGAAGAAGCCGAGCCATTGCCACAAGACCATCCGTTCGCCCAAAAAGATCGTCGAAAGCAGTATGACGAAGGGGCTGAACAGACTTGCCACGATACCGGTACGGCTGGCGCCCATCAGGTTCAGCGCGCGCAGGTACCAGGTGTCCGCCAGTGCGATTCCCAGCAGGCCAGACGTGACGGTAATAAGCAATTCGGACAGGGAATAGTCCGGCAGTGCCAGGCCGTTAAAAACCAGGATGGTCGGGATCAGCAGAACAAAGCCAAGGCTGTTTTTGAAAAGATTCAGTTCGAAAGGTGGCAGTGTCTCACCCGAGCGCCGCAGCATAATAACGGCCAGCGCCCACACCAGGGCGCTGGACAGGGCAAAGACCTCACCCCAGCTCATTCATGATATCCCGGCATCCTGACTCGAGCGCCAACCGCACCCTTTTGTCCGGACAAAAACCTACTCCACGACCGTGGCATGGATCAACATGACCGGCTCCAGCGGCACATCCTCCGCATCAAGGCCTTCACTGTAGCCTGTCGGCACAGCGGCGATGGCCTCCAGCACGTCCATGCCGGAAATGACTTCACCAAAAACCGTGTAACCCCAACTGCGGGAACTGGGATCCAGGCTCGCGTTATCACTCATATTGAAATAGAACTGTCGCGTTGCCGAATGTGGATCTTCGTAACGGGCCATGGCAATGGTGCCCGTAACATTCTGCAAGCCATTGCCCGACTCGTTGCAAACCGGTGCATGCATGGTTTTTTCTTCAAGCTCCCTGGTATATCCGCCGCCCTGCACGACAAACTCGGGCATGACACGATGGAAAATTGTACCGTCATACTCCCCTTCCAGCACATAGCGCAGAAAGTTATTGACGCTCGCCGGTGCTCGCATGCGGTTCAACTCGACCACCACCGCCCCCATGCTGGTCTCGAGCTTGACACTCGGAAACAGGTTATCCGGGATCATTTCCTGTGGAAAACAGTCCGGATCAGCAGACCAGGACGTAACAGGAAGCAACAATAACAGCATGACAAACTTTTTAATCATGGATACACTCCGCTGGTATGCAGTCAGGGTGTTCACCAGCCCCGGCTTGCACATTTTTAAAACAGCTTACAGGAACATGCCATTTTGAACCTTCTCAAATCAATATTCATCTCCGGATTTGTCACCTGGCTGACACTGGTGACGATTTATGCCGTGGTTGAACTGGCCAGGGGCATGGAACCCATGCTTTCCTGGCTCGGCCTGGCCCTGACAGCTTTTGCACCATTGGTTTTTTTCATCAAGGCATTCGTTGCCAAATCCGCCAGGACGCCACGCCACCCGGTCGAGTACAGCATACTCAGCGGAGCGGGTCTGGCCCTGACCATGGCCATGTCCTATCGCTATGGCGAGGCCGCCGGTATCGTGCATATCTGGGCCTTCATTACCTTACTGGCCTGGCTGGCCTACCTGCTTTGGTATTCCGTGTTCAGAAACCGCGATGCGACAGCCCTGAGCGTGGGCGCTGCACTACCGGATTTTCAGCTGGAAACCCTGGATGGCCATGTGGTTTCTTCGGAAAGTTTCAGGGCCAGGCCACACCTGTTACTTTTCTACCGCGGCAACTGGTGTCCGTTTTGCACTGCACAAATTACCGAACTCGCTGCAGCCTATCGCCGGCTTGAGGCACTCGGCCTCACGGTCGTGTTGATCAGCCCCCAATCCAGCAAAAAGAATCAGCAACTGGCCGCACGATTTGATGTACCGATGGTGTTTTTGAGAGATCCGCACAATGCCGCAGCCAAAACACTGGGTATCTTTCAGAAATGGGGTACACCCATGGGTATGCAACTGCTGGGGTATGAATCCGACACGGTCCTGCCAACCGTCATTCTGACCGACACACAGGGTGATATCGTATTTGCCGACCAAACCGACAACTATCGTGTTCGCCCCGAACCGGGGGATTTTGAAGCGCTGTTAAGGGCGAAAAGCCAGGATCTTTAAGCTGCACCTCAAGCCGGGTTCTGTGCGTCTTAAACATGCCACTACGCGGTGTGCCGGTTAAATCAGGCTGCTTCGCTTGACAGCATAACGAACCACACCGGCCTCGGAGCCGGCACCGGTCAACTGAAAGCCGTTTTTCTCCAGCACCCGTATGGATTGGGTCAGGTAAGGAAAGGTTTCCGCACAGACTTCCAAGACATTGTGGTGTGAGAATGCCCAGCCAACCAGGCTTGCCACCGCCTCGGTCGCCAGGCCCCGGCGCTGGTAACTGTCCAGCACGGAATAGCCAATTTCAACCGAGCCGGATTCATTCGGACGACCTTTGAAACCACAAATCCCCACCAGTTCACCCGGCTCATCTGAAGTCATCAGGTACCAGAACGACCAGCACTGCTCGGTGGGGTCGCCCAGTTGCAGCAAGGCATAACGCATGGTTGCAGGCCCATACAGGTCAGGTGGCCATGACGCCGGTACGGTGGCCCCCAGCGCCTCTGCCAACTGCTCTCTGTCAGTGATGTCCTTGTTGATTAATTCCGTGGTGGCGGCTATCAAATTCAGGCGTGTAGATTTAACCAGCCTCAGTGAAGAAGTCTGCACGGGCTTATGCATGATAAGCCGCCATTAAGTGCACCCAGGCCGGTTGCATTTCTGACCTTCGTGCCGCTGGCCAGAGCTTCCACAGTGACCGATTGAGCCGCAACAGGTTACTTGTGCCGTTGACGGCCTGCCCGGGTGTGAAGCGTGCCCGGTCAAAATCGATCAGGAATACCTGTGCTTTCGCATCCAGCAAAATATTGCAGGCATTCAAATCCGCATGCCAGACCCCGGCGATGTGGAAGCGACGAATACACCGGCCGACATCGGCCCACAACGCCAGCCATCTTTCGGTATTGGCACGGGTAGCAGACAACACCTCAACCAGTGTTTGGGCACCTGCAATGCGAGCAGTCATAATTGCACCGCTTGCAAAAAAGCCGCGATGCTCGCACAAGGCAGCCACTGGCCGGGGCACGGGCAAACCCGATTCATGCAGAGCTGTCAGCACATTAAATTCACGGAACGGCCTGGACCTCGCGACCGTTGAGAAAAAATAATGCTGGCGACTGAGTTTCGCCGCCCACCCACCACGCAGATACCGGCGCAGCACAACAGAACCAAAAGGTGCATCGATAAACCATGCACTGCCGCGACCGGTCGCCTGCCCCTGCAGGGCATTGCGCGCCAGCCAGTACCCGGCATCGAAACTTTCAACCGCGGGCAACTCCAGGCACCCGGCATCATAGATGATGGCCCTTGATTGTTGTTTGTGGACTGCAGGCTTCATGTATGGTTTATTCTAACCCGAATCATGCAAAAGGAATGTGGGTGACCAGTCAATCAATATGTATTTTGCGGCTTTCCGCCATCGGTGATGTGACCCACGTGTTGCCGGTGATCAATACCATCCGCAAATTTCAGCCACAAGCACATATCACCTGGATCATCGGCAGGCCTGAAGCCCGGTTATTTCAGGACTTCAAGGGTGTGGAGTTCATCGTATTCGATAAAAAAGGTGGTATTGGCGCCATTCGCCGACTCAGAAAGACCCTCAAGGGCCGCCGCTTTGATGTGCTGCTGCATATGCAGGTTGCAGCGCGCGCCAATATACTCAGCAAGCTGGTCAGGGCACCGCTGCGTATCGGCTGGGACAAGCCACGCTGGCGGGACGGGCATCAATGGTTTATCAACCGCTCGGTGCGCAGCGTGCCACAGCAACACCAGGTTGATGCGTTCCTGGAGTTTGCGCGGGCACTGGCCAGCGCAGATGATGAACCACTGGGGCCTCCGGAATGGCGGCTACCCGTTTCCCGGCAGAACATTGAATGGGCTGAGCAGGTGCTCGGTAGCGGACCGCCCATCCTGATGATCAGCCCCTGCTCCAGCCACAAGCTGCGTAATTGGGCGCCTGATCGTTATGCCGGCGTGGCTGATCACGCGATTGAAAAACTGGGCATGCGCGTCGTATTGACCGGCGGACCTTCAGAGATGGAACTGAACACCGGGCAGGAAATTGCAACCGCAATGCGGCACAGTGTGCAGAACCTGATCGGCAAAGACACCCTCGGTCAGTCGGTTGCGTTGCTGCAACGTGCCACCATTTTGCTATCACCCGATTCTGGCCCCGTCCACCTGGCTACGGCGCTTGGCACGCCTGTGCTCGGTTTATATGCAGCCACGCCGAGCCGGCGCTCAGGCCCCTACAACAGCCTTGAACTGTGCGTTGACAAGTACGCCACGGTTGTTCAGCAATTCAAACGCAGGCAGTCTCATGAGCTGCGCTGGGGCCAGCGGATAGAGTTTCCGGGTGTCATGGATCTGATTGAAACGCAGGAAGTGATCGCCAGGCTTGATGCCTTTATGCAGGCTGCTTATTGATAATCCCGGTAGGACTTTTCTTCGACAATTTCCGAGCCCAGATAGCTGTTGAGTGCCTTTTTGGCGTTGGCGCGCTGGTCATTGGTGACATAGACGCGCCTGGCCAATTCGATAAAGTGCTGATCAAACTCCTTCGCCCGTTCCTTGTCACGAATATCGTCTTCAATCTCCCATAAGGCTTCATTGATGGCTTTGAGTTCAGCGTGAATTCGGTGGATGGTTTCATCCGGTTCAACCGATTGCTGCCATGTTTTGAGCAACAGCTCGAGTTCTCGCCGCACATTGGCCACCTTATCCGGATCGCTGATCCGCTCAGATTTGATTTCGAGAATGGTAATTTTATCGAGTACTTCGCCCGGTGATACCGGTACCTGAATGATGTCCATGCTTATGCTTATACCTTTGCTTGCGCAACCCCTATCCGGGCCTGCATTAATTATTGTCCACTTTACGTCTTTTCCATAACATTTTAACCACAGAGATCAGGTTATTGGTCGTCCAGTACAAAACCATTCCAGCCGGAAATGTATAAAATAAAATCAGGAAGCCCAGTGACATGAAAGCAAGGTTGCGCGACTGCCTGCGCTGTAGTGCCGCATCCATGGCCGGGTGTGCATGCAGCTTTGAGGCGATGAAAGAAAATCCGGTCATGATAAATGGCAGCAGATTCAGGTACTCGCCAAAAAATGGCAGCCGTAACGGCAACTTCATAAACGCATCGGGACGGGATAGATCTGCAATCCACAGGAACGACTCGCCTGACAGGTGAATGTTTTCTGCCAGCATGTCAAAAGCACCGATGAATACCGGGATGACCACCATGACACCCACCAGGCTTTTCAGGCTGTAAAGTGGGTGGACGCCCGCTTCCTTATACATCGCAATGATTCTTTCCGACTGCGCCGCACCTTTATAGGTCTTCTTGATACCCGACAGGATGGGGGCCAAACGTGCGTCGGTTTCATGAACCTGGTTCTGTAAACGATCGGCTATCCTGCTCAACGGCTGCATCAATATACTGACCAGCACCGATAACAGGATGATCGCCGGCCCCCATTGCGGCAGCAGCAAAGCAATGCCGCTGAGCAGGTAGTAAAATGCCTGGCTAATCCAGCGCAACCAGAACCACAAGCCCGAGTACATCAAGTGCTCGAGTTCAGGGGCTGCCGCGCTCAGTGCAGCAGGTTCAATCGGGCCCAGGTACACATCCATGCGTAGCGGTTGCCGGCTGTTCAATCGCATGGCAATGCGCGCATCTTCAACCGATTCACCACTCACGGCATTAAGCGGTACAGTGGAATGTGCCAGTATCATGGCGGTCCAGAAGCGGTTACGGAAACCAAACCAGCTCGAGCTGTCACGTTCTGGCTGCTGCGTTTCATCCAGCCCCACGGCATCGACCCCGGTGACTTCGCCTGCACTCCCGGTAAAGAACAGGTAGCGTGATTGTTCCAGCAGATAGCCAAAACCACTGGATGGTGGAGGCCTGAACTGGGCACCACTCATCAGTACCGCCTGGCCGGTTCCATGCGTTGTGACGGAAATCAGCCAGCCCTGCGCTGGAATCTGCCAGCGGCGCACCGGCTGGCCACGATCATCCACAAAGCTCAGGATGGTGGAAGTATCGGTTTCGGTTCGTTCAAGCTGTAATTTTGAGGCCGGCTGTTGCGCAAAGACGAGCATACCCTCCGGTGCCGACAATACGCGGGTGATTGCATCCCGGTCGCTGCAATCAGGAAAACAGGACTGCACGCGGAGCAGATCCCCCTGACCACTAAACTGCAGGCGCAGAGACTGTGTAGTGACACTTACCCCGGCCCAGGCAAAAGTGGATTGCAGCAGGCTCAACACGAACAGCCAGCGCATTGTCCTACCGATAGTCATTGTTGATGAAAGCGTGAGTTTTCACGCATCACGGCCTGCAGAACATCCGCATTGAATCGGGGGTGTTCCACTAAGCGGTAGTTGCTGTCACGGACCTCATACAGGCCATTGGGGAAAGTGATCGTTACCTGCCCGGGCTCCAGCACGGCATAGTTATAATAGCTGCCCACAATCAGCCAATCCCATTGCGGACCGTCATACAGGTCATGACCACTTGAATAATCGGTGGCCGGGTTGGTACAGCCCAATAACCGGCGCATTAACGTCGGTACGACATCGTAATGTGATGTTCGCTGTGCAATCACCTGCGGCGTAATGCCCGGCCACGCCAGCAACATCGGCACCTGCAGTTGGTAACGGCTATAGCCGGAGCCGTGCCCCTTCACCCCATCACCGTTTTCATTGAACTCTTCACCGTGATCGGAAGAGATGATTACCACGGTATTGTCCGTCAGTCCCCGGCGTTCCAGGTCCGTCAGTATCTGCCCGACCAGGTCGTCGACAAACATCACCGCAGTTGTGTAGTCGGCAAATATATCCGGCATCGGATCCTTAGGATTGGCCGGCACCCGACCGGCGTACTCCGGCGGATAAACTTTGACATTGACCGCATCATAAAAAAGGAAAGCAAAGAATGGTTTTTTCTGATCCCGCTGATCCAGCCATTGCAGCCAATCCGCACTGGCAATCCGGTCCCGTTCCCAGGCCGAGGTGGCCGGTGTACTGGTTTCTATCCTGAGCTTTGGCACACGAGCAAATGCAGTCCGCTCCAGCGCCACCGGCCGGTAAAGATTCGCACTGCTGAACAAGCCCATCTGATAACCATTCAAGGTCAGCTGATCCATTAAAACCGGAGGCTTCTGCAGCGATTCAAAGCTGCTGAAGTAACCCGGTGGCAATCCATAGAACAAGCTGAACACGCCCATACGTGAGGAGTTACCACCACTGAAATGATGTGTAAACCACGTGGCGCGCTGCTGCTGGAAACGGTCCATTTGCGGTGTATGCCCGCTTCCCAACATATCACTGCGCAGGGCATCCACCAGGATGATCAACAGATTCAGGGCTTGCGACCCATTGCGTTTGACGGGTGAACACTGCAGTGGTGCCAACGGGTAGTTCAGGTCTGCAACAGCTGACTGATCCAAGCCCCCTGCCATGCGTGCAGCCAATTGCCGCTCCCTGCTTTGGCTGATATTCACCAGACCGTATTTGACCAGCAGTTTTTTAGCCGTGAAGCCCCGCTGCACGGGCAACTGCTGTGCGACGCGGGTCACCGGTACGTAATAACTCGCGTCTGCCCACGCAAAAATACCTTGCGCGACAACAAATAAAACCGTGATTACAGCAGCCAGCAGGCCGCCGCGATGCGAGGGCGCCGCGCCCACCCAGGACCAGACCCTGCGGGCCAGCAGCATCTCAAACAGCAATCCGATCACGAACATGGTTGCAGCAAATATCCAGCTCGATGAACCCAGGATTTTCAGGGTCAGGAAATTGATATGAAAGCGGCTTTGCGACCACAGCAGGCTGTCCAGCACGATGATTGAAATCATTGCCGCCATCAAAAAGACAGCCAGGGCCTTCACCAGCCCAAATGATGGCCGCACCAGAATCACCGGGGTCAGTAACACCAACAAGGGCAACAGGGCAAGCCAGCTGTAGTTAGAGACATAAATACTGACCAGGTACACCCAGGCCAGGGCCGTACCGGCGACGGGGCCACTACCCATGTAACGCAGACCAATTACACCCAGAACGACCGCATTGGCCATCGCGAACCAGCCCAACCAGCGCCAAAGCTGGCTTCTGGTTTGTTGCCGGGCTTTTAACCTGGGCTGTTTACGCGATTCTGACTCAGACAACTTGCTGCTCCCTTGCCAGGGCTTTTTCATCGGCCAGACGTGCAATTTCAACGGCCCCCAGCATGACACTGCTGCCAATATTAAAAACCATCTGTGGGCGCAGCACCTGCATGGCCCGCCGGAATTTCCCACAGGACTCCAGCAACCGGGAGATCACCTGCGGAACCGCAGCAAGATTTTCAGGTGAAACCACTTCACCCGCCAGTTTGCGGAAGGAAACCTCCAGCGGTTCAATGCCAAGCATCTGCCAGTCCGGATTGCGCACTCGCCGCGGCAAGTCGATGAACAAAACAGGCTTTTCCAAACCCAGCGCATATTCAATTGCCATCGCAGACCAGTCACTGATAAGAATATCAGAGCGCAACAGCGTAGCGCTTTCACCCATGCGATCCTGGTATTCAAAGTTAGCATGCCCGCCGTACCGGACTTGCAGTTTGCGCACCACTGCGGGCGTCAACGCCAGAGTCTGATAATGAGGCCGGACGATAACGTGGTAACCCGCATCCAGCAGCAACCCGGTCAATTCATCACCACAGGTATTAAATATCGAATCGTCACCCCAGGTGGGTGCAATCAATACAACAGGCGGGTTGTGACGGTCACTTTCTGGCTGTCGCGATGCGGCGGCGGTCAGCAGGTATTCCAGCCGTGGATGCCCATATTCAAACAGGTTACGCGCCGGCAGACCCGCCATGGACTCTCGCTTGCGCAACTCATCAACATGATGCGGACCCACACAAAACAGGCTGTCATAGGCGTCATACGAATTGGCATGATCCACCATATGTGTGCTGCCCAGCGCGTGAAACAGGTAAACATAATGCACTGGATTGATGGACTTCTTCAATTGCAGGTTATCCAGATCCATCATCGACAGGATCACGACATCGGCTTTTTGCATGTTGAAGTGCAAGGTCAGGAAGAACCCTGCGGGAATGCAGATGGTTTGCAAAAGATCATGCTGCCGGGATAATCCCGGGTCAGAAGCATCGGAGGCCACATAGGTGACTTTCCTGTGCAGATCGACATTGAGTGCTTCAACCAGGGGCTCGAAGTAATGCCAGTCCTGACCGCTCTCCGAATACATGACAATGTTTCGCCAGTCTGCAGATAAGCGACGATAATTGTGCCAACCCGACCAGGCTTTGAATATCCCCATGCGCCTGGCAACCTGTCAGGTGGCCCCGTCACCGGCATCTGAATCAATATCGGCGTCTTTGCTGTTGCCGGTTTGCACCGGTCTGGTCTTGAAAAATGCCTTGATCCGATACCAATATGTCTTGACCGCCAGGACCAGCGAAGCAAATAGCCCCACGATGGCCGAGATCACCATGCTGCCGGTGGTTGGATCCAGGTAAGCCGAGGCTGATACGGGTAGCAACAAGACGATAATCATGACTAACACCGACCGCAGCTGCAACACAGGTGCTGGTTTATGTTTGCTCATGGTCCTGGTTCTCATGCGGGAATCACTGACTGGAAGGCCTGCTCCAGGCGAGCCATATCGTAATCACTGATTTCACCCATCGTGGAAACGCGGAATAACTGTGCCGCCAGATCACCTTGCCCTGCATAGATTACAAAGCCGTGCTGCTTTAAGCCGTCATGTAGTTCAGCGTAGCTTAAACCCGCTGGCAGACAATAGCTACGCAGCACACAGGAGCTCTCATCTGCAGGCAACCACGGCCGCACACCCAGCTTATCCAGGATTGCAGCCACATCGGATGCCAGCCTGCGATAGCGTGTCCTGCGTGCTTGCCAGCCACCCTGCTTGTGCAGTTCCTGCAGTGCTTGCGCCAGTCCTGACATGGCATTCACCGCCGGTGTAAACGGCGTTGAACGCTTTGCCTGGTGCTCTGCCCACAAGGGTAAATGCAGACTCAGGCTGCGAGGTTCGATGGCCTGCTGCAGTGCCGCAGGCCGGCACAATACCATGGCAAGCCCCGGAATTCCGTGCAGGCATTTATTTGCGGTGACAGCAATGGCTTGCAAAGAGGTGCTGCCAAAAGGGATAGACTCAGCGGCGAAACTGGATACTGCATCAAGCAACAACTTAACATCGTATTCGACACATAAAGCAGCAATTTCATCGACTGGATTCAACCTGCCGGTGGTGGTTTCGTGGTGCACTGCGACGACGTGGGACAGGTCTCCCGCTGCCAGTAATTCAGCCAGTGTGTCCAGCTCGATTTCCGCACCCCATGGCGCATGCAACACCCGGTAACTGATTCCGTATATGGCGGCCAACTTACTCAGCCTTTCACCATATACGCCATTTTCCAGCACCAGCACCTGCGCGTCACGTGCAACCAGAGAGGCCATCATGGCCTCCACCGCCGATGTACCGGAGCCGTTAATCAGAACTGCAGCCCACATTTCAGGATCACATTGGTAAATATTCAGCAAGGCCCTGATAACCTGATCCTGGAGGTTAAAGAACTCCGCTTCGCGATGGCAAAGGTCCGTGCGTGTTACCGCCCGACGCACACCCTCGCTGAGGGAAACAGGGCCGGGATTCAGCAGAATGGCTCTCATACGCTACCTGAGAGCAAGCGGTTGGGGGGTAAAAAAAATCATTGCAAATTAATCGGCATGCAATCACCCCCCCTGGCTGACGACCCACAACCAGATTCCACAACTTCCCAGGTACAGGCTGATGGGCAATTCACCGTTGCGGATGAGCGACTGGTAAGTATCCCAGCCATCGGATTTCAAATCAGCCCACTTAAAGCGACCGGGAATGACGGCACGGATATTCTTGCTCCACGTCCGCCACTCATCTTCAAAAATGCTTTCCAGCTTGCTGTCTTCGTAGGCAATGGCGGCTGGATACCAGATGAGGAAAAACAGTATCACGCCGATCCACACATACAGATTGGCAGCAGCAATGGAAAAACCTGTCAATATCAGTATGTTACCCAGGTACAATGGGTGCCTGACCAGGGCGTACGGTCCGTTGGTTGCCAGTTGTTTGTTCTTGTGAATAAACCCGGCGGCGTAAATCCGGAAAACCTGGCCTAAAGCCGCGACCGTCAAACCAGCAAGTACCCATTCCAGACCCGGGCGTGCAAAGTACGCAGCCACCGCCACCAACAGCAAACCAATACTCTGGCGTAAGATTTCGTTGTACCGGATGCGATCAAACCAGCCCATAATACCGGTGCGGTTGCCGCTGCGAAGGATTCTGTCTGAACTCATGTGTCACTCCACTGTATAAGCGCTGATTTTACAAGATTTTTCCTTATGATATGACGGTTTTATCATGGCATGACACGCAGGTGCCGCATCAGACGACGCGCTACATCTGCAGGTTTGCTCGTCGGGCGCGGCAACCCGTGCGGCACACCCCTGCCCGTCAGGATGTGCATGAATGCAGGTGCACCACTGTTCAGGAAACTGCCCAAATCCTCAAACCTGCCATGCGGGAAGACATTCAGATACCCGCAAGCCCTGGCAATTGCCGGAAAATCAATCGCCGAACTGACCGTGGCCTGCCCACCGGTTGATTCGTGTACCTGATTGTCGAGCAGCAGGTGATAAAAATTGCGATCGGCATACGCGGCCACCGTTGCGAAGTTGCCCATGCGCATCAAAGCAGCACCGTCACCGTCAACGACGACGACCTTTTTGTCAGGCCTGGCCAGTGCCAGACCCAGCCCCAGCGATGAGGCACAGCCCATTGAACCGACCATGTATAGCTGGTTCGGACGGTCTTCGATGGCATAAAGCTCACGCCCGGTAAAGCCCGTGCTGGCAACCACGACCGTCTTGGCCACGCCCGTACAGGCAATGAGTTCCCGCAACACATCATGCCGTGTCGGTAGTTCCGCCACAGCACGCGGTACCGGCCCATAACCCTCGTTGTGAAGAAGCCCCGGCCTGCCCACGAGCCCGGAACTCTGCTGCAGGGACTGGGATGCAACCGCGCCTTTGCGCATGATAAGTGCATAAGGCCTGCCATGGGTGTCCATGTGGGCAACGGCCGCGGCAAGCACGGGCTCGATATCGTATTCGGCCTCCGGAAACCAGCACCATGGTATTGCCATGGTTTCCAGCAGTTGTTGCGTGATCTGCCCCATCAGTGCATGTTGCGGTTCATCCGGCTTACCCGGTTCGCCCCGCAACGTGATGATCAGCAATACCGGGATTTGAAAGACGTGATTCAAAGAGGTCAGCGGGCTCACAGCATTGCCCAGGCCGGAGTTTTGCATCATGGCGACTGATCGGTGCCCAGCCAGCGCGGTACCGGAAGCCAAGGCGACGGCATCGCCTTCATTGGCAGAAGAAATATAACTGAGTCCTGAATCCTCGATGATGTAATTGATAAACGGTGTCAGGTATGAACAGGGTACACCCGCCCAAAAATCAAAACCCAACCGCTTGGCCGGTTCAACAAATTGTCCGGCCTGGATCACTGTTGCTTCACGATGACGACCCCTTCCATCGTGCCTTTATGGCCACAGCCAACATGGAAATCAGAAACAGCAGGCTCAGCAATCCAAAAGAAAGCGTATAGGGATAACGGGCGCTGGGGCTGTCGAGAATAGCCCGCATGGGGTTATCGCGATCCACCGCTATCGGTACTGAATCTCCAACGGTCAGACAGCAAAACGGCCCGAGCGAATCCAACAGGCCTCTTCTGGTGACCAGTATGTACTTCTCACCATAGGCATAGTACTCGATTCTGAACTCCCGGCTGTCACCACTGCCACCGGGGCCTGCCGCATCCACGCTCACAACATTACCAATTGCCGGCCTGAAATTCTGGCTTTGACGGTACTCCCAAACCACTGAAAACGTCAATATGACGGTCAATAACACGGTTATGCGCAGCAATGCTGCGCGCGGTAGTTTGCTTTTTATTGCTGCTGACATAATTCCCTACCAACCCGCTCTAATTAACGCCTGAATAAAACCAGCCCACGAATTGATGTTTTCCACGGAAACGCGCCACCATACTTCCCCGTGATCGGCTCGATTTTCGGCAGGTCCTTGCTGCTATGGCGTGTGGTTTTCCTACAAGATATCACGTCAGTCACTGTATATCGATTTCAGGCCACAGACATAAGCTGGATCTTTGTTATAAAGGCTGGTTATGTCAACGAAGCTGCTGGTTTGTTGCTGAGGAAAAACCATGTCTTCAATCACCCCGGGTATTCTCAAACGCGCCCGCTCGCTCCAGATCCTCGAGATTATTGATATCCATCCAGTGCCCGTTGACGTATTGCACCTGTGGCGCATGACCGTCGGCAACCAGTTGGTTGAGTAAGTCCGGCAAACCGAGGGTATTGAAATCCTTCCTTTGCCGCAGTGTTTCCAGCGCTGCACGAAGCTGTTTGCCCCCCGCGCCCGCTGCCCGCAGCATGCCGATCCAACGCCCGTCGGCCTGCCGGCCCTGGCCGTGTGCTGCGGTGACAATGCGCTCGAGTTTTACCTTTTGCTGATACATTGCGCGGTTATCGGGCGCGGAACAATATGCCAGGTCATTGCTGTTCCCCTTTGCCTCATGAAGCGGCAATGAATCAACAGCTATCAACAACTCAGCATCCCAATCCAGCAGGTTGTGCAACAGGTACGAGCGAAACAGCAGATCGCCGTAAATAATCACTGTATCTGCACTGAATTCTTCTAGCGCACAGCTCAGCGAAGTGAGTTCCCCGGTCGATTCCCAGTCTGCATTGACGACCACATCCGCACCCGGAACATCAATGGCATCGTGCCGGTAACCGGCAACCACGGTAATTTTATTAATTCCCTGCTTTTTAAATTTATCAACCTGATGCCGCAATACCGGCACGCCGGCAACCGGCAGCATTACCTTGGGCCGCTGGCGGGTCAGTTCATCCATGCCCTGGCCTCTTGATGCTGCCAACACAATCGCTGAAACCGGGTGGCTGCCTCCGCGGACATAGCGTTTTTCAGCTTCCAGCAACTCATCAGCTCCCTGCAGGCGGAATACCTCGGAAACCGTCGCGATATGTCCTTCACTTTCCACCAGTGAGTCCGTGTCATGAATGTTGGCTGCAGTCGCCTGCATCGCTGCAATACAACTGCGTATCATGTGGTTGGCCCAGATCACCAGGCTGATACCGGCCTGTTCAAACACCTCGGTCGGCGTTGCATAGTACTTGGTCGGCACCAGCACCAGTGGGCAACGGTTGGCCCACTCTGCTGCGAACTCCAACACCTCTCCAGGCTGGCTGTGTTTGCTGTGGATCAGGATGGCGTCTGCACCCGCCTCGTGATAGGCCTGTGCGCGTTTCAGCGCCTCGTCAAGACCCCAACCGGCGATGAAAGCTTCGACCCTGGCAACAATACAAAAATCATCGTCTGTTTGTGAATCCCTGCCCGCCTGGATTTTGCCGCAGAATGTCTGGATATCTTCCAGCGGTTGCGCTTCACCCCGGATGAAACTGTTTGACTTGGGAAATAACTTGTCCTCTATACAGACGCCGGCCACGCCGATCTGTCCGAGCTTGCGCACCAGGCGCCGCATATTGTTGAAATCACCATAGCCGGTATCACCGTCCAGCAGGATCGGTATCTCGGTGGCATCTGCCATAAACTCCAACTGTGCCAACACCTGGGTCCACGAAAGCTCGTTGTTGTCCCGCACCGCGTGCTGTGCCGACAGCGCCAGTCCTGAGGCCCAAATGCCCTTAAAGCCGGCCTCTTCCACGATCCGCGCGGACAAGCCGCTATGTGCTTCCAGAATGAATTCGGTGCGACTGGATTCCAGCATATTTTTCAGTTGGGTCGTTTTTCGCACGGTGCTTGATTCCTGACCTCAAAAATTTGGCAGATCTTTCCTGATGGCCGGCAATATCTGCTTGATCACCCGCTCCAGATCCTCAGGAAAGTCCACTTCGACCCACGATAAGCCGCTGATGTCTTCACAGGCAAAAGCTGCCGGCTGTGCTAACAATACATCCCGCAGAACCTCCTCATGGGGGGCATCAAGCAAGCCTTCTGCCTTATAACTGGTACAAGTGTGCGCAATTTTCGCACAGATTTCACCGTTGAACTTAAAAAAACCGACGGACTCTCCGAGCGTGTCGTATTGCAGGTCGGCCGGCAGCTTTTTCCTGAACTCAACCATTTTACCTTTATGCATAGCAATTTTGACCGGTTCTTCGCCCACCTCAAACTCCCTGTCGATCAAGTAACAATTTGCTATCGACGAGTCAATGAGGGTCTGCATTATCTGCGGATGGAACAACACGTCTGCATCCATGACAAGGGTGGATTCGCCACTGCAAAGCGCATCCTGTGCGGTCAGCAGGCTGAGGACACTGCCTTTGCTGTAAGCCGGATTATAAGCAAAGGCGATTTCAGGCCGTGATACCAGCGTGCCGACATGATCAATGACCTGATCCGCCTGGTAGCCGACCACCAGCGTGACCTGCTGTACACCAGCACGGAACAAACAATCCAGCTGGCGGGCCAACAGGCTCTTGCCGCCGAATTCCAGCAGGCATTTCGGCCGGGCGTCGGGATTGAACTCCGCCAGTCGATTGCCCAGCCCGGCAGCGAGGATGATTGCGTGCATTGATGACTTCCGTGATTGAGTGAGTATTGTAACCTGCTGACAGGAAAAAAATGTGCAGACCTTAAGGATGCACCAACGGCAGAAGTGCGGCCACTACAAGAATCCACAAGATCAAAACGATGGTGGACATGAATGTCCACCCTACATATAAAAAACGCCCGGATAATCCGGGCGCTTCTGGTATCACATTACCCAAAAGGATAAATCAGTCGTCTTTGCCAACCTCTTTCATGGACAGCCGCACACGGCCCTGCTTGTCCACTTCCAGAACCTTGACCTTGACAATCTCACCTTCGGTGACCATGTCAGTGACGTTCTCCACACGCTCATCGGAGAGCTGTGAGATGTGCACCAGACCATCACGTCCCGGTGTCAGCGAAACAAAGGCACCGAAGTTCATGATCTTGATGACCTTGCCTTCGAAGATCTGACCGGGTTCAATGTCAGCAGTAATCTGCTCGATACGTTTTCGCGCATCATCCCCGGCTTCCAGATTGACAGAACCGATGGTAATGGTGCCGTCGTCAGCAATATCGATGGTCGCGCCGGTTTCTTCGGTGATGCCGCGAATCGTGACACCACCCTTGCCGATCACGTCACGGATCTTGTCAGGGTGAATCTTGATCGTCACCAGGCGGGGGGCAAACTCGGACATTTCACTGCGTGGCTCGGAAATGACCTTGTTCATTTCATCCAGGATGAAATTACGACCCTCATGGGCCTGTTCCAGCGCGATCTTCATGATCTGCTCGTTAATGCCCTCGATCTTGATATCCATCTGCAGGGCAGTGATGCCGTCTGCCGTACCGGCAACCTTGAAATCCATGTCGCCGAGATGATCCTCATCGCCGAGGATGTCGCTCAGTATTGCAAAACGATCACCTTCCTTGATCAGCCCCATGGCGATACCGGCCACCGCCGCCTTAACAGGCACACCGGCGTCCATCAGCGCCAAAGAAGTTCCACAAACCGATGCCATTGAGCTGGAACCGTTGGATTCTGTTATCTCAGACACGACGCGGATAACGTAGGGGAAATCTTCAATGCTCGGCAATACAGCCGTGACACCACGACGCGCCAGCCAGCCATGGCCGATTTCGCGGCGTTTCGGGCCGCCGGCAAAGCCGGTCTCACCCACACAGAACAACGGAAAATTATAATGCAGCATGAACGGGTCTTTGTATTCGCCATTCACAGCATCAATCAACTGTGCGTCCCGGGTCGTACCCAGCGTGGTCGTTACGATCGCCTGTGTTTCACCACGGGTGAACAGTGCTGAGCCATGGGTGCGCGGCAGTATGCCCGGCTTGACGGTAATGGGACGTACGGTCGTCAGGTCACGACCGTCAATGCGCGGATTGCCGGAAAGAATATGGTCACGGACCAGGAATTTCTCCAGTTTGCCGAATGCCCCGGCTACATCAGCCGCATCCGGAGAGCTTTCATCTTCCTCGTCGCAAAGCGAATCAATGACAGATTTCTTAACCTCGCTGACCGCTGCCTGGCGGTCCATTTTGTCAGCGATGGAATAAGCGGCCAGCAAACCCTCTTTGGCGGCAGCCTCAACCTTAGTCTTCAGTTCCGCGTTTTCAGGCTCTACTTCCCACTCCCATGCAGTGACACTGGCTTCAGCAACCAGTTCATTGATCGCAGCGACAACGGCCTTCATGCTTTCATGCCCAAACGTGACGGCGCCCAACATGACTTCCTCGGACAGAAGGTCCGCCTGGGACTCAACCATCAATACCGCTTTTTCTGTACCGGCAACGACCAGGTTCAGGCTGGAATCCTGCAACTGCGTGGCAGTTGGATTGAGCACATATTCACCGTTGATGTAACCCACCTTGGACGCGCCTATCGGGCCACTGAAGGGCATTCCTGACAGTGCCAAAGCAGCAGATGTTCCGATCAGCGCCGGGATATCACCGTCGATTTCCGGGTTGGAGGAGATCAGGTTGGCCGTCACCTGTACCTCGTTCAGGAATCCTTTCGGAAACAACGGGCGAATGGGGCGATCGATCAGACGACAGGTCAGGATTTCTTTCTCGGTCGGACGACCTTCACGTTTGAAAAAGCCGCCTGGTATACGTCCTGCAGCATAGAATTTTTCCTGATAATTAACCGTTAACGGGAAGAAAGACTGGCCAGGCTTGGCCTCTTTGCGCCCTACAACAGCGACCATGACCACGGTATCGGCCATATTGACCATGACGGTGGCGCTTGCCTGCCGGGCGATCTCACCCGTCTCGATTGTTACGGTGTGTTCACCGAATTGAAATGACTTTGTCAGTTTTTGCACGTTTAGTTTCCTGCTTATGTGAAGAGCCACCTGGCCCTTTTTACGCCTGTTTTCAGGCAATTCTTTTAACTACAACCAAACGCTGCCGAAACCAGTGTTGTGACAGATTGTGGCCGTTTCCCAGTGGACGAAATTTGAACAAAAAATTTAGCGACGCAGACCAAGACGTCCGATCAGATCACGATAACGCTGAATTTCCTTTTTCTTCAGGTAATCCAGCAGGCTGCGACGCTGGTTAACCAGGCGTAATAAACCGCGACGGGAATGGTGGTCATGTTTGTGTGTCTTGAAGTGTTCGGTCAGGTGCTGGATCCGTGAGGTCAGCAAGGCCACCTGGACCTCGGGGGACCCAGTGTCATTTTCTGAACGTTTAAACTCACTTACTACTTTACTTTTTGTCTCGGCATTAATAGACATGGTTCCTTCTCCATGAATAGAGCCCCGTGGTTCCTGTATGTTTCACAACACATGATTGCGCTGGGATTTCACAAAAACCGGTAGCCCCGGGTTTTTCGTTAGCCGCCCATTTTAACTGCCATGCTTGTGTCAAACAAGCACAATCACACGTAGGAGGGAGCAGCTTTGCTGCTCGCGATTATATTCAGGATGAGCGGTGCGAAGCCTTTCAGAATGGTAGTGAAGCCTAGTGCTCCTTCAATGTGATAATTACGGATGCAGTTGGTTTGTCAGTGTTCATGGCAAGGCGCACCTCGCAGGTAATGGCCATAGTCCTTGGCAAGAG
>VAPH01052301.1_pt1 | contig 20726 bp, 16 predicted proteins | sample 3393861 | NCBI WGS metagenome assembly VAPH01 (sample SAMN08290439, study PRJNA428436) | hydrothermal vent metagenome | isolation source: Deep-sea hydrothermal vent chimney | place: Atlantic Ocean: South-mid Altantic Ridge | reverse complement strand
TTCAGGCATGGGCGATATCCAGTTTACATCGTGAACCAGATATCTGTTTTCCATCCCTTCTTCACGAGAACCAAGAACAACCGTGTTAGTGTCACGGTCTATTTTTATCACATAACGCCTTACACCAGCGGCAATTCCAAGGCCTCGCCTTTGCCCTATGGTGTAGCAAGAAATCCCGCGGTGTTCTCCCAAAAGATGCCCTGAGGAATCGACTATGGGACCAGGAATAACCGCTTCTGGCAAAACTTCACTGATAAAATTAGTGTAACTGCCGGTTCCAACAAAACATATCTCCTGGCTTTCAGGCCTGTCGGCTGAAGCCATATTCTCGTGCTTTGCAATCTCGCGCACCTCTGTTTTGTGAAGTGTCCCAAGAGGCAGAATAGTGCGGGAAAGCTCGGCCTGCTTCATTACATAGAGGAAATAAGACTGATCCTTTCGCGGATCAATTCCTTTGAGCAAGGAAAATATGTTACCTGTTTTTACTCTTTCTATTTGGGCATAGTGACCAGTGGCCACGGCATCTGCTCCCAATTCATCTGCTTTACTTAGTAGAAAACTAAACTTTATAAATCGGTTGCATAGAACACAGGGATTGGGTGTTTCACCGGTAAGATATGATTTGCAGAAAGGTTCGATTACCTGCTCCATAAAAACATTGCGAGCATCCACTGTAATGTGTTTTATGCCTAGACGTATGCAGGTTGTTTTTGCGGCTAAAGCAGCCTCGTGGGAACAGCATGTTTTGGGATTGGTTCTGTAACGCTGATCCCAAATCTGGAGAGAAAGCCCAATGACCTCGTGTCCTGCTTTTGTAAGTAGCAGGGCGGTGACAGAGGAATCCACGCCACCGCTCATACCAACGACAATCTTCATGGGTGTTTATTTATCTTACAAAATGTTTATTAAAATATTTAAATATCGTCGAAATGTGTCAATCGTCCAAATTCTCTGAAACGGTTCTCGATTTCCTGATAATTTAGAGTTTTAAGACGGTTTAGTGAAAAATCTTCCACATTGAAGGAAGCCATAACGCTTCCGAAAATGATAGCCTTTCGAATATTGGCATCATCAAGGTTCATGGTATTGGTCAGATAGCCCATAAAACCTCCTGCAAATGAGTCACCCGCTCCAGTGGGATCGAATACGGTTTCCAAGGGATAGCCGGGAGCGGAAAACACGTTACTCTCCGTAAACAGCAGGGCTCCGTATTCTCCCCGTTTAATAATCAAAGTTTTTGGTCCCAGAGACCGTATCTTGGAAGCCGCCTTGACAAGGTTGGGTTCTCCTGAGAGTTCACGAGCCTCACCATCATTAATAATCAAAATATCAACTAGCTTAAGAGTTTCGATGAGCGAGTCCCTTTTCCCCTCGATCCAGAAGTTCATGGTGTCGCAGGCAACAAACTTCGGGTTATTCACCTGTTTGAGTACATCTCTTTGTAGGTCAGGATCAATGTTTGCAAGAAACACCACTTCATGATCTCTGTAACTTTCAGGAAGCTTGGGTTTAAAACTTTCAAAAACATTAAGCTGTGTATCCAGCGTGTGAGCTTCATTGAGTTCATAGGTATATTCACCCCTCCACCTGAATGTTTTACCTGTGCTGCGATCAAGGCCTGTGGTGTCTATGTTTCTGCTTTTTAAAAAAGCAACGTGCTCTTCAGGGAAATCTTCACCCACCACAGCCACAAGAGAGACATTTGTGAAATAGCTGGCTGCTGTAGAGAAAAAGGTGGCGGATCCGCCAAGAACATTGTCTACTTCTCCGAACGGAGTTTTCACAGAATCAAAGGCTACAGAACCGACAACAAGTAATCCCATTTATAGTACCTCTATTTTATAATCAAGAATTTCTATTTCAGGCGTACTTTCAGTAAAGGCCGCCACTTTTTCAAGTACTTTGTGCGCGTGGCTCGAATCGTTTGCAACAACAGCCACGCCCAAACTGCTTCGTTGCCATAGATCATTGGAGTCCACCTCCGCAATTGAAACATTAAATTTGTTATGCACCCGATCCTTAAGACTCTTTAGTACAAAGCGCTTTGACTTCAGAGACCCTGAGTCTGGAATGTGAATATCCATATATAAAACTCCTATAAGCATAGGCATATAATTATTGAACTTCAAGCTCTATTAGGGCTTGTCCCAAAATAGCTTGACGTTTTCGCATCTCATCTTCAGGCCGTCTTTGACGGCTCCTTAATCGCAAAGTTCTCAAAATAGCCCTGCTATTCCTGCAATTTTGCTCAATCGAATCAGGCAAATACAACCCAAAACTAAAAGCGAAAAAAGCCAAGTTGTTTTGGGACAGGCCCTGAGTATAAGTAGGCTTTAAATTTCCACACTCTTCTTAGATACCACGTTACTACTTAACTGTAATATTTATATTACTTACAGGTAGAATAATATCGTTTTTATTTCACTTGGTGCAAGTGGCAGGTCCTGAGTCTATAGATTTTCACTGATCTTTTACACTTTTCACTATTTTTTTCATTAAATTTTTGAAAAAAAAATAACGTTATGATATAGTAGTTTAACTTCAGCGTATTTCGGTCTGCGACTGACTTCGTTTCTGTCATCCTTCGCGATAACCTTAACAACTAATACTACATCATCCAGCCTAGATCGGCCTAAATTTATAATTTTTTGGGTAGGCTCGGCCAAAAAAGGTACTTTAAAAAATATGTCATTTACTGAACTCGGTTTATCAGCCCCTATTCTGCGCGCTATTACAGAGCAGGGCTACAGCAACCCCACTCCTATCCAGAGACAGGCAATTCCTGCTATTTTGGACAAACATGATATTCTTGCCGGTGCTCAAACAGGAACCGGCAAGACAGCAGGTTTTGCTCTGCCTCTGCTACAGCGGCTCTGTGAACAAGACCAGCCCAAAGGAAAACGTCACGTACGTGCGCTCATACTGACTCCAACACGTGAACTGGCTGCACAGGTCGGCGAAAGTGTCAAAACATATGGAAAATACCTTCCATTTAGGTCAACCGTTATTTTTGGCGGTGTGGGTATTCACCCCCAAATCGCGACTCTTCGCAAAGGGGTTGATATTTTGGTTGCTACACCGGGACGGTTATTGGATCACGTGGGGCAAAAGACTCTTGATCTCTCCCGAGTTAAATATCTAATTCTGGATGAAGCGGACCGGATGCTCGATATGGGGTTTATTCACGACATTAAAAAAATCCTGAACCTATTACCCAAGCAGCGCCAGAACCTACTCTTTTCGGCCACGTTTTCCGGTGAGATTAAAAAACTGGTTGCCAATCTTCTAAACTCCCCGATCCTGATCGAGGTTGCCCGCCAAAACATAGCTGCCGAGCATGTCGGTCAATCTGTTTATCCCGTCGACCGAGTACGTAAACGCGAACTCCTCTCTCACTTGATCACTGCCGGTGACTGGAAACAGGTGCTTGTATTTACCCGAACCAAACATGGAGCTAACCGTTTAAGCGGACAGCTTGAAAAAGACGGAATCAGTTCCACAGCAATACACGGCAATAAAAGTCAGAGGGCGCGCACCAAAGCACTGGCTGACTTTAAACGCGGAACAGTACGGGTTCTAGCAGCCACCGATATTGCCGCGCGTGGAATCGATATCGATCAGTTGCCGCATGTGGTGAATTTTGAACTTCCTAACGCTCCCGAGGACTATATCCATCGCATCGGGCGAACCGGCCGTGCAGGAAATGAAGGGGAAGCGCTATCTCTGGTCTGCGTAGACGAACTCCCTCTTCTTAGGGGAATTGAAAGGCTGACCAAACGACCGATTCCGAAAGTCATCGTTGAAGGCTTTGCTCCTGACCCGTCAATACCAGCCGAGCCAATCCGGCAGAAAAGCGGATCACGCTTCGGAAATAACTCACGCCCTGCTAATGGCAACGGCAATAGATCCCGCACAAAACGAGCTAAACCAGTATCACGCCCGGCCTCCAGGCGCCGGGGCTGATGTTTATGGATAGCAGCCAGCCGAAACTTAAATACTGAAATAACGATTTATTTAAGTATCCCCAATATGTATGTTTGTTTTTTTCAGAGGGTGAGTGAAATAAAGTGGAGGCGACGAGCGGATTCGAACCGCTGAATAAAGGTTTTGCAGACCTCCCCCTTACCACTTGGGTACGTCGCCATAAGACTGGATTCGCTGAGTATTAGGGACAAAACCGCCTAAAATGGAGCGGGAAACGGGATTCGAACCCGCGACCCCAACCTTGGCAAGGTTGTGCTCTACCAGCTGAGCTATTCCCGCTTGAGTACTATAAAAAATACCTGATTAAGCCTGTATTTGTCAATTTTTATGGGATTTGGAGAATGGTTATGTTAGAAGTATATCAAGCAAGCGATCAAGCTCGTCCAGCGAAGAGTACTCTATCGCTATTTTCCCGCCTTTTTTGCCGCGATCCTCAAGCTGAACCTTGGTGCCTAGTCTGCGGATAAGTTTATCCTCTAGTGCTATGATTTGAGGATTCTTCTTCGGCATCACAGGCTTTTTGACATCTTTGTTAATTTTTCTGACCATCGCCTCAGTCTCACGTACGCTTAAGCCTTTACCGATAACATGCCTGGCTATGTCCACCTGTACGATGTCATCAGAGACCGAAAGAAGAGCTTTAGCATGCCCGAGGGTCAACAAACCTTCAGAGAGCCAGTCTTTGACTTCTGCAGAGAGTTTAAGAAGGCGCAGATAATTGGCCACCGTAGCCCTATCTTTACCTACTTTCTGGCTCATCTGCTCTTGGGTAAGATTGAAGTCTTTTATAAGGCGTTCGAATGCTTCAGCTGTTTCCAGTGGAGTGAGATCTTCACGTTGAATATTCTCGATAAGTGCAAGTACAAGAGTCTTGGCATCTACGGTATCCTTTACAATTACCGGAATTTTTTTCAGCCCGGCAATCTTCGATGCCCGCCAGCGCCGCTCGCCAGCTATTAACTCGAAGGTGCCATCACCGCTTCTACGAACGATCGGAGGCTGAATAATCCCGTTTTCGCGAATCGAATCTGCTAGATCTTTAAGCGATGACTCTGCGAATTTTTTCCTGGGCTGAACTCCGCTCGGAGTTATCCTGCCTATCTCCACCTCCAGCATACCGCTTTCCATTTGGGACTGCTTTGCCGAAGTCGTCTTTTTGGGAGGAATCAGTGCGCTTAGTCCTTTTCCGAGTGCTTCTTTTCTAGCCATCCTGCAACAGCACCTCCCTTGCAAGTGCAAGGTAGCTTTGTGCTCCCTTTGAACGAATGTCATAAAGCATCACAGGTTTCCCATGGCTAGGGGCCTCGCTGAGGGTTACGTTTCTGGGAATCATCGTATCGTAGACCTTATCTCCGAAATGTTTTTTGACCTCTGCGGCCACCTGTTTGGCAAGAGAATTCCGCATGTCAACCATCGTAAGTAGTATGCCTTCAATCTCCAAACTTGAATTAAAAGAATCCTTGACAAGCTCCACTGTCCTCATAAGCTGTCCAAGCCCCTCAAGCGCATAGTATTCGCACTGAACCGGCACCATTACCGTCTGAGCAGCAACAAGAGCGTTCAGAGTAAGAAGTCCGAGGGCAGGCGGACAGTCGATTATAACGTAATCAAAACGATCATGGATTGCAAGTATTCCATTACGCAGTATGGTTTCCTTGTTAGGTATGGATATAAGTTCTATCTCTGCGCCTACAAGATCAAGCGAGGAAGGCACCAGTTTAAGATAGGGAAGCGCGGTATCCACAATAATATTTTGCAGAGGAACCTCTCCAAAATAGAAGTCATACAAACTTAGATCAGACGAGTTTTTCTCTATGCCAAGGCCACTGGTGGTATTTCCTTGGCTGTCTGTATCCACAAGAAGAACTCGCTTTTCGGCCACTGCCAGCGAGGCTGCCATGTTTACGGCGGTAGTGGTCTTGCCCACGCCGCCTTTCTGGTTTGCAATTACAATAGTTCTGGCCATGAAAATAATTATTGCTATTCTACCACAACAGAAAAAATCTAAAGGTTTTGCTGATTGATCCACTCTGTGTGCTAACATATTGCCCGTGAACTTTTCAGACTTTTCACTTTCATATAACTCAACTCTGGTTTCAGGACTTGCAGCTTCGTCAAAGGCTCTCTACCTTGTCGGTCTTGATAAACCCTTTATAACTGTATCCAAAACAGAAGAAGAAGCCCTGAAGATGTTCGAGGACATAGAGTTCTTTGCCGGGGTTTCTGGCAAAGAACCTCCGGTCTTTCTACCTATAAAAGACGCTGGACTTTCCTGTCAGAGACTTCAAGCCATTGAGAAGATACTTGAGCGCGGTGCTGTCCGGGTGATAACCCACCTAGAAGCTGCCTACTCACCTGCCTGGTCGGCTGAGGAGTTTCGCAGAGCTTCACTTAAAATCCGGGTAGGAGAGGAGATAGGGCTGGAGTTTCTTACAGAGCTCCTTCGCGAAATAGGCTATCTGAGGTTGAACCTGGTGGCTGAAAACGGAGAGTTCGCAGTTCGGGGTGGAATAGTGGACATATACCCTGCTGCCCAGGAACACCCCTTTCGCATAGAGTTCTTTGGTGATGAGGTTGAGTCAATTCGCGCCTTTGAGGTGGATACGCAAAGATCCTTCAGAACCGTTGACGAACTTATAATTCTGCCGATTCGGGAGCCTGAAGGAAAATTTAAAAAAAACCTTTTTGACGTACTACCGGACCATCTGATCATTGCTGACGGAACTATGCCGAATGCAGAGCTTCCAAACCGCCCTCTAAAAAAACTTGTAGTAGAATCACTCAGAATCGATGGCGAGGGGCTTGCCTTTGATATAAGATCGGTTGAGGACATGGACATTACAGCCCGCCAGCGCCGCCTTACCGGCGAAACTATTCATGACATAGGGCCTAAACTTTCAGCATTGTCACAGAAGTACAATCTTCTTATTGTTTCCCGCAGCCTGGGCGAGGCCGAACGGGTCAGCGATCTTCTGACCGATGCGGATGTCACTGCCCCGGTAATCGAGCCAGAAGCAATACCCGGCTACAGCGGTCGAATCGCCTTGACCAAGGGAAAACTCTCCGGAGGCTTTCTTGACAGTGAGGCAGGGCTGCTTGTGATTACAACAGAAGAACTCTTTGGCGCAAGGACTCATTACAGAGAGAGAAAAAAGTCACGGGTTTCAAACCTGCTTCAGTCTATCGATGATCTTTCTGAGGGAGATCTAGTTGTTCACATGGATCACGGTGTTGGCCGGTTCCTTGGCATGAAGAAAATTACTGTTGAGGATTTTGAGGGGGACTTTCTTCACCTCGAGTACGCAGGCGGAGCAAAGCTGTACCTGCCAGTAGACAGCATAGGAAAAATACGGAAATACCATGCTGCCGGAGATTCCAGGGCCGGACTTGCCAGACTTGGAGGCAAGGCATGGGAGAAAACCAAGGCCAAGGTCCGTGGAAAAGTAAAGGAATTGGCAGGTGATCTGATAAAAATATACGCGCAAAGAGAGGCTTGCGAGGGGTTTTCATTTTCACCAGACAGCGAGTTTCACCGTGAATTTGCTGATGCATTTCCTTTTGAGGAGACACCGGATCAGTCTACAAGCATAAACGACATAGCGGCGGACATGGAATCTTCCAGACCTATGGACAGACTGCTCTGCGGCGACGTTGGCTATGGAAAAACCGAGGTGGCTATGAGGGCTGCCTTCAAGGCTGTCTTTGACAACAGGCAAGTGGCAATTCTTGCGCCTACTACGATACTGGCAGAGCAGCACTACGAAAACTTTACATCTAGGTTCTCAGCGTTTTCAGTAAATATAGACTATCTAAGCCGTTTTAAAAATCGTCTTGAGCAGAAAGAAACGTTAAAACGTCTTGCTGATTCCGAAGTAGATATTCTGATAGGTACCCATCGATTGCTTGCCAAGGACGTGGTATTTCCTAACCTCGGGCTTCTAATCATAGATGAGGAGCATAAATTCGGGGTTGCACACAAAGAAAAAATCAAAGCTCTCAGGGAAAACATTGATGTGCTTACCCTGAGCGCCACACCCATACCCAGAACTCTGCATATGGCTTTGTCAGGCATTCGCGGCATAAGCACAATAGAGACACCACCAGAGGAAAGGGTGGCTGTAAAAACCCTTGTTGCCCGCTACAACCCGGATGTGATCCGAGAAGCCCTTGAACGTGAGCTGGCCCGTGGTGGTCAGTCGTTTTTTGTACACAACCGAATTAAAACAATTTACAAGACAGGAGCTTTTATTCAGGGCCTTATTCCTGGAATCAGGATAGGAGTGGCTCACGGCCGTATGAACGAAAAAGAGCTTGAACAGGTCATGCATGAATTTTATCATGGGGAGCTGGATTTACTTCTGTGTACATCTATTATAAGTTCGGGACTAGACATTCCAAGAGCCAACACAATTATTTTAGACCGTGCCGATATGTTTGGCCTTGCCGACCTTTATCAGCTTAAAGGCAGGGTGGGACGTTCCGACGTTCGAGCTTTTGCATACTTTCTGATTCCAGGCGAAGACCTTCTGAGCAGCGAGGCTAAAAAACGCCTACAAGCCATTCAGGAGCTTTCGTTCCTGGGCGCCGGAGTCAGGCTGGCGATGAAAGACCTGGAGATACGTGGGGGAGGCAACCTCCTTGGCGGCCAGCAGTCAGGACATATCGAGGCCGTGGGCTACGATTTTTATGTAGAAATGCTGGAGAGCGCCGTGGCAGAACTTAAAGGTAATGAAACGAGTTCTGTGGTAGAACCGGTTATTGAGTTGCAACTAAACGCCTTCATTCCGGAAACCTACCTGGATGATACAACGCTCCGCTTCACCCTGTATCGCCGGATATCCGCAGCCCGTCGACCTGAGACACTATCAGAACTGCGAAGAGAAATTCGTGATCGCTTCGGCCCGCCGCCTGAAGAACTGACCTGCCTTCTTGATGTGATGGAACTAAAAAATCTGGCCCGCGAAGCCGGGGTGGAGAAGCTCAGACAGTCAGGAGAGGGCTTCTTATTTCAGATTTTTATTGCCAAAACCTCAGCCATCGCTCCTGAAGCAATACTCGCACTTGCTAGAGAAACAAGCAAAAAAGTAAGATTTTCTCCTGAAAAAGGTCTTGAACTGAGTCTTAAAAAACAGGACTGGCAGGCAACCTTTCGACAGATTAAAACCCTTCTTACAGACCTGGCTAAAAATAGCGAAAACATCTAATCGATCCCCTGCTCTCTCTCCACTTTGAATGGTTGTTAAAGTATTCCTCTTTAGTGCCGAATAAGGTCTCGTATGATTAAAATCATGAAATGAGGCTTTATACATCAGAATGTCATAAAGCAATCCTGATGTGTTAACTAATGACTAAACCAATTTTCACTTTAATAAAGCGCTGGGAAACTCTTTTTAATGGCCTTGAAGCTGAAATTTATTCTTTGCTTGAAGGCTCTGAAAGAGAATTTCTCGCAACAGGATCAAGCCTGCAAAGTTTCAATGCTCAGGCCGGGGATATATCCAACCTGTCCAACACAGCCGCTGAATTGACCTCACAAGGTCAGATGCATGCCGCCCTGGAGAATCTTCTCGGTGAGCTGGATAAGCTGACGGACTATCGTAGCGCCTGCGAAAAAAAGGCTGGAATAAGCATCAAAATCCTTGATCGCATTCTGGATGTTATAAGCACTTTACAGGATAGTCGTGGCGGATTTAAACGTATAGTTCGAGTTCTTAGAGTTCTGGCTATTTCCACACGGATCGAAAGCGCGCGTCTGGGCAGTAGCGATGCGGGCTTTAACAGCCTTGCCGATGATGTTGAAAAACTTGCCAAGCTTATCGAGGTGAAGTACTCCAATATATTTGAAAGATCATGTACACTCACTGATTTGCTTAAAAATGTTCTTATCCAGACCGAAAAGAATTCCGGTCTTCAAAAGGTTTCAGCTACAGATATTCTTCGCGACACACATTCCGGCACAGAAGATATTAAAACCGTCATTAATAATTCATCAGAGATTTCTAACCGGGTTGCCGACCGTTTCCGTGAAATTACACGGCAAATTCACCAGGTGGTTACATCTCTTCAGTTTCACGATATCACAAGACAACAGATGGAACATGTTGCCGAGGCATTTAAAGATCTCGAGAGCAGGATAGCTGCCAAAGATGATATAGAAATTTCTGAAGAAAAGTCTCGAGACATAGTCGGCTGGGTGGGAGATGTCTGTGAGATAGAGTCTCGCCAGCTTCATAATGCAGGGACTGAACTACTGGGCGCGGTTGCTGAAATAATACAAAGTCTTTACAAAATATCCGAAGAAGTGGAGACGGTGGCTGACGATACCAGGGAAATAGTTAATTCCTCCGGTCGCTCTGAAGGTACAATGCTTTCACAGATAGAGAAACAGATAACAGCTGTTATTGGTCTGTTACGGGATAATACCGAAAGGGAAAATGAAATGCGTAACACTATGACCTCTGTGGCCGGCACTGTAGGCGATATGGAGGGCTTTGTAGGTGATATCGAAGAGATAGGCTCTGAAATTGAACTGATTGCCATGAATGCTCGTGTAAAAGCTGCCCACACCGGCAAACACGGAGAGGCATTGGGAGTGCTTGCTGAAGCCATACAGAAATTGTCTCTTGATGCCAGGGGACAGACGGCTGCTGTTTCGGAAGCGTTGACTTCAATAGCTGATGAAGCCGAGACGTTGCGCAAGCACACCGATTCTTCAGACACAGCATCCACTGAAGATAACAACATGCAGGAGATTGCTCAAAATTGGGAGAATTTAACAGAAACATTGCGAAACATAGAAAGCGAATTCTTGAGCATTATAGTACAGATAAACGAAAGCGGCCATAATCTTGCCCGTCAGATTAAAGGTGCGGCTAGCAGTATCGGCTATCACAAAGTGGCGGCAATTGCACTTGAGGGTATAGCGGTTAAATTGGAACAAGTTGTTTTAGATTCAAGAAAAACAGTTCCGGAAACAGAGATTCCAGACAGAGCAAACAGACTGAAAGAACTTACCGCTAAGTATACAATGCAGAACGAGAGGGTGGTTCACCAAAAAGCAATGGGGTCAGAGACCAATGAAGGTTATGATGCTCCGACAGACGACAGTTTTGGCAGCAACGTAGAGTTTTTTTAGCGGGCACACAATGTACATTAAGCTTTAAGGTGAACCTTCTAGTAATAAGTCAAAAAAACGGAATTATTATCTGGGCAACCAAGAGAGAATTATCCCTACGGGGGGTATAATTTTAGAATTATTGTAGGGGCAGGTCCCTGTACCTGCCCGGACTCGGAGGTTTTTAATAATGGGAAAAACAATAATGACGGTTGATGACTCAGCGAGTATTCGCCAGATGGTGAATTTCACTCTCCGAGAAGTCGGCTACAATGTGCTGGAAGCTGTGGATGGCAAGGATGCTCTTGCAAAGATTCGCGGAGCTACGGTTTCCATGGTAATAACCGATCTTAATATGCCCAATATGGATGGGATTGAACTGATACGCAATTTGAGGGCAAACTCGGCATACAAGTTTATTCCGATAATTATGCTCACAACAGAATCGCAGGGGACCAAGAAACAGGAAGGAAAATCAGCCGGAGCCACAGGCTGGATAGTGAAACCTTTTAAGCCGGACCAACTTCTGAGTGTTGTTAAAAAAGTCCTTGGTTAAAAAAGTTCTTGGTGGATAGATAGGGGCGAGCCTTGTGTTTGCATATTCTGTTTGTAAAACCTAACTAAACCTCCTCGCAATAAAGGGAGTGTAAAAAAATGGCTGAGAGTGCTGATAAATTCAGGAACACATTTTTTGAAGAGGCCTACGAGCTACTGTCCGACCTTGAAGTCACCTTGCTTGAGCTGGAGGAAGCACCGCAAGATCAGGAGTTGGTCGGGCGCGCATTTAGAGCCCTACACACAATTAAGGGTTCGGGTGCAATGTTTGGTTTCGACGATGTATCAAAATTTACTCATGAATTTGAAGCGGTATTTGATCTTGTAAGGTCTGGAAGTCTGGATATCACAAAAGAGATTATCGATCTTGCACTTAAATCCGAAGATCATATCCGATCAATGTTAGATGCGGCAAAAACCGGTATTGAGATTGACCAAAAGCAAGCTGAAAATATAATTTCTCAACTTAAAAAACTTCTTCCTTCCGAGACAGAGACAGATCCGGAACCCTCCGAAGACCCCATAGATAATATTGTTGATACTGACTCTTCAAGTGCTTTAAATGAAGAGAAAGTTGTTAGAAATATGGATGTAATTTACCGCATCCGGTTTCGCCCGACATCGGATATATTTACAAAGGGGATCAATCCGATACTGCTTTTGTCCGAACTTCGCGAACTGGGCAGATGTGATGTTGTGGCAAATACCGACTCCATACCTGAGTTACAAAGTTACGAACCTGAAGTATGCTACGTTGACTGGGATGTAACACTAACCACAAACCAGGGATTAAACGCTATAAAAGACGTGTTTATTTTCGTCGAAGATGACTGCGAACTTGATATAAGTGTGATTGATGACGGCGCCAGTACGGTAAACTCCGATTATAAAAAGCTGGGCGAAATCCTGACCGATCGTGGGGATGTTGATCCTGATGAACTTCAAACTTTGTTAGAGGAAAAAAAACGTATCGGAGAAGAACTGATAGAGGCTGGAATGGTCGGTCAGAGCCGTGTCGAGTCAGCCCTTGTAGAGCAGAAACATGTAAGAGATATTCGAAACGAGCGACAAGCGGCACAGGCCTCTTCCAGTATCAGAGTTGCAGCTGAGAAACTCGATAGGTTGGTAAACCTCGTAGGAGAACTTGTGATTGTGCAGGCGCGAATTAGTCAGACGGCTGTTGAGCATGGTGAGCCTGATTTTACGAATGTCTCTGAAGAACTTGAACGTCTGACCTCCGAACTGCGTGACAATTCTCTGGGCATCCGCATGCTGCCTATTGGAAGTACCTTCAGCAAATTCAAACGTCTTGTGCGTGATTTATCCACAGAGCTAGGCAAAGAGATTATGATGACCACTGCAGGGGCAGAGACCGAATTAGATAAAACAGTTATTGAACGGTTGAACGATCCAATGATCCATATGATCCGCAACTCCATTGATCACGGTGTTGAGCCTCCGGATGTGAGAGAAAGTCGTGGAAAGCCCAGGCAGGGAACAATACACCTTTCAGCAATGCATTCAGGAGCCAACGTTATTATACAGATCCGCGATGATGGAGCAGGGATGGATGTAGATGCTATAAAAGCCAAGGCAGTGAAAAAAGGACTGATTACACCTGACGAAGAACTCAGTGAAAGTGATGTTTTTTCTCTCGTATTTGCTTCGGGCTTTTCCATGGCCGAAAAAGTCACAGGGGTATCAGGCCGTGGTGTTGGTATGGATGTAGTAAAGCGGAGCATAGATGCTCTCCGTGGTTCCGTGCGTGTTGAGAGCCATAAGGGAATTGGCTCGACCGTTACAATAGAATTACCATTAACTCTTGCAATTATCGAGGGACTTCAGGTTGAGATAGGGGGAGAGGTTTTTGTTCTCCCGCTGTCTATGGTCGAGGAATGTATAGAGCTTACACATGAGAATTCCTCAAAGTCTCACAGCAGACAATTAATCAACATTCGTGGCGAAATTCTTCCTTATGTCCGCCTTAGAAAATGGTTCAAAATCCAGGGCGAAGTTCCGATCATTGAATATATAGTTGTGACCAATAACGATGGTCGCAGAATCGGTTTTGTTGTGGACAATGTTATCGGAGAACGCCAGACGGTTATCAAAAGCCTGGGCAAAGTTTATCAAAATGTTAAAGGCATTTCAGGCGCTACCATTCAAGGCGACGGCAGAGTTGGGTTAATACTGGATGTTCCCAGAGTGATTAAAAGCGTCGAAAGCGAGGAACTTGAGTTGACAAACAACGTAGAAATAACCCATTGACATGAAGGAGGCATATGGTGAAAGCCAGTATTCAATGGAAAATAGGTCTTACGATGTTGCTCATGGTTATATGTGTTCTTGGCAATTTTATTGCCATTCAGATGTGGATTAATAACTCAAAATCAACTGGAAGGGTTCTAAATCTTGCCGGAAAACAAAGAATGCTCACCCAGAAGTTGACGAAAGAGGCAATGTTTGTTGTAAACGGTATGGATGTCTCAGAAGATGCTTCAAAGACAAGCCAGCTTTTTGAACGGACTTTGGAAGGCCTTATTCGTGGTGACAGCGAACTGGGTCTGCCTCCTGTAAAAAACCCTGAAGTTAAGGCTCAACTCGAAAAAGTAAGTGGACTTTGGAATAGATTTAAGGATTTGGTCAGTGAAGTTATCAACGGCAAAATCAAGGCTTCGGAATCCGGTGGTTTGTATTCCACCTCGTTGACGATACTTAAAGAGATGAATAGTGCGGTAAAAATGATGGAAAACGATTCCACAAAGGCTATAGCCAGACTCAGAAAAACTGCTATTTTATTTTTGATCTTCTCTGTAATGGTAGCTATTGCTTCGTCTTATTATGTAAAGAAAAGTATAGTTCAACGGCTGGTTCATGCCGTGGATCTGGCGGATAGATTGTCAGAAGGGGATCTGAAAATAAAGATAGAGGCAAGTAGCGGCGATGAAGTTGGCCGGTTGTTATCCAGCATGAAAAACATGGTGGAACAACTTAGAAGTATTGTTGCCGAAGTAAAATCTGCCGCACAGAACGTGGCATCTGGAAGCCGGGAAATCAGCACAAGCGCTGAAAGCATGTCGCAAGGTGCTACTGAGCAGGCAGCAGCAGCAGAGGAAACATCTTCGTCAATGGAAGAAATGGCCGCTAATATCAAGCAGAACGCCGATAATGCAGGGCAGACAGAAAAAATTGCACTCAAATCCTCGGGAGATGCAAAAAAAGGTGGCATGGCAGTGGAGAAAACCGTAACAGCAATGAAGCAGATCGCAGAAAAAATATCGATTATCGAGGAGATAGCTCGTCAGACGAATCTTTTGGCTCTCAATGCTGCAATCGAGGCTGCGCGGGCTGGAGAACATGGTAAGGGATTTGCGGTCGTGGCCTCTGAAGTGAGAAAACTGGCTGAAAGAAGTCAAGAGGCAGCAGGAGAAATCAACGAACTTTCAACCTCCAGTGTGGAGGTGGCGGAACAGGCCAAAGAAATGTTGGGAACAATGGTTCCGGATATACAAAAAACAGCAGAACTTGTTCAGGAAATAAGCACTGCAAGTGCAGAACAAAGTACGGGAGCAGATCAAGTGAACTTGGCGATTCAACAGTTGGATCAAGTGATTCAACAGAACGCCAGCACTTCAGAAGAGATGTCTTCGACTGCCATGGAGTTATCTTCCCAGGCTGAGCACCTGCAAAATTCTATTGAATTCTTCAAGCTAGATAGCGAAAGCTCCTACCTTTCAGCTGAAGAGCCGGCTAAATCATTCTCCGCAAAGCAAACAACAGTGCAACAGATCAATAATCAGCTCTCTCATAGCAGATATCCTTCCGGAGTTGCTCACAATGGACATGATCAAACAGAGACTGGATCTGTCCGTAAGGTGGCTTCCTCTTCGACCTGGGGCGGTGTCGATCTTGATATGTCCGATGGTTCTAAAGAAGATGATGAATTTGAGAGAACTTAGTACGAAACCGGAACAATTAATCAGATAAAGAAAGGAGTTTGTACATGAATTTATCAGAAATTTCCAGCACGTTGCAGTACCTGACCTTTATGTTGGGAGAAGAGATGTTTGCGTTAGACATTGCAAAGGTACGTGAGGTGTTGGAATTTACAAACGTGACAAAGGTTCCCAAGACACCGGAATTCATGCGTGGTGTGATCAATTTAAGGGGCGCAGTGGTGCCAGTGGTAGACATGCGGTTAAAGTTTGGTATGCCCAAGAGTGAAGCAACAATAAACACTTGCGTTGTGATAGTGGAAACAGAACTGGACGGAGAGGTTACAGCACTTGGAGCTCTCGTGGATTCTGTTCAGGAGGTGTTTGAGCTGGAACCAGAAAACATCGAGCCACCTCCCAAAATCGGAACTCGTCTAAAAACGGAATTCATAAAAGGTATGGGGAAAAAGGACGATGAATTCATTATCATACTGGACATAGACAAGGTCTTTTCTTCCGATGAACTAACTGTGGTACAAAATGTCAGTGAAAGTTCAGCAGGCACCGAAAGCAAAGAGCGTTCTGTAACTGAAAATGCTCAAGCGTCGGCAGGTGTATAAACCATGAGACTAAAAATTGAATTGAACGACAATAGTGGTATTTTACATATGGAAGGAGACCTCACCGTACATCAAGCTGATAATATAAAATCAGCTCTTATGAGAGCTCTAAATAGTGTTGACATGGTAATAGTTGATATTAAAGAATCCTCTGAGATAGACCTGGCATGCCTTCAATTGCTCTGCTCGGTTCACCGTACGGCTACTTCAATGGGTAAAAAAATTGCACTTTCCGAGCATTGCCCTCAACCGTTTAAAGAGATTTCAGCTCTGGCGGGTTTTCAGCGAAGCACCTGCTATACTGACGGTTGTCTATGGAAAAGCCAGGAATAAATGCTGAAGTTAAAAATGAGAATTGATTGTAAAACGTTATGAAAACTCATAATACATCGAATAACCTTCAACCCAACGTCATGCCGTCTATTTCAGACAATGAATTCGAGATGTTAGGCCGGTTCATTTATGAACAATGCGGCATCAAGATGCCGCCTTCTAAAAAGACAATGTTGGAGGGGCGTCTGCAGAAGCGCCTTCGTAAACTTGGCATAAAAAATTTTCGTGCATATTACGATTATGTAACCAGTGCTCACGGTCGTGAAAATGAGCTAGTACAGATGATTAACGTGGTTACCACAAATAAAACAGATTTCTTCAGAGAACCTATGCATTTCAAGTACCTGGTTGATACAGCATTACCAACTCTCTCTAAACAATTTGGTTCTGGCATCAGCAAGCCGCTATGGATATGGAGCGCTGGATGCTCCACAGGCGAGGAGCCATATACTTTGGCTATGGTATTAAACGATTATGTCGAGACCTGTCGTGGATTCAAGTATTCGATTCTGGCCACGGATATATCAATGAAGGTGCTGGAAGAGGCCAAGCGGGCTATTTATGATGAGGAAAAGGTAAGCCCAATTCCACCTGCTATTAAGAAAAAATATCTTATGCGGGCTAAGGATAGAAACAAAAAAATTGTACGCATTGTGCCTGAATTAAGACAACTCGTAAAGTTCAGATGGCTTAATTTTATGGAGAATAATTTCGGCATGAGGGAACCCATGGATGTTATCTTCTGCAGAAATGTCATAATTTATTTTGATAAAGCTACCCAGGAACGATTAATGAACCGTTTCTGCAAACACCTGATTTCTGGAGGCTATGTTTTTTTGGGACATTCGGAAACCTTGCATGGGCTAAATGTGCCGCTTTCACAGGTGGCTCCTACAGTATATGTAAAAACGGCTTAATTTAGTTTTTAACTATCTCAGCACTTCCCTTTTACTAAGTTGGGAATGATAGGAGTTAACTATGAATCCAAAAATAAGAACGCTTATTGTTGATGACTCCGCCATTGTCAGACAAGCTATGGAGGAAATTCTATCGAGCGACTCCGATATCGAAGTAATGGCCACGGCAGGAGATCCGATTATTGCTGCCGAGAAAATCCGGCATGAGGTTCCTTCTGTTATCGTATTGGATGTAGAAATGCCGAGAATGGATGGCATTACGTTCCTTCAAAAAATCATGAGTCAGCACCCCATTCCGGTAGTCATATGCTCGAGTTTAACGGGAAGTGGCTCCGAAACAGCACTTAAAGCGCTGGAGTATGGCGCTGTTGAAATTATAGAAAAACCCAAACTGGGAGTAAAGCAGTTTATTGAAGAATCCAAGATAAACATCTGCGATGCTGTAAAAGCAGCCTCAATAGCCAAGTTTCGGCGTGACAATGGACATAGAAGGTCAAGGCAGGCAGCCTCTTCTGTCCGCCAAGTTCAGCCCAAGCTAACGGCGGATGCAGTACTTGCAAATCCTAAAACCAAAGCCATGATCCGCACAACCGAAAAGATAGTTGCCGTGGGTGCATCTACCGGTGGAACCGAGGCCTTAAGGGAATTTCTCGAAGTCCTGCCCCATGACGCACCCGGGATAGTGATAGTACAACATATGCCGGAACACTTCACATCCGGGTTCGCAAAACGCCTGGACGGTCTCTGCCAGATATCGGTTAAAGAGGCGGAAGACAACGATACCATAATACCGGGTCGGGCCTTGATTGCGCCCGGAAACCGTCACCTACTCTTAAAAAGAAGCGGTGCAAGATATTATGTCGAAGTCAAGGACGGGCCGCTTGTCTGTCGCCACCGACCATCAGTAGATGTTCTTTTCAGGTCTGCGGCAAGGTATGCCGGAGTAAATGCGGTAGGGGTTATAATGACTGGCATGGGCGACGACGGTGCCCGCGGCATGAAAGAAATGAAGGATGCCGGAGCAACCACAATAGCTCAGGACGAGGCCACGTGCGTGGTATACGGCATGCCCCAGGAGGCGGTAAAACTGCAAGCAGTGGATGCCATACATCCGCTTCAAAACATAGCCGGAGCGATACTTAAAGAATGTAATTGATGTGGCATTTCATTTCAGTGTAGACTTGTAAATGCCGATATAGTTATTATGATTTAAGTACGAAAGGCTCGCTCAAAATCATTACACGAAGGAGAAAGGCTATGAATAAATCCATTTTCTTGCTGATACTGGCTGTTTTGATAACAGGATGTGGAGGCAATATTTTTGAAGGGTTGGAAAACAAGGACACTACCAAAGGCATAGACTTTCAGATTTCAAGAGATGTTGATGCCGAAAACTGGGAAGATGTTCTTAATAATCCTGATGCAAGTGCGATGGAGTATTCTGCGGCAGCAATGGGTTTGGCAGGCTTTAATATCGAAGAGGTTGTCAACGCACTTGCTGATGTTAACGACTCCAGCACAACAAACGATCTTGGGCCATTTGCTAATATTCCCCTAAACCCGGATGCTCTTGATGAATTGGCTATAGCCAAAGCAAAGTTGATAAGTGACCTCGAAAAAAATCCGAGTGATCCTGATCTTTCCTACCAACTTGTTATGGTTTCTCTTGTGGATGCTGCAACACAACTGGCTTACGGTATTCAGAAGAATGGTGGCGACATATCAACAGGCATAACTACACAGGATGCGAAAGCTCTTGCCGAAAACACTGTTGTAATCGATGAAATTGTCGGAGCTGTGGCTGAAGATGTTAAAAATGTTATAGATAATATTGTTATCGCCGGTTTCAGCGCAGATGTAACTGATGAGATAAATCTTATCGTATCAGGCGATGCAAATAGTTCTGGAATAAACTATGACGGACAAGGTGAAGTGAGTGCACAGGATCTTACAAATTATCTTGCAAACTATGAATCGGGGGCATAATAAGAAAATGATAATTAAAAAAAGCAAAGCACTGATTGTATGCGCTTTTGTCACCGGCATTTTTGTTCTGGCAGCCGGAGTCTATACTGCCAATGCTCAGACAAACAGCTATTCTCGTCTTTACAGAGGAATGCGCTCACTGGGAATGGGAGGCGCTTTCACGGCAGTAGGAGGGGATGTAGAGGCTGTTTTTTATAACCCGGCCGGCCTTCATAACATGGGTGTGCAAATTAACGTGATTAACCCTCTTGTCGAAGGTAACACCAACATCCTGAGTATATATTCAGACATTGATGATGCACAAAAAGTGGAGGATGTCGGTAATGCAAGAAATGAGGCTCTCTCTGATGTTTTCACAAAAAATCAGGGAAAACTAGTACATGCCAGAACTTCAATATTTCCAAACGTGGCTATTAAAGACTACGCTGTAGGTTTTCTGGGACAGGGAACTGTTGATGCCCGCCTTCGCAGTCCTAATTTAGGCACTGTTTTAGAGGTAAACGGGGGCTACGAATATGGACCGGTAGCCGGCGCTTCATTTGCTCTGCCTGTTGATGGATTAAGAGTTGGAGTTGGCGGAAAATGGATTCAAAGAACATCGTTTAATGAAGCACTTACAATAATAGATCTTGCTGCAGAGGACCTGGGGAAGACTCTGAAAGATAATGTTTTTACAAACTCCGACTTCAGCGTGGACCTTGGGTTGCTTTATGACCTTAATGTTCCGGTTGTGGAATTTCTGAATCCAGCAGTAGGTTTTTCTGTTCTTGATATTACCGCACTTGATTTTGGCGATGGCAGGAAAATTCCGACCAGGGCAAATCTGGGTTTTTCACTGCGCCCGACTCTGCCGGTACCCTACCTTGCTGACCTGATACTAGCCTTTGATATTGAAGATATTACAGGAAATTTCGAGCAGGATGACAGTTTTTGGAAAAGGGTTCACATGGGAGCGGAAGCCGGATTTCTCGGACGACACATCCTGCTTCGCCTGGGACTAAACCAGGGCTATCCCACATTCGGGGCAGAGCTGGATCTTTGGGCTCTTCGCATGGGATATACGTACTATTCCGAAGAGACAGGAGCGTATGCAGGACAGGAGCAGAACACAAGACACCTTGTTCAGTTCGCTCTTGGCTGGTAAGAGAAGAAATATGAATTTACCATAAAGCACAAACATTAAGGTTAGTAATGTGCATGGCTTAATTTACCGGACACCTATCCTGACACAGGGGAAAGGACAAGCATCTGCATAGTTATTATTTTAGGCTGATTATGGCTG
>VAPH01029901.1_pt1 | contig 20738 bp, 15 predicted proteins | sample 3393861 | NCBI WGS metagenome assembly VAPH01 (sample SAMN08290439, study PRJNA428436) | hydrothermal vent metagenome | isolation source: Deep-sea hydrothermal vent chimney | place: Atlantic Ocean: South-mid Altantic Ridge | reverse complement strand
AGGTCAGGTTATGGCCAAACTGAAAATTTTCAGCAAAATAATGCGTAAACTCTTTAAGCCTGCCAATTCTTCGCTCAGATGGAAAATGTTGCTCAAGAAGTCCGATAAACTCAAGATAAAGCTCTTCAAGATTAACTTTTAAATTCTTTTTAAATTTCTCTTTAAAATTATTCTTTAAATTAACGCCGTCATGGTTTTCAGCACCTGAGATTGATTTGAAAATCCATGGTCTGGCTGCGGCAAGCCGTCCTATCATAATTCCGTCGCATCCCGTTTCGTCTATTCTTTTTAAAACATCGTTTGAAGACCTGATGTCACCATTACCAATAACAGGAATCCGCAGTTCATTCTTGAGCATGCCCACGTATTGCCAGCGAGCGCGTCTTTTAAATTTTTCTTTTGCCAGCCTCGGGTGCAGAGTGATAGCATCTATGCCCTCATCTTCAAGCATGTGAGCAAAACGTATCAACTCATCGGCTTTTTCTTTTTCCCACCCAAGACGTATTTTTGCGGTAAGCGGAAGAGAAGTGGCCTTTCGGCAGGCAGACACCACCCTTTTGGCGTTATCTAGGTTGCGCATAAGACCGGCTCCAGCGCCATCATTGCGAATTCTTGGCGCTCCACATCCAAGGTTGATATCGAATCCGTCAGGTCCTTGTCCTGTATCATCCACGGCGTTTTCCAGGTGTTCAACTGCTTTTGCCATGGCATCCGGGGTATTGCCGACAAGCTGGTAGAAAAAAGGCCGTTGCCCGGCAAGCCGTTTCAGGAAAAAGGAGTGTTTCAGGCTTTCATGTGGAACCGCCCGGCATGAGAGCATCTCCGAGGTGAAAAGACCGCAGCCCCCGAATTTAGCGATCAACTGCCGAAGGGCCACGTGTGTAAGCCCGGCCATTGGAGCAAGAACCAATGGGGGATCTATCGTCAGTCCTCTGATGGAGAAGGGTTGAAGGTTCATTATCATTAACATTGAATCTTACACCATGTCGGAAGTAGAATAAAATTAATGAAAGACGAATTAATTCCTGAGGAAACAGCCGAAGATAAGGCTGTTGAACTTGGTATCCGGCCTGACGGATTCAGCGATTTTGTGGGTCAAGAAGGCCTTAAAGAGAATCTGCGTGTCTATATACAGGCAGCCAAAAACCGGGCTGAGGCGCTGGATCATGTTCTGCTGAGCGGCCCGCCGGGCCTGGGAAAAACCACTCTCTCGCATATTCTGGCCAACGAGCTTGGAGTTGGAATCAAGGCTACTTCCGGCCCTGTAATAGAACGGCAGGGAGACTTAGCTGCAATTCTCACTAATCTCGAAGAAAAAGAAATCCTATTTATAGATGAGATTCACCGTCTTCCCAGGGTGGTAGAGGAAGTTCTTTACTCGGCCATGGAAGACTATAAACTGGATATCGTTATCGGACAGGGACCATCCGCCCGGAGCATCAAGCTCGATCTGCCGCGTTTTACACTGGTTGGAGCAACAACCCGGACCGGTCTTTTGACCGCTCCGCTAAGGGATCGTTTCGGAGTGGTAAATCGTCTTAACTTTTACGACCCGGTTGAACTGCAAAAAATAATCAAACGCTCCGCCGGTATTCTCAATGTTCCAATCAGTGATGATGGAGCAGTGGAAGTGGCCCGGAGGTCTCGTGGAACACCCCGCATTGCTAACAGACTGGTCCGTCGTCTAAGAGATTTTGCTCAGGTAAAGGGGACAGGTATTATCGATCTCGATCTTGCCAGAGCGGCCTTGGTAGCGATGAAGGTGGACGAGGCGGGCCTTGATGAAATGGATCACAATCTTCTTTTGACTATAATCGAAAAGTTCGACGGTGGACCGGTGGGGCTTGAAACTCTCTCGGCATCGCTTCGCGAGGAAAAGGATAGTATCGAGGATGTTTATGAACCTTATCTGCTGCAAAAGGGTTTTATAGAGCGTACTCCAAGAGGAAGGATAGCTACGCGTACCGCTTATGAACATTTGGGGATTCAGCAGAGGAGGCAAGAGAAGCAAAAGTTGTTTTAATCCTGAATCCTGATTCTATGAAAATACTCCTGCATATATGTTGCTCTAACTGTGCTGTTTATCCCGTTGGTCTACTTAAGGATCGAGGGGAACAGGTTACAGGTTTTTGGTCCAATCCTAACATTCATCCATTTAAGGAATACGAGGCACGACTTCAATCCGTAAAAAAGGTCGAGGCGTTGTTGCCACTGGAGATGCGCTACGACGATCATTACTGTATTGAGGACTTTGCCATCGCTGTAGCAGGCAATGAAAAAGATAGGTGCCGGTACTGTTACACACTGCGCCTGGAGGAAGCGGCCAGGGTTGCTGCGGAAGAAGGGTATGACTGCTTTTCGACCTCATTACTTATAAGCCCATATCAGAATCAGGATTTAATAAACGAAATAGGCAAAGCTTCAGCCGAACGCTACAATATAGAGTTCTACTTTGAAGATTTCCGTAGCGGCTTCCGCGTAGCCCGTTCTATCTCTAAGGAGCTAGGCCTGTACCGGCAGAAATACTGTGGCTGTATCTATAGCGAAAGGGAAAAAGAAGTCAGGCAAGAGGCAAAGATAAAAAGGTCTAGCCCCTAACTAACCCCTCACTCAATACTTTTTACAGAGGTCTTTCGATCTCTCCTTTTATCTCCTCAAACTCGGGTGCATAAGACTGTAACTTTCTTCCAAAGCAGATACCCAGGTTTTCGTAAAGCGCCACAAGTTTCAAATCAACATGCCTTTGTTTGATCGCCTCTGCTGTAGGCAGGTAGCGAATTTTTGTCCCGTCCGCGCTAACCACTGTTACACCGCTGATGCCGGCACGCAGCAGATGCACAGCCGCAGCCCCTGCCTGTTTACCGAAATTGGCATCCAGCGCAGAGGTATGGCCTGATCTGACTAAATGTCCGGGCACAACCTCACGAACCTCCGGTAGTTCGCAGACGTCTGGAACATAGGAGCCTATCCGCTTCATGAAGTCCTTCATATCTGGGTCTGCCTTCATACGCGCTTCAATCTGCTGGCGTACATATTTGCCTGCACCTGTAAGTTTTTTATGGCCAAACGAGTCTGTTCCGATGGAATCGTCGGTTATGTGTCCCCCATCAATGCTCTTCAACCCTTCCGAGGCTACAATGCTATATGTACCGGCCCGTACATCGCTTGATTCCACCCGCCTGCAGTAAACACGCTTAATGTCCTTATAAACGATATCGAAATCCACCGGAATTTCGGGCAGCAAGATACAGTCGGCATCAGCAGCTATACCTCCCCTAAAGGCCGTATGTCCAGCGTAACGACCGAAAGCCTCGAAGACCATGATTCTGTTGTGGCTTCTTCCGGTAGTTTTAAGTTGTGCAACAAACTCAGAAACGCGGTTCACTGCCGAATCCCCACCGACGCTATAGGTCTGAAGATCAAGATCCATGGTTTTGGGAGCATGAATGCAGGGGATTCCATTACCGGCCAGATCTACTATCACGCTGCCGGTATCATCTCCGCCGCTTATAACCAGAGCATCAATACCATGTCTGGAAAGTCCTTCCTTTATACGTTGATACTTATTGTCGTTTTGGATTTTTTTAATCTTGACCCTTGAATGACCGGCTTCAGAGCCTGCAAGGTTTGCATCTATGCTATCTGTTCTTTCTTCCGTCAAAACAACAAGAGACTCTATTTCTACCAGGTTATAAAGACCACCGTAGCCATTAGGAATCACAACCGTTTCTACTCCAAAAGAGGCGGCCATACTGGCAACCCCTTTAATAACAGCGTTAAGCCCACCGCAGTCACCGCCACTTGTAATAATACCAATGCGCTTTATTTCCATTATGTAAACCTCCTAAGATAGATCTCTACCTAGATAATTTTATAAATTTACTTCAGTATACATAAACAAAATCGTCTTTGTCATGCCCTCGGAACTTATTGTGTTACAAAAAATACAGACACGTGACGACACGCGATTGTATCACTTTGATACACTCTGAGATCCATTCCACACCAGTATAGCGGGATTCAAAGGTTGGGCATATTTTTTGCTAAGAAGAAAAGCGTGATTACTCAGCACACAATAAAGCATAAAGTCTGGACAAAGGGCATAGGACTACATTCCGGACGTGAATGTTCCATTTCATTCAGCCCTGCAATGCCGGACACCGGTGTGGTCTTCCGAAAAAATGGTGCAGAGATGAAAGCTACGTTTGAAAACGTCACAGAAACAATGCTCTCTACCAATCTTGCTTCAAACGGTGTAAAGATCCGCACTGTAGAGCACCTTTTGGCTTCTATCCGTGGTCTTGGCATACATAACATAATCATCGAGGTAGAGGGACCTGAGCTACCTATAATGGACGGAAGCGCAGGTGAATTCGTCAGTCTTTTACTAAAAGCGGAGCCAATAAGCCAAAATAAGCCGCAGCCTTATATCAAAATTCTTAAGCCCGTTGTTCTAGGAGATGGAGGATCTTATGTTATGGTGCTTCCAAGTAACAAAGGATTTCGTATATCCTACCGGCTTAAATATAATCACCCGGTTATACGGGAAGAAAAGATGAGTCTTAAGATAACCAAACGAACTTTTGTTAATGAACTGGCTAGTGCCAGAACGTTCGGGTTTCTTAAGGATGTTAACAGGATGCGTGCAATGGGCCTTGCAATCGGCGGCTCCCTGGAAAACGCTATTGTGATAGGAGAAGATCGCGTACTAAACAAAGAAGGGTTGCGGTTTAAAAATGAGTTTGTAAGACACAAGATGCTTGATATAGTAGGAGACCTATCTCTCTTTGGTTGCCCTATAGAAGGACATATCATAGCAAACGAATCCGGGCACAAACTAAATATCGCTTTTTTGAAACACCTGGACAGAGTTCGTGATGCCTGGGAAATGCTGGATACAGAAACAAAACCACAGAAAGAAATTTCAGAAAAGTTCTTTCATATGCCTCAAGAAGTCGCCGCCTAATAAGCCGCAACTCCAGAATTCTAAGAAGGAAGTTTAGGCTTATTAGGCTTAGGTATTCTCCTCCATTTCCCATATGCCACAGGGACAAGTTCCGGCGCAAAAGCCACAACCTATGCACTTGTCGTGGTCGACTACGTACTCGAAGCTTCCGCTCTCCCCCTCAACACGGCTTATAGCTCCCCAGTAACAGGTGGCCTCGCACATGTGACAATCTCGACAGGAACCGCACGACATGCATTTATTTGCCTCATCCTCAACAGAAAATTCTTTTAATTCACAAGTCTCATAATAGGTGGTTTTTATCTTTTCAAGCGGAATTACCGCTTGAATTTCCCGCATGTAGTCGTAGTTCATAAGCTGCGCGTGAATTACCTCTGCCGTAATTCGGCCTGCGCCTATGGCGTGAGTAACCAGGCCTGGTTTCGTTGCGTCTCCAATTGCAAACACCTTGACATCAGATGTTTGTCCAAGATCGTTTACCACTATATATCCGTGTTCTAGCTGTATGTCTGGCGGTATAAAGTCCAGAACAGGTGATTCGCCTATAGAAATAATGACAGTGTCAGCATCAAGAGAATCGCCGTCTTTAAAATGAATTTTTTTCTTCTTTTTGTCATAGCGATCAGTAACTTTTGGATATAGTATCTTTGTACCCCTGGCGCTTGCCATCTCTAGCTCCTTACCAAAAGCCGCAGGAGGCTGAATATCTACAGCTATTACTTTTTTAGCCCCCACAGCCCAAGCCTGGCAGGCTATGTCCATGCCAACGTTGCCAGCCCCGATAATCACTACGTTTTGACCGGTAAGATCCATTGGATAACCAAAATTCACACCCTTTAAAAACTCTATGCCTGCCACAACGTCTTCATGGCCCGAAAACGGGATAAATCTGGGCTTATGAGCACCCACAGCCACAACAACAATATCGTGGTCTTTGTAGAGTTTCGAAAAAATCTTTTTGTTAATCCTGGTTTTTGTGTGTACATCTATGCCCACTTCCTGAAAACGTGAAATTTCCTTATCAAGAACCTCCTGTGGCAGACGTTCATAAGGGATGCACATCTTGATTTTTCCACCTATCTTGTCTGCCGCTTCGTACACGTCTACCTGGTGACCGCTTAATGCCAGTTTCCAGGCAGCCGAAAGGCCTGCCGGTCCGCCACCTATAACAGCAATCTTCCGACCCGTAGGTCGTTTTTTTTCAGGGACTGGAATTTCAAGGCTAAGCATTCCCAGGTGTTTTATATCAAGCGGCTTGTCTAATTGTCCTCGTGTACATGCATCCATGCAGAGGTTGGGACATATTTGCCCACATACCGTGGCCGGAAACGGGCTGTACTCTAAAACAAGAGCCAGGGCGTCTTCGAGCCGGTTCTGGCGTACAAGGCTTAACCGCTTGTGTGACGGTATCCTTGACGGGCAAAAGCCTGCGCAAGGAGGAAGGAACTTTTCGTTGTTCCAGACAGGCCGGTTTCTCCGGTCATCACCTTTTGTGATGTATGGCAGTAAAGTGGGAGGATGATCAAGATAGAGGCTGAAAATGCCACCTTTGCCTACCTCGGGTTCCCATGCAGACCTGCGAAATTCATCTATGCTTGGTTGGTTCTGCCCCTTGCTGGCGGCTTTTTCGGCAGGTGTATATGCGATAACTTTTTTCCAGTTATCTCTGGAATGTATCAACTCATCCAGAAAAGACTCTCTGTCGACCGCCTTTAGAAAGGGCTTAATGTTTTTTGTGAGCCATTGCCAATCAGCGTCCGACAGTTCAATAATCTTTACATCTGCTGTGCTGTATTCCTGAATTGGACCCCGAAAATAAATTGTACCACCCACCATACCTACACAAGGACGATAGCCCAGTATGTTATCAGGGTTCCGGGAATTGACACCGCAGACAACAGCAATGCCGCCGGCTTTAAACTCGGCAAAAGAATCGCCAACATTCCGTAGATACCAGGACTGAAGCGGCTCGAAACGCGGGTTAAATTTCGTCATGGTGTCGCACCTTGCGCCACCACCGCCCTGTACATAAAGCGTGCCTTGCGCTCCGGCGTTATGGGCTCCGTTTGTGACGTCTCCAAGCACCGTAATCTTTGCGCCGCAGTTAATCCATCCGACATCATCCGAGGCATTGCCTTTAACCAGAATTTCAGTCCCTTGCATTCCCATGCCGCCCAGGCGCTGCCCTACTTGCCCCTCCACCGTAAAACGAATACGCTCGCCACGCGGCCACAGCCTGCCGCCTATACCGTGCTGGCCGTCTGCGATTACCGTAAGCTTTCTTGCTCCCTCTAACACGGCTTTCTGGACCTGTTCTTCCAGCAGGCGTGAGGGGGTACGTTTGCCGGCCAGGTTGGTGGCAATTGTTATGCTCTTTTTGATTCGTTTTATTTTATTAAATTTATTGTTTGTATTTTTCATTTTTATTTTTTCACGCAGTACATTTTTTCCTACTAACAGGCGTAACTGATTTTTAAACGTTCGGAAATGGCTTTATCACTAATAGAAAGGCCGTCGGACATTCCTATTGGAAGCTCTGTGGATCTGCCCAGAGGCGCAAATATTTTTTTCAGTTCTATATTAGCCGTTCGAAAAACATCCACAACGCGCTGCGCCACCATATCTGGATCAAGCCTGCGGTATAGACGCGGATCCTGAGTGGTGATTCCACGCGGACATCGCCCGGTGTTACAAAGATTACAGCGGTTGTATTCATCGCCCAGGCAGTTTGCAGCTGCCTGCATGATATACTTGCCTATATCCACTGCCGAAGCGCCGAGCATTATCATTGCGGCTGCATTTGCGGCCAGGTTGCCGGTTTTTCCCATGCCTCCGGCAGCGATAAGCGGCAGTTCGTTCTGCTTACCTTGTTTGACCAAGTCCAGATAGCAATCCCGGATATTTGAAGCTATGGGATGTCCCATTTTATCCATCGAGACATTGTAAGCTGCACCAGTGCCTCCATCTTCACCATCAATGCAAAGCGCTGCGGCATAAGGGTTTCGGGCTAAGTTGTTCAATACAGCCTGAGCGGTTTTTGTGCCGGAAATTTTAGGATACACAGGCACGCGGAATCCCCATGCCATTGACATGGCCTGAATCATCTTGGCCACAGCTTCTTCAATAGAGTATTTGGTCTGGTGAGTCGGAGGTGATGCCAGATCGATAAACTGGGGCACACCACGAATTTCCGAGATAAGTTTCAGCACCTTATAAGCCATAAGCAGGCCGCCGTCTCCCGGCTTTGCTCCCTGTCCGTACTTGATTTCTATGGCCGCAGGGTCTTCCTTCATGTCCGGAATTGCGTGGACGATTTCGTCCCATCCAAAGTAGCCCGAAGCTATTTGCAGTATAAAATATTTTGCGAAACGGGATTTAAGAAGACTGGGCGGAATTCCCCCTTCGCCTGTACACATAACCACGGGCAGGCCTTCTACTTCGTTTAAGTATGCTACTGCCATGGCAAGACCGTCCCACATATGAGGGGAGAGGGCTCCGATCGACATTCCTCCGATTCTTATAGGGAAAATCTCTCTTACAGGAGGTATGAATGTACCGTCAAATTTAACCAGTTTTCCGTCCCTTACACGAAGAGGCAGCTTTTCAGGCGGCAGATTTCGTCCCAGCAGTGTGCGCACATTAAACTCATGCCTGCCAGCATCAAGAGCCGGGTCGGTAAGCATCGATATCCTTGTGAATTTGAGTTGGTCAACCGTTGAAGGTGAGGGATCATTCCTGCGACCGCCCCGTCTGTAAGGTGCTCCGGTTTTGTTTTTATAAAACAAAAACCTGTGGTGGCTGTTATAACCTGGTGTTATCGCTTCGGTCGGGCAGACAAGTGCACAGGTTCCGCAGCCCGTACAATAGCGGTCTATATCCTGTACCTGAACAACCACCTGGCTTGTAACCCTCTTGAGAGTTGGCGTGGGACCTCTCCCCTCTGACTGAACAACCCTTCTGGTATGTACCGTGGACTCAATCGCTTTTACAGGACATACAGCAGTGCAACGTCCGCACCGGGTACACCGGTCTTCTTTCCACTCTATAATATAGGGAAAGTCCTGTAACGTAAGAGCGTAGTTATTGTCTAGTTTTGTAGCTGGTTCCATACCGTGATCTCCTCAGCGTTGGGCGTAACAATTACCATGTCATATTTCATTGGATAAATATCCTCTGATTGATTGCGGTCGGGAACAGCTTTGTTTATGCCGCATTCCTCTGACATCAAAGCATATCTGCCTTTTACGCCACCCACAGCACCGGGTCTGAGTTTTTTTGCGTCCTGCACCATGAAAACCGATCCGTCAGGTGTAAAACCAATGACGCAGTTCGGGCCATCAATGCAGAGCGGTCTCAAGGATTTTTTGATCAGCCTGAGAGCCTCTCTGTCGCTTCGATTATCAATTTCACCAGTTTTAAGCGGTGTAATAATGTCCTTATAATAAGTAAGAGGATAGCCTAATGTGCGGCAGGTATAATGAAGTATATGTGCAAAAACCTCGCTGTCTGAGTTGTAGCCCATATATCCGGGGTTGCCACGGCCTGCAAGAAACTCCCGTATGGGCACAAAAGCCGTGTTTTCGCCGTTTGTCATTGTGCCGTAGCCCTGCATAAAAAATGGATGACATGCATAAAGATAAATGGCATAATTGGTGTTTTGCCGTCCCTGTGCCAGAACTATTTTTGCCTTTAGCTGACGAGTGTCAAGCCCGAAGAATTCCCCTACCTCCAAAGGATCTCCTACCTCTTTAAGAGTAAGAATGTCCGGATAGAAAGAAAAAACAAAGATTGATTCGTCCACTTCTCCAATGGCTCTTAGCTCCAGGCGGGTTCTAAGCAGAAGGTCTTCTTTTTCGGCCATGGTTTTATCCTGATAATTTTCAGGGTATGCGTAAGCTTTAGCTATATAATGACCTCGTTTTTTTATCCCGGGCACCGCACGAATTTTAGGAGTCCACATATGTTTTACGCTAAACCCCTTGTTTTTCATGTAGTCGTCCAGCATTGTCAGCCCCTTGTCCGAGCATATACCGGAAAGAATAGGGTGATCCTTCAGGTTTTCGAATTCTCCGCCCAAGTCCTTCAGCATGAGGCCGAGGCCGGATCCATCATGCCCTTCTTTCATTGTTTCCAGGGCCAAAATATTTTCTATAGGAGAAAAATATTCGCTTGAAGTAATCGCACTTAAACGACACATATTTTCACCTCGTAGATATACATCTGTCTAGACACGTAAAGACCCTTCCTTGTTTCTAATAATCGTCATTCCACGTTAATTAAGCTAAAATAAAATGTAGATACTAGTCAAACCCGTGTTGTAACAGAATGTTTTGCGTCTTCTCCTTAATAATGCTTTTTTCCCTGTCCTTTGGTGTGTAAGCAATGTGATACTTGCAATCCCACTCTGTATGGCTTAAACTTCGGGTACTCTTCATTAGAAAACCTTACTTTGCTGTGAAGTTAGACTTCGAACATAAAACAATCCGGCGACGTCTTGCGATACTCTTTGCTGTTATCTTCTGCCTCATCGTCCTTCTGGTAGCATCACTTATTTCCAATACATTTGTGCTAAAGGCTGATTTTTTCGCCATAGAGCGCTTCTACAACTTTTTCAATAACGTGTTGGAGTTACGTCGATACGAGAAGAACCTTTTATTTAAGGGTGAGTCGGAAAATTACCAACAAGTAATCGCATACCTGAACCGCCTCGAACAAGACAGTAATAACCTGGAGAAAGACATCCGGAAAGTGGCCGAAACCGATGCCGTTGACAAGTTCCGCTTGGACCTTTCGCATTACCGTAGGTTTCTTGAAGACGGGCATGCCCGCGGGCAATATAATGTTGCATCAATTCGGCATATCGGGAAGAAATTGGTGGATTTTTCACAGCATCTTATGTTTGTCAAACGAAACCAAATCCATCGAGCCATAAAGTGGACAACTATTATTTTCGTTGCAGTAACCTCGATTGCTTTCATCCTGGTGGTCCTGGTTTTTTACTCTCAGACCCGAAGCATTCTAAAACGGCTTTCACTTGTGCAACATGCCGCAATGGAAGTAGCGCATGGCCACTTCGTATCGATTCCAGAAGCTGTAAAGACGAAAGATGAAATCTCCGGCCTGATCCATGCCTTTAACCAAATGGTGGAGGAGCTGGACCTACGGCAGGAACAGCTTCTGAAAGCCCGGAAACTAGCGGCTATTGGTACATTCTCCTCTGGTATCGCGCATGAACTCAACAATCCTTTGAACAATATCTCTTTGACTGTAGATACTCTACTTGAGGAGTTTAAAACCATCTCCCGCGAGGAAGCCCGCGAATTTCTGGATGATATTGCAAGGCAGACGGAGCGGGCTAGTACAGTTGTGAAAAACCTGCTGGATTTCTCACGGGAAACCCTGCCTACAGAAAGCCGTATGCAGGTAGTTGATGTTATACGGCTGACAGGAAAACTCGTTGAGAACCAGTTGCGACTTTCCTCAATCAAGCTTGAAGATCATCTGCCAAGCGACCTGCCGCCGATCCGCGGGAACTTCCAGAAGCTGCAACAGGTTTTCCTGAACCTCTATTTGAACGCTATCCATGCCATGCCAAAAGGCGGACTTATTCAGATTACAGGCGTCCGCGACCCTGAAGGATATATCCGAATTGATTTCTCAGATACAGGTTCCGGTATCCCTCCTGCAAAGCTGGACCGCATATTCGATCCTTTTTTTACAACAAAACCGGTTGGTAAAGGCACAGGACTTGGACTTTCAATCGTTTATGGAATAGTACAGAAACACGGTGGTTATATCGAAGTGAAAAGCGAAATCAATAAAGGCACAATTTTCTCCATCTATCTGCCAGCTCCAGAAGAGGAGCAACTAAATGACAGCCATTAGAGCTGCTGTCATTGATGATGAGGAACCAAGCGCCCGTCTGATTGCACGGGTGCTGGAACAGGAAGGGTTTTCCGTTGAAACCTTCGGCCTTGGACATCCCTTTATGGAGCGCATGCGTCAGCAGCCATTTCAAGTAGCCTTTATTGATCTGCATCTGCCGGATATAGACGGGATGGATATTCTCAGACGCTTACGGGTGGCTCATGAAGACACGGAAGCCATTATCGTGACCGGCAATGCCTCGATCGAAACAGCGGTGGAAGCAACGAAGATCGGCGCTTTTCACTACCTGACAAAGCCCTGCAAGCGATACGATATTCGTCTACTGGCCAGGCGGGCAGGAGAAAAGCTGGAATTGCGGCAGGAAAACCGGCGACTGAAACTCGCCATGGGTCGTGATAATCTTATCCCGGGCTTTGTGGGCACAAGTGCCGTGATGCAGGAAGTCTTTGCAATTGTTAAAAAAGTCGCACAGGTGAACTGTAACGTTCTGTTACAGGCCGAAACCGGCACAGGAAAACAGATGGTGGCGCGAGCCATTCATGCACTAAGCCCGCGCAAGGAAAATCCGTTTGTCTATTTCAACTGTGGCGGCTTTACAGAAGAACTAATCGCAAGCGAGCTTTTCGGCCACGAAAAGGGAGCCTTTACCGGAGCGATATCAGCCAAGCCGGGCCTTTTCGAGGCAGCCGCCAGTGGAACCGTGTTTCTTGACGAAATAGGCGAAATGCCTTTTTCCATGCAGGTGAAACTTCTGCATGTTCTTCAGGAACGCGAGGTGCTTCGCGTCGGAGGAGTTAAGCCTATCAACCTGGATGTGCGTATCATTGCAGCCACAAATCAGAACCTACAGAAACTTGTGGCTGGCAATCGTTTCAGGGAAGACCTCTTCTACCGCCTAAATGTTGTGAATATTCGACTGCCTCGCCTGGCGAACCGCAGAGATGATATTCCACTTCTTATTACGTATTTTCTTGATAAATTCAATACGGCTTTCAGCAAACAGATCAGGCGCATTGCTCCCCAGGTACTGGAACTGTTGAAGTCCTATGATTACCAGGGTAACGTGCGTGAGCTTGAAAACATCATCCAGCGGGCTGTTGCACTTGCCGAGGATAAAGAGATTCGTATAAGTGACCTGCCTGACCGCTTCCAGAAAATTGCACAGGCCGGTATAGGTGAAGAGGCCTTTCTTTCACTTGCAGAGGTCGAGAAACGACATATTCAAAAAGTTCTTAAGGCAACCGGATTCAATAAAAATCTGGCCAGTCGGATTCTCGGAATTCCCCGAACTACACTGTGGCGGCGAATGAAAAAATTCGGCCTGGATGCCTGATAAGGCTCCTTTTAAAATAAAGTTAAATTATCTCAAAATGAAACTACCATAAAACTAAATCACCTATAATGTATTGAAAATTCATTGTTTTTTGTCGAAACTGCTAGTTGTTTCATATTGAAAAGCGGATACTGCTCAAGTCATGTTTTTTAACAGGCATTCTCTGGCTTTTTAAACTTATAACCTTTTGAAAACAATACTGTTTGCAGCATTTCTAGCTATGCATTTCTCTTAATTCAAACCTTAGTTCAGATCCTGGCACGCCATTTGCTATATAAGGTATGGTAGCTGGCGGAACATATCTAATCCGCCGACCCGGCAGAGCGTATTACAGCACAGCCGGAAAAATAGCAGGGATAAAGGAGGAGAAAAAACAGTGTGGCACATGTATCTTCCCATTGCGGGAAACAGCGTTAATGTATTGACAATAGTCGGACTCGGCGTTGCAGTTGGCTTATTGTCTGGTATCTTTGGAGTTGGTGGCGGGTTCTTAATGACACCGCTGCTGATAATGTTCGGAATCCCGCCAACCGTGGCGGCAGCGTCAGATTCCAATCAGATTATCGGAGCATCCACCTCTGGAATGCTCGCCCACTGGCGATTGGGAAACGTGGATATTAAAATGGGTATTCTATTGCTGGTAGGCGGGGTTATTGGCGGCACAGGCGGTGTGCAGCTTATAAAAGTTTTGCGAGCCATGGGAAATGCCGATTTTCTGATCTCTATTACCTACGTCATCATGCTGGGTGGGGTCGGATCCTATATGTTTATCGAGAGCCTGCAGGCGATGCGAAAGAAGCCTGAGGCTGCCGCAGAAAAAAAACCGCAGAAGGAATCAAGCTATGCCCAGCTACTCAAGAAACTGCCTATGCAGATGAATTTTGAGCGGTCGGGTGTCGAAATGTCGCTTTTGCTGCCCCTGTTGATCGGCATTCTGGTCGGTGTTCTGGCAGCTATTATGGGAGTGGGCGGCGGCTTTATCATGGTGCCGATTATGGTCTACCTCCTTCGGATGCCTATGCACGTGGTTGTGGGAACCAGCCTCTTTCAGATACTGTTTACTTGTATGAATGTGACTGTCATGCAGGCAATCAGCAATCACACTGTGGATTTTGTACTGGCTTTGCTTCTACTGATTGGTTCGACTGTCGGCGCACAGCTTGGCACGAGGGTAGGAAAGAAATTGAAAGGCGATCAGTTGAAAATTCTTCTGGCAACTCTTGTATTAGTGGTCTGCGGCAAAATGTTGTTACAGCTACTGATGGAACCGGCTATACTTATGAGCATGGCAGGAGGACATTAATATGAAACGGTATGCTTTTATTGGCCTGTTTGTTTTTGTTTGTTCCTGTCTAATCCAGACACCGGTATCTGCCGAGATCGGATTTAAACTGGAAAACTCTACCGTTTCTGTCGGTACCTTTTATAATGGCACAACGGTCCAGGCATCCGGTACTGTACCAACTGGATCCGATGTTGTTGTTGTCGTCAGTGGCGAGCCGGAGGAGTTACACCTGAAACTCAAGGGCAAGGCCGCTGGTTTCCTTTGGATGAACATCGGCGATTTGACTCTGTCCAACGCGCCGCAGGTATATATGGTCTACGCCAATGCCGATGTCGGTTCCCTTCTTAAGTCGGCGGAGATGCCTTTTAGCCTGGCAGCACTGAAAAACCGGATAGAGATGTCTATGCCTGAAACAGACAAAGACAAGCTTTTCAAAGAGTTCATTAAATTGAAAGAAGAAGAATCCGTCTATGCAGTCCGTCCAAGTGCGATCTCTCTGGAGAAGAATGGCCATTTCAACCTTGATCTAACTCTTTCGCCGCGCATGAAGCAAGGTGACTACACCATCACAACCTATGCCATACAAAACGGTCAGATTACTGGAACGACAACCAAAACTCTTACCATTGGTCTGACCGGATTTCCGGCCTGGATTTCGAAAATGGCGTTTCATAATGCTTTGGTTTATGGGTTACTTGCGGTTCTGATAGCATTAGCCGCAGGGTTACTTATGGGTGTGCTGTTCAAAGACGCCGGCGACGGCGCTCATTGATTAGAGCCAGCGAAACGGGGCAGACTTAAGTAACGAATAAGTAATTAGGTAATAGAGCTGTCTCCAACCAGGGACAGCGCAATAAAAATGGAGTTTACCAACCGCCCCGTGACCCCACTGCCAAATTGGATACGACAAGTTTTTAAAAAAAGCAGGAGAGGCAAAGGAGGAACGCATTCAGCCCTTGTTGGACGTTTTCATCAGTTTCAGGATATTTTGTCTTTAAACAGTCGAATTCTCCAACAAATCGCGGATGTGAACAACAAGCTCAGTGGTGATTATGTATTTGACCAGCATTATGTTAATACGAGTTCCAAAGAACTTGTCAGCCTTGTGGAAAAACTCCTTTACGCACTTGATACGCTGGCGCCTGGTAAATACCGTGCACTACGTACAGCCTTTGACCGTATTAAGGCAGAAATTGAGCAGGAACTCTCAGGCTATCAAGCCAGGGTATCGACGACTTTCGTGATGAACTACAACACCGTAACCCGCGACTTAGTGGATGAAGTAGGCGCCAAAAACGCCAATCTTGCAGAGGTGCAGTCCTTACTTGGATTGCGGATTCCGCAAGGCTTTGCGGTAACAGCATCCGCTTACCATGCTTTTATTGAAACCAACAAGTTAGAGCCTGAAATTGCTGGAATCTGTAACGACTGGCAGGCAGGGGAAGTGTCTATTGCCGATGTATCTGCCACGATACAAAGGCGAATTCGAAATGGTCCGTTGCCAGCAAGGCTGGAAAAAGAATTAAACAGTGCTGTTACCTCGCTTGGCCGGGGCAGAAGGCTGCAATTCGCGTTGCGCAGCAGTGCGTGGCATGAAGACCGGCAACACAGTTTTGCAGGACAGTACAAAACTGTTTTGAATGTTCCGGTTGCTGATGTCACAAACGCCTACCGCGAAGTTCTGGCTAGTTTGTATAGCGAAAACACTATGGTTTATCGGCACAAACAGGGATACCGGGAAAATGAAATGGCCATGCCTGTTGCCTGCCAGGAAATGATCGATGCCGCTGTAAGTGGAGTACTCTACACCCGGGACCCACAAATGCCGCAGCAGGATGCTTTGCTGATAAACGCAATCTGGGGAATTGGACTGCCCCTGGTTTCAGGAGAGACAAATGCGGACCGATTTACGGTCAGTCGCAATACTCCTTTGAAAATTAACGCCATCAATGTTGCCCGAAAACAGACAGCACTCCGACTGGATTTGAAAAACGGAACCCGAACCGAAAACATCGCACCAGAGATGCAAAATCGTGCTTGCCTGTCAAGCAAACAGGTTCTGGCAGTTGCTGAAGCGGGCATACAAATTGAAACCCTTTTCAGACATCCTCAGGATATTGAGTTCGCCTTTGACAAACAAGGGCAACTGGTTATATTACAGGCGCGTCCGCTGGCACTTAGCCCGGCCAATGTTGTTAAGGCAAAGGATTTAGCAGAGATTCTACTTCGTAGACCTGTGCTTTTAAAAGGACAGGGAGAAATAGCCCAACGAGGCATTGCTTCCGGCACGATCTGTGTCATTCGTTCCGAAGAGGACCTGGATCACTTTCCAGATGGTGCTGTTCTGGTTGCGAAAACAGCCTCTCCTCTTCTTGCAAAAGTGCTGTCCCGGGCTGCGGCTATACTGACCGACATAGGCATGGTTACCGGTCACCTGGCAACCGTGGCCCGTGAGCTACGGATTCCGGCTGTTTTAAACTGCGGTAATGTATCAACGCTTTTGCAAGATGGACAGGATGTAACAGTTGACGCTGAAGACAACGTTGTTTACAAAGGCATAGTTCCAGAACTACGCGATTACGGTTTGGCCGAGGATCCCATTGAAGACACTTACGAATACCGATTGCTCCGGCGGGTTCTTAAAAAAATAGCACCGCTGAGGTTGATTGATCCTTCTGAGGAAAGTTTCAGACCCGAAGGCTGCCGGAGCCTTCATGACATCACAAGGTTTGTACATGAAAAGGCTGTCGAGGAACTCGTCCGTGGAAATATTTATCGCGGAGGGGCAGCAAAACATGCTCCACGTCTTGACTGCCCGATTCCCCTGGACCTGTTTTTGATTGACATTGGAGATGGCCTGCAATCAGGTGCTGGAAACCGGGTCACTCCTAAAGAGATTCTTTCGATTCCCATGAAAGCAATTCTCCGGGGTCTTGCCATTCCGGGTGCCTGGGAAAGTGAACCTATGTCTGTAGACTTTACAAGTTTTATGTCAAGCCTAACGCGAACAACAACACCGGAGTTGGCTAAAACAGGGTTTCTCGGACAAAACTTGGCAGTTCTATCGCGCCAATACGTGAACCTCAGCCTGCGCCTTGGCTATCACTTCACAATGATTGACGCTTATGCATCTGAGAGAGTTGACGACAACTACATCTATTTTCGTTTCTTTGGCGGAGTTACAGATGCGAAACGCCGCTCGCGCAGAGCACAGTTTCTTGCTAGCTCTCTTGCACTGAACGACTTCCGCGTTGAGGTTCAAGGTGATCTCGTAGTAGGCCGGCTTAAAGGTTTGGAGATGTTGGACTTGATAAGCCGTCTTTCCCTTCTCGGAGTACTTATAGGATTTACCCGTCAGTTGGATGTGCGCATGGTCAACGATAACGATATTTCCCGTTTTGTTGAAAAGTTCAAAACAATTGTGGAGGAATCACATGGATACAAAAACCAGTATTTTGATCTTGGATGACGAACCTATCGTCACCAAAAGGCTGAAACCGTCTTTAGAGAAAAAAGGTTATGAGGTGGAAGCTTTCACAGACAGCCGGGAAGCTCTTGCACGAGTGCAGGAACAAACATTTGATATTGTTGTTACAGACCTGAAGATGGAAGGAGTAGATGGCATGCAGTTTCTTGCTGCCGTAAAGGAAAAAGCACCGGAAACAGAGGTCATCGTTATTACAGGATTCGCCACAATGGAAACCGCCCGGGAATCTTTCCGTAAAGGGGTCTCGGACTTTCTTGCAAAACCGTTCAAGCTTGGTGAAATTGTTGAAGCAATTTCAAAAGCGGAAACACGACAAAAGGAAAAACGGGGGTAAGAGAATATGTGGAAATCATTGATCTACCTTGACGAAGATCTGCCTTCGAGCATCGCTTTGCGATTTGCTGCAGAACAGGCGAATAAAACAAGTGGACGTTTGCAGGTGTTCCATGTTGAGGACCCGGGGAAGAAAGCTGCACCAGGTACGGGCTGGGTTCGACGATCTTGGGAACAGGGGCTTGTCAAGGCAGGGCTGGACGAGGTACACCGTCTGCTAAAGACAGAAAAGGTTAACTGTCCTCACGTCGGGTCACCAAAAGTTTTGGTCGGTCAGCGTGATGATGAAGTTTTAAACGAACTACGGCACGGTGTGTATGACCTATACATAGAGGGATATCTTAATACATCAAGTATAAAAGATTTTTTTCATCTCTTAAACAGCCGTCGCTTTCAAAACATCACCTGCCCGGTGATGCTGGTAAAAAATATGGTGCCAGTTCACAATATATTGATCCTCGCCGGTGAAGCAGTACCCTTTGAGGCTCTGATACCATGTTTTGGAAAGATCTACGAGACATTTGACGGACATCTCGATATCACCCTACTTTATTACCAGTTTAGAGAAGAAAAAGAACTCGTGTTTCAGGAAAGAAAAGAAGCCGGCTCATACCTTGACAGAGCAGAAAGCATGCTGGCCGCTGCGGGCTGGGAGGACATAGAATGTCAGGTGGTGCAGGGCACACCGGAGCAGGCAGCAGTCTACATGCGTAATTACGGCCTGGTAATCTCAACTTTTCCAAGCCGGCAAACCCCTCGGGCGGAATTATTGGCACTTCTTTCTAATCCAATGCTACTTTGTAAGCCGAAGTCGTCTAGTTCGAAAAAACCTGGAAAGCTGGAACAGGAGGTTTGAGATGAAGGTTTTAGTTGTTGTCGATGCCGAAGAATACAGTCTACAGGCCGCACGCATCGCAGCACGCTTCGCGATTAATACCTGGGCAGATGTGACGATTCTTGCTTTGCAGGCCAAAAACGAAGATGCTCCGAATGCCAAGTTACCGGATGCCTTATCCGAAATTCAATGCCTGTTTCTGGGCAATGATTCTCCTTATGGAACGTATAAGGAAAATGCCGCATTTCACCCGATTAAAAACAATGCCTGGGAGATGGACCAAGCAGGCTCCAATGGTCGGAAGCAGTTTAGAGTATTGATTCGTCAGGGGGATTGGCTTCGCATTGTCTCAGAACAGGTTGAGCAAGAACAGGCAGATTTTCTGATCCTGGGCGCATCGGCAAGTAGCACAAGCAATAACTCCGAATGGGACTGCCAGCTACGTTTTCCGCACAAAGTAGCTGCCAGCGCCCCTTGTTCGTCCCTTGTCATTAAAGGCACAAGTATGGGCAAGACTCTTGTCTGCTGCCTGGATCAGGCCAGCGTAAGTCAGGAATCTTTAGAAATCATTAATCAGTTAGTTACCATACAGGAGGCAGAGCTGAAAATAGTCGGACTGACTGGTCCACACGGGTTGCGTGAAAAAGTAGAAGAGCGAATGATGCAGGTCCTGCGGTACTACACAGAGCGTGGGGTTCGCGCCTGGGTCCGGCTAGTGGATGAAGAGGAACTTCCGGTATTCGCCCACGAAGCATCAAAGACCGGAACAATCGGTCTCTGGCTCGGGAAAAAATCTCTGTTGACAAAGTTTTTTTCCAAAGACCGGCTGGAACAGTTGATAACAGCTTCCGAGTCATCTGTGGTTATTCTTAAATAAATAACGTCGTTCAAAAAACACATTCCGTATATTTCAGTATATCTTAGTATCTTAAGGGAGGCAAAATTGAAGAAGTTGTCGGTTTATTTTTTTACAAGTCTGTTTTTAATGTTAGGTTTTTGCTCACCAGCACTGGCTAATGAAGGAGTTACACGATTGTTGTCTCTGGTAAATCATCCAGCCGGTTATCTTTCAATTGCTGTTTTTGTTACCGCTTATATTCTGGTAATGGCTGAAGAGTTTTCTCTTATGAGAAAATCTAAACCAGTGGTACTTGCGGCCGGCATTATTTGGGTAATTATAGCAACCGTATATGCCAGGCATGGCTTTACACATGCCGCAGAAAATGCGGTACGCCAGAATATCCTGGAATTTGCTGAACTGATGCTATTCTTGCTTGTCGCCATGACATACATTAATTCCCTTGAGGAACGTCGTGCTTTTGAGGCACTGCGCTTCTGGTTGGTTAGTAAGGGCTTTACCTATCGCCAGATGTTTTGGTTTACCGGCATTCTTGCTTTATTTCTCTCACCGGTTGCCGACAACCTCACCACCGCTCTGGTGATGTGTTCAGTGGTTATGGCGGTAGGTTCTGATAATTCACGTTTTGTGGGCATTAGCTGCATTAATATCGTGGTAGCAGCTAATGCAGGTGGTGCATTCAGCCCCTTTGGCGATATCACGACCCTGATGGTATGGCAAAAAGGCATCGTCAGTTTCTGGACATTCTTCTT
>VAPH01015679.1_pt1 | contig 20775 bp, 21 predicted proteins | sample 3393861 | NCBI WGS metagenome assembly VAPH01 (sample SAMN08290439, study PRJNA428436) | hydrothermal vent metagenome | isolation source: Deep-sea hydrothermal vent chimney | place: Atlantic Ocean: South-mid Altantic Ridge | reverse complement strand
ATGGCTTCAACTACCGGGTTTTCACTGATTCGGCTCCGGTGCTGGAAAAGGCACTGGCAGAAAAGGCAGGTATAGGCTGGATCGGCAAGCACAGCAATTTGATTAACCGTCAGGCCGGATCCTGGTTTTTTCTTGGTGAGATCTACACTAATCTACCCCTGCCGGTCGATAATGGTGTTGAAGAACACTGTGGCACTTGCCAGACCTGTATCGATATCTGCCCAACACATGCCATCATTGCACCCTATCAGGTCGATGCTCGACGGTGTATCTCCTACCTGACTATCGAATATAAAGGGGTCATAAAGGAGGAACTCCGCCCACTGCTCGGCAACCGAATTTATGGCTGTGATGACTGCCAGCTCTGCTGCCCCTGGAACCGTTTTGGAAAACTGTCGAAAGAAACTGACTTTCAACCTCGACACGGGCTGGATGACACGGCATTACTGAATCTCTTTAGCTGGAACGAATCCGAATTTATGAAAAATCTGGAAGGCTCGCCCATAAGACGCATCGGTTATCAGCACTGGCAACGAAATATTGCTGTTGCGCTGGGCAATGCCCCTTATGATCCTGATGCCGTAAAAACACTGAAGGAAAAATTGTCATCGGCTTCGGGAATGGTTGCAGAACACATTAGCTGGGCCATAAGGGGGCAGAATTGTCGGCGTGATACGCCTGCAATTTAAATAGGAGACAGACTAAATTGAGTTAAGGGCTCAACAATTCTCCCGTTCACCTGACGATATTGCCCAGCTTCAGTACTCGTGGCCGCAAGGGAAGTGCAGCTATCCTGCAAAAAATGCCCATGGAATATGTATACCCTTCAGCCTAATTTATTTCAGCTTGAGGAAGGCTCGCCTGAAATATTTAAGTTCATCAATCGACTCACGAATATCGTCCAGTGCCTTGTGGGTGTTTTTCTTGCTGAACCCATTATAGATCTCAGGGTGCCAACGTTTAGCCAGTTCTTTCACAGAGCTAACATCAAGATTTCTGTAATGCAACCAGGATTCCAGTTGCGGCATATAACGATAGAGAAAACGGCGATCCTGACAGATACTGTTGCCGCATAAGGGAGATTTGTTGCGTGGACAAAACTCACGGATGAATTCCAGTGTTTCATTTTCCGCATTCAATTCTGTAATTTCAGATGCTTTCACCCGTTCGGTCAGTCCAGTTTTGCCATGGGTTCGGGTGTTCCATTCATCCATGGCATCAAGATATTCGTCGGACTGATGGATAGCCATGACAGGACCTTCCCCCAGAACATTCAGGTCTGAATCTGTGATGATGGTGGCAATTTCAATAATTCTGTCTGTGTCCGGATCCAGACCTGTCATTTCCAGATCGATCCAGACCAGTGCATTGGGATCCTGTGGCATAGAATAATATCCTGTTGTTTCGTGGGGAAAGTATCAATTTGACTGAAAGGATAATGTATTATCCGCTCTACTGGAATAAATAGTTTCAACTTTCAAGTATCAATACCGAAGACTTGAGGCTTGAAATCTGAAAGTTGAAACCCCTTATGAACACATTAACTGTCCTCTTTCTTTTCGCACTGACGGCCATGTTGATCACTGAATTCTGGTTAGGCAGGCGTCAAATACAGAATATACAGCAACATCGTGATTCGGTACCCGATATTTTTAGCGAGCAGATTGACCTCAGCACTCATCGAAAAGCAGCGGATTACACCATTGCGCGCACTCGTCTCGGATTGGTTAACGGCATCTATTCCGCACTTATCCTGCTTGCATTCACCCTCGGTGGCGGACTCCAACTGATTGATGACCTGAGCCGGCAGTTGCTGGAACAGCCGTTGCTGGTTGGCGTATTTTTCATTATTACGACCATATTCGTTGGCGCGGTACTGGAGATGCCTTTTGCCTTGTATAAAACCTTCGGACTTGAAGCCCGTTTTGGCTTCAACAAGACCACTCCTGCCCTGTATTTCACGGATTTAGTCAAACAGACCGCACTTTTTCTGATCATTGGCGTGCCATTGCTCTTTGTGGCCCTGTGGTTAATGCAGGCCAGCGGCAAACTCTGGTGGTTGTACCTGTGGCTAACCTGGATGGCTTTCAATCTGCTTGCCATGATTATCTACCCCATCTGGATAGCCCCTTTGTTCAACAAGTTCGAACCCCTGCAAGATGAATCTGTCAGCAAAAGTGTCGCCGAGCTCATGCAACGAACCGGCTTCAAGGTTAAGGGATTATTCGTTGTGGACGGTTCACGCCGGTCTGCGCACAGCAATGCCTATTTTACTGGACTGGGCAAATCCAAGCGCGTCGTATTCTTTGATACCCTGCTGGACACCCTCAGTTCAGATGAGATCGTTGCCGTACTGGCGCATGAGCTGGGCCATTTCAAACGCCGCCATATCATTAAGCGTATAAGTATATTTTTTCTCATCAGCCTGTTTGCGCTAGCGCTACTCGGCTGGCTGATGCAGCAGAACTGGTTCTACCAGGGTCTGGGGATAACCACTGCATCGAACCACGCTGCTTTAATATTATTTATGATGGCAGGCCCCGTATTCATATTTTTCATTCAGCCAGTCAGTGCGTGGTTCTCACGCAAACACGAGTTTGAGGCCGATGACTATGCACGTGAAAATGCCGACGCCAGGGACCTCATTTCCGCATTATTAAAATTATACCGTGACAATGCCAACACCCTGACACCGGATCCGGTCTTTTCGGCATTTTATGATTCCCACCCACCGGCCTCGATTCGTATCAAACACCTTCAGTCCTCAGGTTAAATTAAGAAACCTCTCATTCCAGGAGAGGCATAAAACGGTAAGAATCGCTGGCCTCGGCGGACTCTTCAAACAGGTTATCGGATGTAATAGTATGCAAATAGTGGACTGTATGAAAACGGTCTGAACGAAGTAGTGAAGCACCTGAAGGATTCATTCTACACAGTCAGTGATTACCTTTCCCGTCGCTGTATATACTCAATCTTGTTTCCCCGGTTGCTCTACTCTCTGTCGCTCATTTATTGCGCGTGCAACCGTGTTACGATCAATATATTCCAGCTCTCCACCCACCGGCACACCGCGGGCAATGCGGGTAATATTTATATCTCTGGCGACTTCCTTTCCTGCAAGCAGGTCGACAAGGTATTCCGCTGTCGTTTCACCCTCTGCAGTGAGGTTAGTTGCAAGAATTATTTCTTCAATAACAAATTCTTCCAACACCTCAAGGAGGCGGTCAACACCAAGATTATCAGGACCGATACCATCCAGTGGCGAAATGGTTCCCATCAGTACAAAATAGCAGCCCTTGTAGCTTCCTGTCTGTTCTATGGCTTCAAGGTCTGCCGGGGTCTCAACGATACACAGTTGCGAATGCTTACGTGAAGGTGAAGTGCAAAGAGGACAGAGTTCACTTTCACTGAGGTTGTTGCAGCGCCGACAATGCTGTATTAAATCCAGTGCGTGCAAAAGTGCAGATGCGATTCCCCTCGCACCTTCCTGGTTACGCTCAATAAGATAATATGCCATACGTTGAGCAGATTTTGGACCGACTCCGGGCAGACAGGCAAGCGCCGCTCTAAGCTTTTCAATGGCATGGGCCGCAGGCATATGAACGGGACAAAAGAATCAGAATGGAAGATTCATTCCGGATGGCAATCCCATGCCTGCAGTCATACCGGACATCTTTTCCTGTGTTGTTAATTCAACCTTGCGCACTGCGTCATTGACTGCTGCAGCGACCAGATCTTCAAGCACGGCCTTTTCCTCGCTCAGCAATTCGTCATCGATACTAATCTTGCGTACATCATGACGACAGGTCATGGTAATTGTAACCAGGCCACCACCTGAACTACCCTCAACTTCAGTCTGTGCCAACTCTTCCTGTGCCTGCTGCATTTTTTCCTGCATGACCTGAGCCTGCTTCATTATATTACCCAATCCACCTTTCATATTGATGCTCCTGTTATGTTCTGTAAATGTCGGTCAACTAGCCTATTAATTACTAATCGGTCTGATTGATGCCGGTGAGATACTGGCACCAAATACCTCGATCATTTTAGTCACTGATTTGTCCGACATTATGGATTGTTCTGCCAACTGCTGGCGTTCTCTGGACTGCCGTTGTTTTTGCTGTGCGGGTGTCTCAGTCGCAGAGGTATCGATTCGTATGCTGACCTGGATAGTACCACCCAATTTTTTTTGCAATGCATGAATCAGCTCTTTCTCCCTTGCTAACGAATAGATTGCCTCCTGTTCGACATCCATAAGAAGTTCAAGTCGCTTTTCATTCCAAACTTCTGGTGCCATGTGTAAAGCCAGTTGTTTTGTGAGCCCCGTTACAGAAAGTGAACCGATCAACCCTGCCCAATCTTTGGTGGCGACGGAAGATTCTGCTTCAGTGCTTGCCTGTCCTTCTGGCAACGGCGACGGCTCCTTGATCTGATCTGCCTGTGTAGAGACATCTGAATAGACAGCGGCTGGAACGTCTGATTTCAGCGGTGCTGCGGTAGTTTGAGGCTTCGCACCTAATTCAGGTTGAGAATAGGCAGTATTACTCTGCGTGGACGATTGCCGAACAACAGGCTGTTGATTTGCCCGGGATTTGTGTCCGCCCTGGGTCTCGTCTGCAACGGGAGCTGTGGTCACTGCCGAGGCAGTCGGACCAAGCTGGAAAGCCAGCATTCTCAGCATAAGCATTTCGAAACCCATTCTGGAATCAGGTGCCAGCGGCAGGTCTCTCTTGCCTGTCAGACATATCTGATAAAACAGTTGCAACTGTTCGGCACTGAATTTTTTGCTGGTTTTTTCCAGCCATTCCCTGTCTAATCTACGTTGTTCGATAATGGCTGGGGCCAGCTGAACCAGTGAGAGATGGTATAAAATACCAAGCATTTCATTCAATACCATCATGAAATCCGGACTGCGGTCTGCTGCATCATCTATAGCGCGGAACAAGGCATCTGCATCATCATTTGCCAGACTTTCAATCAGTGCATGGATATAACGCTGTTCGATACTGCCAAGCATGCTTCTGACATCTTCACCGAATACCTTACCCGCGCCGAATGCGATGGCCTGATCCAATAGACTAAGCCCATCCCGCATGCTGCCATCAGCACTGGTTGCCAGTAAATCTAATGCCGCATCGTCACTTTCTATCTTTTCTGTCTCAAGGATACGGACAAGCTGTGATTTTATCTCTGAAATATTCAGCCGCTTAAGATTAAATTGCAGGCAACGCGATAACACCGTGACCGGTAATTGCTGTGGATCTGTAGTGGCCAGTAGAAATTTGACATGTTCCGGTGGTTCCTCCAGAGTCTTCAGTAATGCATTAAAGCTGCTTCGGGAAAGCATGTGGACTTCATCAATGAGATAAACCTTGTAACGGCCACTGCTAGGAAGATACTGGACGTTATCCAGTAATTCACGCGTGTCATCGACTTTGGTTTTCGATGCCGCATCAACCTCGATCAGGTCAATATAACGACCTTCATCTATGGCTATACAGGAGCCACATTTACCACACGGTGTAGAACTGATGCCCTGTTCACAATTCAGTGCTTTGGCCAGTATTCTCGCAATAGTCGTTTTGCCTACACCGCGTGTACCGGTAAATAACAGGGCATGATGCAATCGATCGGTATTGAGGGCGTGTGACAGAGACTGGAGTATATGTTGCTGACCAACAACCTCGCTAAAGTCGCCTGGACGCCATTTTCGTGCAAGAACCTTATATGACATAACACATCCGGGAAGAATCCTGATGCAACTTCTAAAAGCATCATGAAACACTGAATGGTGGCGGATCAGGACAGCCTTGCCCTAACACCCGAATCTGCAGCTGCGGCTGCTTCCTTCCGGATCTGACCGGGTTCACTGCATATCGTCGTTAAGGGGGCCAACCATCACCGCCATAGAGAGCATTCCAAATGATACGGGAAATGCAGATGTGATTTTAGCGAGACTTTATGATCTGTACCAGTAGATTCGGAAAAAATTTCAAGATAAAATTGTACCACTATTATAGAGAAAACCGTCATTGCTCCCTATCGGCATTTTCTGCGTGACGGCCACCTCTCCCTTTTGGTCGCGAGAACCGAAGCGCGGTAATCTCAATACCCCATAATCAGGTGCTTAGAAATTGCCTATAATAAATTTCTATCCACGATTACTCATGTGCTAAGTTCCCATACAATTATGCACAAAATCACATCCCCATAAAAACAGTGTGAGTAAATCTAACCCGCAAAAAAGGCGTCTGCGACGCATTCAAATAATTGGGATTCTGGTTGCTGTATTATTATCAGTCCCGGTACTCATTCTCGAATTCACCTGGGAAGAAAACCATCTTGAGAGAATTCAGTCGGCGGGAAAACTCAGTATCATTACCTTCAATGGCCCTACGACATACTATGAAGATACTCAGGGAACGGGAGGGTTTGAATTTGAGCTTGCCAGGGCGTTTGCAAATAATCTTGGTGTCGAATTAGAAGTAAAACTTACGGATCAATTTGATAAGATAATGCCAGAACTCAAAGCGGCTCGTATAGATATGGCCGCAGCAGGCCTCACAATCACAGAGGATAGAAAGAAACAGTTTTCATTCAGCACACCCTATCAAACCATCAAACAACAGGTCATATTTCGTGGTGGTGGGAAAAAAAGGCCGCGCAACGCAGCCAGCCTGATTGGGCGAAATATCATGATTACAAGCGGCAGTAGTCATGTCGAGCGGCTGAAAAAATTAAAAAAAAGATATCCTGAGCTCCGATGGCAGGAAACAGCCGATGAAACACCAGAGAATCTGCTTATACGTGTCTGGGAAAAAAAACTGGATCTGACAATTGCAGATTCCAACATTGTTGCCGTGGTGCGCCAGTTCTACCCTGACCTGAATATCGCCTTTTCCCTTCCGCCTGATGACAAGCTCGCATGGATGTTTACACTTTCCAGTGATCGCTCATTGATCGATGCGGCAAATACCTTTCTGAAAGAAATGAAATCCAGCGGTAATCTGGATCGATTGCTCGACCACTATTATGGCCCTAGCTCAAAATTTAATTATGTTAATACCAAGAAATTCCTGGAGCGTATAGATAACCTCTTACCCGAATATGAGGATATGTTCCGCAGGGCTGGAGAGGAAGCAGGGATAGACTGGCGTTTACTGGCCGCTCAGGCTTATCAGGAATCACACTGGAATGCTGATGCCGTATCACCGACAGGCGTTCGGGGAATTATGATGCTCACCAATGCAACGGCAAAAAGACTTAAGATCAGTGACCGTCGCAACCCTGAAGAAAGTATAAAAGGTGGATCGCAGTACCTTAGATTGTTACTTGACAGCCTGCCCACACGAATTCCAGATCCTGATCGATTGTGGCTCGCCCTGGCCGCTTACAATATTGGCATCGGCCATCTGGAGGATGCGCGTATCCTGACACAAAAAGCCGGAGATGATCCGGACAGCTGGATTGATGTCAGGAAATATTTACCCTTACTGGCCAGGCCTGAATGGCATAAAAAAACACGTTACGGCTATGCTCGAGGTTATGAACCCGTTGCTTACGTCAATCGTATACGAGGCTTTTATGCAATACTCAGCTGGTCTGACGCACAGCGAGAAAAACCAGTACAAATTTTGAATAATATTGATTTACCTGCATTATAAACTCCGCATTATTTGTATCAGGCAGGCGTTATAGGGACCTTAATCAAAGGTTCCTTAATAAAAATGATTCGTAATTGGGAACTTTTTTCCAACCGTGCCCTCATACAGGCACGAGGAGTCAATGGGTCGATTATCTTTGGTTCCTGGAGGTGATTCTCTTTTACTGCCGTCAGAGAAGACGGTTGAAATTAAAACATGTTGCAAACACGAGGAATATAAAAATATGATTAACCCAATCAAACAGAAAACTGTTGCTGCTGCCATTGGTTCATTACTGATCGGTTCAGTTTCTGGAATAAGTACGGCTTCTGCTGCCAGTCCTTTTGCCATGACTTCAATGGAAAGCGGATACGTGGTTGCTGATAAAATGGGCGAAGGTAAGTGCGGTGGAGACAAAGCCAAAGAAGGTAAGTGCGGTGGAGACAAAACAAAATCCAAAGCCAAAGAAGGCCAGTGTGGCGAAGGTATGGAAAATGGTAAAGCCATGAAAGAGGGTAAGTGTGGTGGCGACAAAGCCAAAGCTAAAACCAAAGAAGAGGGAAAATGTGGTGAAGGCAAATGTGGTGGGTCAGGGATGTAAGCTCTATTTATAAACATCATTTATAAATCAGGCGTTATAAGTTAAAGGCAGACGAAAATCGTCTGCTTTTTTTATTCCGTATAAAGTGAACTATCAATCTCCTTCCAGGTCAGACCGTAAGCATCCCGGAGACTCACAATGAATTTTTTTGTAACGTTATTCCTACCTCTACAACGCCTGCTGGATTATACGCGAGCAATCGATTTTCTTGGCCCTCTCATGCTAAGGCTCTACCTGGTACCCATTTTCTGGATGGCCGGTTCCAATAAATTTCAGGGCTTCGATAGTACTGTCGCCTGGTTCGGTAGTATGGGTATGCCAATGCCCGAACTGATGGCTGCACTGGCAACGGGGTCAGAACTGCTGGGTGCAATTCTACTGACTATGGGCCTGGCCGTACGCTGGATATCGATACCCCTGATGGTTACCATGGCAGTCGCTGCAACAACCCACTGGCAACATGGCTGGCTGGCCATTGCAGAAGGCTCCGGCATATTTTCCACCGAGCGTACTATCGGTGCCATCGAGCGTCTGAATGTGAGCAAAGGTATTCTGAAAGAACACGGAAATTATAGCTGGCTGACCCAGGATGGCGGTCTGGTTGTTCTTAATAACGGGATAGAATTCGCCGCGACTTACTTCATAATGCTTCTCGTGCTATTTTTTATCGGTGGTGGAAGATATTTCAGTCTGGATTACTGGATCAGCAAACATTTTATGCCTGAGATAAAAATTTCATGAACACTCAGCAATCTACCCGATTTCCGGTCAACGGTACCGGCATAGGATTACGCCGCAGTTTACTGGATGAATTTCTGGAACAGGACTCAATTCCTGTGAACTTTATGGAAGTTGCACCGGAAAACTGGATTGGCCTGGGGGGGCGTTTTGCTAAACAATTTCGGTATTTCACCGAGCGTTATCCTTTCAACTTGCATGGGTTGTCTCTGTCTATCGGAGGCCCGGAACCACTTGACATTAGCTTTATCAGGCAAGTAAAGAAGTTCATGAAGGAACACGACGTTCGTTGTTATAGCGAACATTTGAGTTACTGCTCAGACGATGGCCATCTCTATGACCTGATGCCAATTCCGTTTACTGAGGAAGCCGTACATTACGTTGCTGACCGTATCAAACAGGTACAGGACATCATTGAGCAACAGCTGGTCATCGAAAATGTTTCTTACTATGCGGCACCCGGCAAAGAGATGAATGAAATCGATTTCATCAAGGCCATACTCGATGAGGCTGACTGCAAATTACTGCTTGATGTTAACAATATCTATGTCAACTCAGTCAACCATCGCTATGATGCTGCTAAATTTCTCCGCTCGCTACCCGGTGAACGTATCGCTTATGTCCATATTGCCGGGCACTATAATGAGGCAGATGACCTGATTATTGATACCCATGGCGCGGATGTTATCGACCCGGTCTGGACGCTGTTGGATGCAGCCTATCAACATTTTGGTGTACTCCCTACCCTGCTGGAAAGAGATTTCAATATTCCTCCGTATAAGGAATTAATGAGAGAAATCAGACAGATCAGAAAACACCAGCAACAATATGAAAAAACTGCTGACAGCGAGGCAGAGCATGCTACAGCCTGAATTATTGAGAAAGCAGCTTTTTCAGTTCGCTGCCCATATTCGTGACCCGGATAACAATCCAGCACCGAATGACATCGAAGACAGACGAATGGGTATCTACAGAGACCTTTTCTTTAACAATGTTAAGGGTTTTCTAAACAGCACTTTTCCGGTTCTAAAGAGCCTCTATGAAGAGGATGCCTGGCTGGAACTGGCACGTCGCTTTTATGCCCTACACCATTGTCAGTCACCCTATTTTCTGGAGATATCCCGCGAATTTATTGACTATCTTCAGACAGAACACACACTGCGAGATATTGACCCGCCTTTTTTATTTGAACTGGCGCACTACGAGTGGATAGAGCTGGCTTTATCAATTTCACAGGAGAACCCTGATCTGCAGCAGATTGATACAAAATTATCACTACTGGATGGCCATCCCGTGATGTCGCCACTGGCATGGCTACTGACCTATTCCTGGCCCGTACATCAAATCAGACCCGATTTCCAGCCTGAGCAACCTGCTGAGCAAACTGTCTGCATCATTGTTTATCGGGATACCGATGATGATGTTCAGTTTACAGAAATCAATCCCGTCACAGCAAAATTGTTACAACAACTCGAGCAAAATGATGCGCTTAGTGGTGCAGACGTGTTGAATGAAATTGCTAAAGAGTTGGGCGTTGCCAATCCAGAGCCAATACTACAAAGTGGCCTGGAAATCCTTGAAGGACTTAAACAGAGAGGCATTATCCTTGGTACAACCCGGAGCTGACTAGGGGTTGGCTATCTGGTCAGCATTATCTTCCCGGTTTTTATGCGTTACATCCAGATAAAGGTTATAACTGGCAATCAAAAATGGAAATGAGTTTGACAATATCCCGACGGAATCGTTTTTGCCAAAAATAAAGTAACTAAGTAGCATCAAACTACCGGCAATGCTCATGTACCAGAACAGACGTGGCATCACAACCTTGCGTGAACGGCGAGAGACCCACAACTGCACAAACCAACGGCTGGCAAAAAGAATCACACCAATATAACCTATAATTTTCCAGGGCGTGATGACCAGAGTCATCCCCAAAATTTCAATAATCGAAATAGTATTATTCATTTACCTACTCTAGTGTCTAATGTGTGTCATCATCTGAGTCCTTAGTGACGACAGGATGTGTCGTGCGTGATTTAAGCCAGATTACACCCAAAATATCGAAAATCCCCACCCACAGGCGATCAAAAAAACCATAGTGGGATAACCCAAGCTGGCGCTCCCTATGATTTACTTCAACAGAAATCACTTTTCCCCCTCCGTTAATCATCATCGCCGGTAAAAAGCGGTGCAAATGATCAAAAAATGGAATAGCCTGATAGGCCTCCCGGTTAAAAACTTTAAGGCCACAACCTGTGTCAGGGGTATCGTCACCCAACAGCCAAGCGCGTATACCATTAGCCAGCCTCGAGGATAAACGCTTTATATATGTATCCTTACGCGTTTTGCGGTGCCCATTCACCAGCACCACACCAGAATCTGCATGTTTTTCGAGTGCCTGATACAGTACCGGAATATCTGCAGGGTCATTTTGTCCATCACCGTCCAGTGTCGCAATGACCGAAGATTTAGCCTGCATTATGCCTGTCCGTATTGCGGTACTCTGACCAACCCCGATTTCATGGCTTATGACATGCATTAACGGGAACCCCGTACGGTATTCTTCAAGAATCTGCAGCGTTGCGTCGTTACTGCCATCATTGACATAGATTAGCTCATAATCAAGCACACCATCCAGAGACTGTCTGACTTCCTCAATTAGCAGACGAATATTATCTTCTTCATTCCGTACGGGTATTACTACAGAAAGATCCGGCATTGGTGGTGCGCTCCTTAAATCAATTTAGGGTATTATAAACAATACACCGATGCATTCTGGATTTAATCACCTTTCACTATGAAGAATTATTTTCCTTCCCAGCAACTTACAAAATCACTACTGTTGCCAATAGTGGCTCTTCAACTGGCCTGGTCTGCCCCTGCCATTGCCTATAAAACTGCCCAATACTCACAGCCCGATATTCGTTACATAGACCGCAGTAAAGGTGAACGGAACAGGCCCTTCTCTGTATCACAGCCTGCACAACACAGTAACCCCCTTGCTGAACAGCAAGCTGGTAGCCCAATGCTGTGGCGGATAGAGCAGCCGGGCACAAACAACGGGATCCTCAGCAGTTATATTTTTGGCACAATACACATTGATAATGAAAAAGTAATGGCAATCCCCGATAACGTCGTGCGTCGCCTGGCCGCGGCAAATACATTGATGCTGGAACTTGAATTAAATGCAAGCGGTTCCGTTAATATTCTACGAAAGATGCTTTTCACTGACGGCAGGAACCTGGAACAGGTAATTGGTGAAACTGAATTCAAGGCAGTAACGTTAGCCCTTTCCCAATCAGGCAATCAGCTACCTGGTGACATTCTTTCCGTTCTCAAACCCTGGGCCGCAATGCTGTTATTGATCAGACCGGAAAATAAATCAGGAACCTTCCTTGACAAAAAACTCGCAGACATCGCGAGAAATTCAGGGATCAGAATAGAAGGGCTGGAAACCATTGATGAGCAACTTTCCGTCTTTGATGATTTACTCTTGACCGACCAGGTGAATCTATTACGCTCAACCATGAGCACATTACCCGAAAAAAATCAGGCCTACAGGGATTTGCTTGATGCCTATTTGAGCGGAAACCTGGAAAAGCTCATACAAGTCAGCACAGATCAGGAACCGAAGGATAAAAAGCTTTCCAGGCTAATCAAGACACGGCTGATTTATGATCGAAATCAGAAAATGTTTGATCGTATGCAACAAGGGCTGCAGGCGGGAAATACTTTTATCGCCATTGGTGCCCTGCATCTTCCGGGTGAATTGGGCTTACTTAATAAACTGAAGCAGGCTGGTTATCGGTTATCGCGAATTGGACGGAATGAGTAATCAGTTGAAAGTTGAAAGTTGAAAGTTGAAAGTTGGTTTTTTTAAGCTTTTGGCTTTAAACTTTGAGCTTTGAGCTTTGAGCTTTAAACTTTCAACTTAAAAGTCTTTGCGCCAGAGACTTTTACCCTCCGTCATAGAATCCAGCTCATCTAGCCAGGCTTCGTGCTGGCCCCGCTCCTCCTCACTGGCACGGATAATTGACAAAACGGGCCGATTCGCATCAAGCTGGCGTATAATTTTCTCTGTATGAACCTGTTTTCCAGGTTCATTTTCCTGAAAGAGAGCTGACTGCCCACCGGTTAATGCAAGATAAACTTCTGCCAGCAATTCAGCATCCAGTAGCGCCCCATGTAGCTCCCGCTGGGAATTATCAATATTAAAATACCGGCACAGCGCATCCAGTGAGTTTTTCTGTCCCGGGCGCATGCGCCTGGCCATCACCAGACTATCAATCACCTCGCAATATTTACTGGTATCACCCAGGTCTCTGTCCGTGAGCTTCAACTCTACATTAATAAATCCAACATCAAACGGTGCATTATGAATGATCATCTGTGAATCCTTGATATAAGCAAGAAAATCATCAACGATATCTACAAACTTTGGTTTATCTTCCAGGAATTCATTGGTGATACCGTGAACTTCTATGGCCCCAGCATCAATCTTTCGATCCGGCTGTAAATATTGATGCAGTTCATTTCCGGTCCGTTTGCGGTCAATCAGCTCAACGCAACCAATTTCTATAATACGGTGCCCTTTGTGAGGATCCAGCCCGGTCGTCTCAGTATCAAGAACGATCTGTCTCATAATTCAGCACCCTTCAACATTCTATCTATGGCCTTGTTAGCCAGACTATCAGCAATCTCATTTCCTTCAATGCCGGAATGCCCCTTTACCCAGTGCCACTCGATATCATGACGTTCTATAGCGGTATCCAGTCTTATCCATAAATCCTGGTTTTTTACCGGCTTCCTGGCTGCTGTTTTCCATCCGCGCTTTTTCCAGTTTTCCATCCACTCCAGGATGCCCTTGCGCAGATATTGTGAGTCGGTATAAAGCCTTATGCTACAGGATCGGGTCAGGTTCTCCAACGCCCTGATGGCAGCCATTAATTCCATCCTGTTGTTCGTTGTTTCTTTTTCAGAACCTGATAACTGTCTTTTTTTATCGCCATAGGCAAGAACAGCTCCCCACCCCCCCGGCCCGGGGTTCCCGCGGCAGGCTCCATCGGTATAAATAATTACTTCAACTTCAGGCACTGTTGTTGACATCCCTATTTCTCACACTTCTTTTCGCCACCGGCTCGGCAACATTCAGAAAAGCTCTTTTTCTGACCTTTGCCCCAAGGTCTATAACCGTCATCCCCACTTCTCGCTTAAGCGCAATCAATAAATAAACACCGCCCAGCATAGGCCACCAACGGTTACCGGCATTTTCCATAAACACAAATTTCTCTCGCAGTTGTTGATTACGAATGGGTGGAGAATAGTACAGCATCATACCGCCGCTGACATGGAAATTCAGCAAACTGAGCCAGTCCCTGACTTTGTGAATAGAATAATTATGGCCATTCCATGGTGCATTTGCTTTTGAAAATAATTTTCTTATTCCCCATAGGCTATAAGGATTAAAACCAAGAATTACCAGGTGGCCACCATCAACAAGAATGTCTTTACTTTCACGTAACAATTGATGCGGATTATCAGAAAAATCCAGCATATGTGGTAGCAGGCATAGATCAACGGATGAAGACTGAAAGGGAAGGGTTGAACCCGCATCTATATAAAGAGCCTGCAAGCCATCAAATGACCCAGATGAAGGAATATCACCTTCAGATTCACTGGCTAACAAAAATATTTTTTGTTCAATGTTGCTCGTTTCAAGCAGTGATGCTGTGCCGGCATAGCCATACTGAACAGCAATATCGCCTTTAAGCGCAGGCAAAAATTTACCCAGCGCCATCTGTTCAACTGTAAACAGCGATCGCCCAAGATCCGTCCGGCTCCAGTCAGGGAAACTACTCATTTTGGTCTTTTCGTTTAATGTGTCTATACTCAGAGAACTGCAACAATAAAAAACATGATTGCTTACATAATTAAAACAATATTTATGCAAATCTATTAGTTAATTAATCATGTATAAACAATATCTTATATACTATATTTAGATTATTTTCTAGAATATGTATGAGAGATAAGATAAACTGCTTAGCACGAATAGAATATCTGTGCAGTCTATGCTGTTATCAGGTAAAAAAATACGCCTTTTATGATAGCTGAACCTGGACAGCGTCTGAATGAAAAATAATCTGATAATCCGCACACTGCTTACCCTGCTCCTTTCCAGCTTATTTTTTCTTGCTGGTTGTTCAAGTACAAAAATAAAAGAAACACAGTCAAGTCGCACAGAACCCAGTCTTGCTGAGCTTATCGGTGGGTCTGATGTACCCGATCAGCGACCATCTGCCCCAAAACCCGCCGCCTCATACACCGCTGCACCCAGGGAATACTTCCCGAAAGAGGTCACATATACTGCAGAAGATTTCACAGATCTGTGGGATCGGATTCGGGCAGGATATGCCCTGCCAACCATAAAAAGTCGGCATATTGCCGAGTATGAACGCTGGTATTCATCACGCCCGGAATATATCGAACGATTAGTCAGAAGGGCAACCCCCTACCTGTATTACATTACAACTCAAGTAGAAAACCGCAATATGCCGATGGAGATCGTCCTGTTGCCGGCCATCGAGAGCGCCTATAAGCCAAATGCTCTGTCCAGTGCAAAAGCTGTCGGACTCTGGCAATTTATTCCGGCTACAGGCCGGCACTACGGACTGAAACAGAACTGGTGGTACGACGGTCGCAAAGATATTTATTCATCAACCCGCTCTGCACTCGATTATCTGGAGAAGCTAAACAGTGACTTCGATGGCGACTGGGCATTGACGCTGGCCAGTTACAATGCAGGTGAAGGAACTGTCTCACGTGCAATGGTGGCCAATTATCGTGCGGGGAAACCAACTGATTACACTTCACTTAAGCTTCGAAATGAAACGCGCCGCTATGTCCCCAAGCTCATCGCTCTAAGCAACATTATAAAAGATCCGGAGAAATTTGGACTAAAAATTGCCAGAATCCCGAATGAGCCCTATTTTAGTGTTATTCGACTAAACAGTCAGATAGATCTGGGCGTTATTGCGGATGCCACCAACATCCCAATCAGAGAACTGGAAATGCTGAACCCGGGCTTTAAGCGCTGGGCAACCGACCCGGCCGGCCCGCACCGTCTGCTTGTCAGTGCATCCGCTTCTGAAATAGTTGCAGATGCCATAGCCAGCATCCCCCAACGCAAACGCGTACGCTGGGCGCACTATAAAGTCACAAAAGGTGACAGATTGGGCCTTATTGCACGCCAGCATGGAATCAGTGTTGCATCGTTAAAGAAAACCAACAACCTGAAAAGTGACCGTATAGCTATTGGACAGGATCTACTGATACCCGTATCCAGGAACCACCGAAAAAGAACACATAACTACCAGACAACGTCACTCAGTAGGAATAAATCATCAAAAACAACCAGCAACCCATCACAACAGACACCAAAAATTATTTCAGTTAGAAAAGGGGATACCCTCTGGTCCTTATCCAGACGCCACAAAGTAACGCTCAATGAATTGACCAAATGGAACAAAATTAATGCCAGCGAAATGTTGTTTAGTGGCCAGAAACTAAAAATCTGGCGTTACTGAATCACCTCGCTCTTTCTCCGGGGGGGCGACAGTTCAGCGGAATATCCTTTCCACTTCTGGCGAGATCTAGAGATAGCTCGTATAATCACTGCTCCAGAAAAAGAGATCTCACAGTGATACGGTTAGTACTCCTTTTGTTTACATTCCTTGCACTAAGTGCTTGCAACACACTAGTCAGCTCTGCATCAAAGGATCTTGCGGACAATCTCAGTGAGGCGATTCAAAACCAGAATGACCCTGACACCGTTCGTCAAGGGGCCCCGGCCTATCTAATCATGATAGACAGCTTTATTCAGGGATCGCCTGACGATGTAGATCTTCTGATTTCCGGCAGTAAATTATACGGCTCCTACGCAAGTGCTTTCATTACCGAACCGGCACGTGCTAGACGTTTGACCGAAAAATCACGCCAGTATGCCCTGCATGCCTTTTGTATTAGATTACCAACACTCTGTGATATATCAGAAAGTTACTTCCCAGACTTTGAAAAGGCACTTCAGAAGATTGAAAAAAATAATCTACCGGTACTGAATACGTGGGGAATCGCCTGGGCCGGCTGGGTACAAAGCAGAACAGAGGACTGGATGGCAATTGCTGACATCCCCAAAATCAAGGCCATCATGCAACGCGTTGTCGAACTCGACCCCGGATGGGACAATGGCAACGCACAACTCTATCTAGGTGTCCTTAATTCCTTCCTGCCTGCGGCCATGGGGGGCAAACCGAAACTTGCAAAAAAATATTTTAAACAAGCCATAAAGTACAGCAAAGGGAAAAACCTGATGGCCAAAACCCTGTATGCCCAGTATTATGCGCGCACAGTGTTTGACAAGAAACTGCACGATAAATTACTGAATGAAGTTCTGGCCTCCCCTGTTGCCGCACCTGGCATGACACTGAGTAATACCCTTGCCCACGAACAGGCGCAGAAATTATTGAACGAATCCGATGACTTCTTTTGATTCACCCCTTTTTGCAGCACAATAAATAGTAGCATCAAAATAACCGTACAAATTTATGGAAAGATGACATGTTATACATAACTAAACGATTCCTGCAATTCTTCCTTATTGCCGCCTTGTTTATACCATTTAGCAATGGCCATGCAATGACATTAAAAATTGCGACACTTGCGCCTGACGGCACTTCATGGATGAAGAACATGCGTGCTGCCGCTGTTGAAATCAATGAAAAAACTAATGGCAGAGTGAAGTTGAAATTCTACCCCGGCGGTGTTATGGGCAACGATAGGAGTGTGATGAAAAAAATCCGCCTCGGTCAATTGCAGGGTGGCGCCCTGACAGGAGGCAGCCTGGCAAGCATCTATCCTGATATGCAGATATACAGCCTACCTCTGGTATTTAAAAACTACAGTGAAATCGACTATGTTCGCTCTACTATCGACCCCTTGCTTAAAAAGGGTATGGATAAAAGAGGATTTACCATGCTTGGAATTTCTGAAGGCGGTTTTGCCTACTTGATGTCCAATAGCACAATAAGGAATGTAGCTGATCTGAGAAAGCACAAACTGTGGATACCAGAAGACGATGTACTGAATGAGGCACTGTTCAGAAAAATGGGTGTTCACCCTATTGCCCTGTCGCTGGCAGATGTTTACACCGGTTTACAAACAGGTCTTATTGACACTATCGGTGCAACACCTACGGGGGCTCTGGCATTTCAATGGCACACTCGAATCCGTAGCATCACCAATGTCCCTCTGCTATTTCTTGTTGGTGTACTGATTGTCGACAATAAATATTTTAATAAAATAAATGCCGCTGACCAGAAGATTATAAAGGACGTTATCGCAAAAACATTCTCGGCAATGGATAAGGCCAACCGTAAGGACAACGAAAATGCCAAACAGGCTTTACTGAAGATGGGAACAGCATTTGTGAACCCTGATGACAATGAGATTGCCCACTGGAACCATCTCGCCAATGAAGTGATTGAGGAAACGGGCAGCAAGGCAGTTACCCCCGGGCTCTATCATAAACTGAAAAACTTATTAACAAAATATCGCTCAGGTACGGACTCTTCTGTCACCAGGTAAGCAAGTCTGGATATTTCATAGGAACACGACTGTGCGACTTAGGCCTATAAATAGAACAAAGACCCATCGTATATTAGCAGGCTACATAATGTCTCCTGCAACGGCATTCCTATGAAATATCCAGGCCAGGGATATTCCGTGCTGCAGCGTGGTGTTAGAATTCTTCACAACATAGAAGACAGTTTGCTGGTTATTATCCTGTTGACCATGGTGATACTGGCCTTCAGTCAGATTGTGATGAGAAACTTTTTCGATACAGGAACAATCTGGCTGGATCCCCTGTTGCGGGTTCTTGTGTTGTGGGTGGGTTTGCTGGGGGCTTTAGTTGCTACCCGTCAGAATAAACAAATCAGTGTCGATGTCCTCACCCGTATCCTGCCAGAAAAATTAAAAACCCTCAGCAATATTATTACTCGTTCATTTGCCGCGATTGTTTCTACGATCATTGCCTGGAACTCATTTCGTTTTCTGATAGACGAATGGCATTCAGGTGTAACAGCATTTGCCTCAGTACCTGCCTGGCTGCCTGAATCGATTATTCCTTTCGGCTTTACCGTCATTGCACTGCGCTATACCTTTCAAGTAATCACACTCCTTTTACAGACAGCAAAAGGAGATGGCAACCCATGATCGTCGCTATTCTTCTACTCTTGTTAGCATTACTTGGTGCCCCCCTGTTCAGTATTATCGGCGGGAGCGCACTTTGGGGATTTTATAATGAGGGAGTTGACCTTCAGGTCGTTACCATAGAAATATACCGTCTCGCCGAGATGCCGATGCTGCTGGCAATCCCATTATTTACCTTTGCGGGGTATCTGCTCGGTGAAAGCCAGGCACCCGCCCGCATGGTAAGAATGGCTCATGCACTGCTAGGCTGGATGCCGGGTGGGCTGGCCATTGTTGCACTAACAGCCTGTGCCTTTTTTACGGCTTTCACGGGGGCCTCAGGTGTTACCATTGTGGCCTTGGGTGCCTTGCTCTATCCTGCATTACAACAGGCAGGTTATCCAGAGCGGTTTAACCTGGGTCTAATTACCACCTCCGGCAGTTTGGGTCTGTTATTCGCCCCATCATTGCCACTGATTCTCTATGGTGTAATCGCACAACAGGCATCATTAGATACACCGGTAAATATTGACGATTTGTTTCTCGCAGGTATTCTGCCTGGCCTGCTGATGGTGATTTTGCTTTCAGGCTGGAGCATGTGGAAACAGCCCAAAGGCCAGCTTACGGGTAAACTGGACGGCAAGGAAATCTTCGCAGTAATTCGAGAATCCATCTGGGAAATCCCTCTCCCTTTCCTGGTGCTGGGGGGAATATACGGTGGCTATATCGCCGTCTCAGAAGCCGCTGCAGTCACCGCAGTATACGTGTTAATCGTCGAAGTCTTCATTAAACGTGAAGTAAAAGTACGAGATATGCCAAGAATTATCCGTGAATCCATGGTCCTGGTCGGTGCAATATTACTGATACTGAGTGTGTCACTGGCATCAACCAATTATATGATCGATGCAGAAATCCCTACCCGTCTGTTTGAAACCATTCGTGAGTATATCGATAACAGGTGGACGTTTCTAATCGCGCTGAATATATTTTTACTGCTGCTGGGTATGATGCTGGATATTTTTTCGGCATTGATCATTATCATCCCGATCATATTGCCACTCGCCGCCGGTTACGGTATTCAGCCTGTCCACCTCGGTATTATTTTTCTGGCGAACATGCAGCTAGGTTATTTTACGCCACCGGTAGGCATGAACCTGTTCATTGCCAGCTACCGCTTCAACAAACCGGTAATGGAGTTGTATATTGCAACCCTGCCATTCTTCTTTATTCTACTTTTCGCCGTACTGGTTATCACCTACGTCCCGTCGCTGAGTCTGGTGTTTATAAACCCTTAAAACATAACGTCAAAAGAATATTCTCTCACGGGGATCACAGAGAACACGGGGAAATCAAAAGAAAATATTTGTAGGTTCGAATTTATTCGAACAAGGAGTTCAAAACTAAGGTTCGTGTGCGAATGAATTCACACCTACAAAAAATATCGCCGACATCAAACAAGTTAAAGAGAAAAAATGCTTTGATTTCCCCGTGTTCTCTGTGATCCCCGCGAGAGTGTGTTTTGATTTTAACTTGAAACTTGAAACT
>VAPH01022728.1_pt1 | contig 20781 bp, 24 predicted proteins | sample 3393861 | NCBI WGS metagenome assembly VAPH01 (sample SAMN08290439, study PRJNA428436) | hydrothermal vent metagenome | isolation source: Deep-sea hydrothermal vent chimney | place: Atlantic Ocean: South-mid Altantic Ridge | reverse complement strand
GCAGGATAATATCGATTTATTATACGAAAATTTTAAACGAGTGAACGGCTATAGTGAGCTGGAAATTAGCCAAAAACGCGAGGCATTGGAAAATGTCCTTATCCCCGAGACTTTTTCAACTCACAAAAACAGACTGGCAGCTTCCGGCTTTAAAAACATCCAGAAATGGTTCCAGGTGCTTAATTTTGTCTCCATCATTGCCCAAAAATGAATAAATTTTCCAGATTCTATTCAGATATTAAAAATACCGAACTGGAAAAAATATTTTTACCGGTTAAAGAGAAAATAGAATATAACTATTCATCTGAAAACCATGGCGATGTTGAGAAATGGCAGGAGATTTTAAAATTACTACCCGCTTTAAGACCATCAGAGCTTGATCTAAACAAGGCAAGTATTCTCATTGGCAGGGAGACTGACGGCCATCAGTCACAGTTGTCTTTGCTGGCAGAATTGCTCATGAAATTCCAGCCATGGCGAAAAGGGCCTTTTAGTCTTTTTGGTATAAATATTAATACAGAATGGCGATCAGACTGGAAATGGGATCGACTTAAAAATCATATCGCCCCATTAAAAAACAAGACCGTCCTGGATGTCGGTTGCGGAAATGGATACCACTGTTTGCGAATAAAAGGTGTTGGCGCAGAACGCGTCATTGGCATTGATCCGACCTTGCTTTATGTCAGCCAGTTTAAGGCCCTCAATCACTACATAGAGACTGGCTCTGTCCATGTATTACCCCTGGCCCTGGAAGATTTGCCGGCAAACAGGCCACTTTTTGATACGGTGTTTTCAATGGGTGTGCTTTACCATCGGCGAGATCCGCTGGACCACTTATCAAGCTTGTCTGGATATATGCGCGAGGGCGGCGAACTGGTTTTGGAGACACTGATTATTGAAGGTGAAGAAAAAACAGTTCTGGAACCAGCGGGTCGTTATGCAAAAATGCGTAACGTTTTTCAGATACCAACAATAAAAAATCTGGTGAGCTGGCTTAAGTCTAGCGGCTATGTAGATATAAAAATTGTGGACATCTCAATTACAACTTTACAAGAACAACGTTGTACTGATTGGATGAAATTTGAATCCCTTGAGAATTTCCTGGATTCCGATGATCATTCCAGAACAATTGAAGGTTGGCCTGCACCCAGGCGTGCGATGCTAATTGCTAAAAAGGGATGAGAATATTAATCAACAAAGAACAACACAGTCCCTACCGCTGTTTTTGGCGCGGTAGAGTGCTGAATCGGCGCTGGCGAGGAGTTCTTCGACTGACTGGTTTGGTTCCATGGAAGTAACGCCCACAGAAACAGTAACGCCCGGTAAAGCCGAGTTATTGCTGTCGAAAATACTTGTGCTACTAACGCCACTCCTTAATCTTTCAGCGACGATTTTGGCAGATTTTAAATTAGTATTTGGCAGCAGGATTACAAATTCTTCACCACCAAACCTGGCGGCACCATCATTAGGACGTAAAAATTCCTGAATAGAATTTGATACCGCTCTTAACGCCATATCACCTGCAAGATGACCATTTTCATCATTGTATTTTTTAAAATGGTCAACATCAATCATAACAACACTAAGGGGTTCGCTGTTAATACGGCAACGATCAATAATACCGTCCATCGTTTCGTCTAACCAGCGACGATTATGGAGATTGGTCAATACATCTATTTTCGAAAATTCTTCATAAATCCTTTGTTGGTTCAGGCTTTCAATAACCATGTGGTTGTTTTTTCTAACCCGGGAAGAAAGAATAAATAATAAATTGCAGGCAATGGCATGAGAACGGTTAATCAAAGACCACAGGATCGTGCCTTCAATTTTTAATAATTTGCAATCGGTATCGGCAATCGCGTATGCGGATACTTTCTCGTGCTCAATAATAGACATCTCACCAATGCATTGACCAGCCTGTAAGTGAGCAAGTACTTTTTCATCATTAGGCTCAAGCTGAATCCGGACGCTGCCATCAAGTATCAGGAGCAGGTGCTCGTTGGTCTCGCCAGGCGCTAGCAGGACCTCTCCTGCATTGACGTTTTTCTGCTCAGCATAATCCAGCAACCACTCCAGTGTGTCCGGGCTCTCGCCACGAAATAAAGCCAGGTTTGTCAGATCTTTTGGGGTTGTTGCTAACTGCATCCATATTCCTGAAGGTTAAATTTTCTTGGTAACGAATTGTGCCACATTCGGGTACATTTTATAAGTGAATTTTTCCGGGATAGGCCACTTATAAAAAGACTTACTTAATTATTACAGTGACTTATGTTATCTATCTAAAAATTATTATTGGTTAAAATCAGAACCTATTTTGGCCTGCTGGCCCGGCCCTTTAACCATTTTAGCAGTGGTTCCCATTGCTCGAGATCGGTATAAACGGCAGAGGGTGCCATTTCAAAAATTCCCACACCCTTTTCAGCAGCACGAATGTAATTCTGGCTGTCCCTGAGACAGGCGATCACTGGAATTCTGAGGCTGTTTAGAAACGTTAATAGAGTTTGGTAGATTAGTGTATTTTCCTTGACCCGGTTGGCGATCACCGCAATCCTGGATTGTTTGCTGGATATCCTCCCTGTTAACATGAGTTGGTGGATAAATTTTGTGGCGGCCCTGATATCTACTGGCGATGGTAATACGGGCACGAGCAGGGTTTCAGTTCTGCGTAAAAGATTGCTCATTTCCTTGCCGTGAATGCGGGCCGGTGCATCCATCACGAGAATATCAGTATCGTTCGGGACAGTTGGAGTTTTATTAGCTGCATCCAGGCCGGTTATTTCGGGGTATTCCCAATTAGGATCCTTATTCCTGGCATCGAGCCATCCAAGGCTGGACAACTGTGGATCAAAATCCGCCAGTACCACCTTTTTATTCTCGACTGCATAATAACTGGCCAAGTTGGTCGCGATGGTGCTTTTACCGCAACCGCCCTTGGCATTAAGTATCATTATTTTTCGCATTGGCTTATCCCGAACAATTAGTTAACTGGTTATTACCCTGAAATTTTATATTGAAAACTGTATCTGTTAGGCCATGATCATCAATTATATAACTTCAGCAACTTTTTTTGTATCAAAGTCCGTTACCCGTCTCTATGATGGGCAGGATTAATATTCAATTATTTAACAGTTTATGCATTTTCTAGCCTGATTTCCTGATTTATTATTTGGATGACCAAAGACAATAAAAATTTAACCATCCTGGCTACCTGCCAGGGTTTGATGATGACAGCCAATTCCTTGTTGGTAACCACCTCGGCCCTGGTTGGGTTTGCCCTGGCAGAAAACAAGTCCATGGCGACCATTCCGCTTGCCATGGTATTCCTGGGTGCCATGGTTACAACCATTCCGGCATCAATATTGATGAAACGGATTGGCCGGCGTAACGGATTTATGATCGGTGTATGTTTCGGGATACTGGGGGCAATCATTTCATCATGGGCCATCCTGAAAATGGATTTCGTGTTGTACAGTATTGGTGTCACATTATTTGGCGTATCAAACGGCTTTGGTGGTTACTACCGTTTTGCAGCAGCAGACGGTGTCGCGGTTGATCGACGATCCAGAGCCATTTCCCTGGTACTTGCGGGAGGTGTAATTGCAGCATTTATTGGCCCTAACATGGCAAGCTGGACCAGGGATCTAATAGGAAGCGCGGCCTTTACAGGCAGTTATGTATCGTTGGTCGCAGTTTTTATTATGGCAATGTTGCTATTGTTATTTCTTGACATTAAACAGGTGGACGAGGAATGGGACAACAAAAATGCCCGTTCAATATGGGTTATTGCCAGGCAACCCGCATACATTATTGCCGTGCTTAGTGTATTGGCAGGTTTTGGCGCCATGTCCCTCATCATGACTGCCACACCTTTGGCAATGCATGCCAGCAGACATAATTTTACCGATACTGCTTTTGTTATCCAGTGGCACATATTTGCCATGTATGCGCCCTCATTTGTAACCGGTAAACTCATTGAAAAGTTTGGTTTATTAAATATTATGCTTGCAGGTGTAATGTTAATATTTGCTTGTATTGCTTTGAATACGAGCGGTAACTCTCTTGCGCATTACTGGACCGGACTTTTTCTTTTGGGCATTGGCTGGAATTTTCTATTTGTAGGGGGAACTACTCTACTCACCGAAACTTATACAGAGTCAGAAAAGTCTAAGGCCCAGGCGCTTAATGATTTTTTAATTTTCTCGAACGTTAGTTTCGCGGCCTTATGCGCTGGTGCAATTCACAATAATTTTGGATGGTTAATTATTAATTACAGTGTCTTGCCACTTCTCACCATCGTAGTATTTTCGATAGCATGGTTAAAGTTAAAAAATAACCGTCAGGTCATCTGGTCAGAAAATTAAAATAAAAAAAATTATTTCTTACTAATTATATATTAATTAATCAACAGCATAGCTAACATAGTTCAGGGTGATTCAAGGTATTGAGCGGTAACCAGTAGTTTTATGGTCAACAGCAAGTCTCCCGAAATAGTCTATACTTGGAAGTAAGACATGGACTAAAGGAACGCTATTATGTTGACTGAAATTCTGCACCGCGCGCAGGCTTTTGAACGTCGACACGGACGCCGACCCAATACCCTGTTCCTCACACACGAGCAATATTCCCTATTGCGTAATGAGTACCCGGAAATTCTGGGAGAATCGCCCGAGATTGTTTTAGGGTTGCGTATTGCAATGACGCCAAATAAATCGTTATTACAACCAAAGATTTCCTGGTTACCGGCTCGGGTACCAAATTACTTGCGCCAAAGAAAAATTAAATGTCAACAAGCAGAAGTCACCAGAGCCACAGCAGATGAGAATTCTGATTTATTTGATGTATTGACCAGGAGCCAGGCCCAGCAGCAAGGCTAACCTGTTACGGGCCAGGGATTAAAATTTTTCTTTGATTAATTCCTTGAAGTTTCCGTTAATGGTATTTCAGGTTGAATTGTAAAAAGTTCACCTAGCGCCAGTTTAATTTCCTGCAAGGTCAAGTGAGCGCCCATCGCCGGGTCGTCCCATTGTTTGCAATCCAGACTGACAACATCGGGTTGTGTGCTGGACTCCAGGTAAATTTCTGTAACATAGGACACTGCGGTGTAACCGCCCGCTCCTAAATAGAGCCCAGGGTAACCAGCTGTCATAGTAAGACTTGCAAACTTAACAGGTAGAGAAACAAGTTCTTCATTAAGGAAAACACGAGTGATGGTAAAAGTATCCGGGTTGATGGTTTGCGTTGCGGCCATCCGGTTCCTGACGTTAAGAACACAATAAGGCCGGTAATTCTCGACCGGGTTAAGCTGTTGTGGCTTTGGTTCACCATCCTGAATATGCAGACTTGCCGTTTCGCCAGGTATTACAATAGCCCTATTGAGCTTGAGTTTTAGGCCCGGGGAGATATTTAATGGATAATTACTGTAACTCACTGCAACATTACCAGTAGAGATTATGGCTGTCTGGCATGATACGAGAGACAGATAAACAGCAGTTAAAATAAGAAATGGACGCATGTATTTACCTCCAATAGGGAATTAATGTACCTGAAATGATTCCTCAAATTATACACACATTACTTGTTTTTAAAATGGATAACGTGTTTCAGAGGCGAGAGGTTAATTTCATCTATGACCGTGTTGCCACCATTAGCAAGAATTAGTTTTATGCAGTCGACAATAGCATCAATATTGATGCTATTATTATTTTCCTTACCGGGTTCAAAATCAAGATCTTTGTAAAAGTCGGTTTTAACCATGCCCGGATTAATAATTGTAACACCGATACCAGACCTGGCGCACTCGGCGCGCAAGGCCTGGGAAAATCCACGCAATGCAAATTTTGAGGCGCAGTAGATGCTGCCTTTTTTGCTACCGCGCAGGCCCGCATCGGAACCAATAAAAATAATATTTCCAAGACCTGCCCGTTTCATAACTGGCAGAAAACATCGTGTTATGTAGGCATGGCTGGTGAAATTAACATTCATAAGGGAATTAATTTGCTGGTATGAATATTCTTCAAGGGATCCAAACAGGCCCATGCCTGCATTGAGAATGAGTGCCGACGGCATGAATCCACTACTTTTTATTTCCTCGAGTCTGGCGGGTAACTTATCAAGATCGCCAAGATCAATTTTGTAAGGTTTGAAGCCGGGTAGTTCTGTTTGTTTTTCAGAAAAATTCCTGGCAATGCCTGTGACATTGTATCCTGATGTACACAACTCATCCGAGATAGCACGACCAATCCCCTTGCTGGCGCCCGTAACCAGAATATGACTATCAGTTTTCAACATTTCATTTACTTATGTGCAAGGAAAATAAATTTTATCAGAAATATAATCGCGTATGTTTGATTCACAAAACTTCAAAAGTTGAGTCTCAAGCTCCTTCTCATAGCTTACCATGCCAGAAATATTTTCCAATGGACCGGCAAATAATAATTCATCCGGGAAAATCTTCCTGATATTTTTAAAATAAGTTTTGGGCAGACGAAAAGTACCGAGACTTACAGAATGAAGTGATTGCGCATCAATTTTGCTAAAGACAGCCTTGAAAAAATCACTATAAACCTCCTGGTACCCATCAATATAGATAACAGGATCAAAGCGGAGACCGATTTTCCAGCCGGCATGTTGTAATTTCCTGATGGCATTAATACGTTTTTCAAGGGTGGGGGCCCGGTGTTCCAGAGCCCGGGCAATTGAATCTGGTGATAAGCTGAAAGCAACGACACAGTTGTCTAGCGGGCTTTGCGAAAGTAGTGTCGAAATTTGGGTACTCTTGGTTCTGAGTTCAAATTTAGCACCGGTATTTTTTTTGAAAAATGGTGAAAAAAATTCCATAAAACCTGTTACAGGTTCCAGCGCCAGGCTATCGCAATCATAGCCGGTGAAAAACCAGGCCTCTTCTCCAGGCTTGCTGGTTATGGCAGTAATACCGTCCTGGAAATCTTCGTAATTAACAAAAAGTACGTAATATGCAGATCGGTACATGCCCTGTAAAAAACAGTAACGACAATCATAAAGACAATTTAACATGTGCGAAAAGTAATAATTTTTGCCGCCGCCAATACCATAGGATGCCGGTGCTTCCAGGACAAAGTTTTTGAACTTCCTGGCAAGTATTAATGCCGGGTTTTGTTTTTGGATGCGAAAGTTCTGCGCCTTGCGATTGAATATTTCCGTGTATTGCTGGCAATAGATTATATTTGCTTCTTTATATCGATTGCAGATCTCACGAGTCCGGGCATGGTCCCTGACTGAATCTTCAATGTAGATGGTATCGATCATCCTGGTGTTAAGTGAGTTTGACAGGCAGTTCTTTTATTTTATTTTCCAGCCAAGTTAGCACCTGACTACTACTTTTCAATTTTGGAACAAGGTCGCTAACTTTATCCTGGCTGGTTAGCAGGGACAATCGTTCCAGTAATTTAACAAGGCGGAGCTTCTGGTAATGCGAAAAATGATGGTTGTTAATCATGTCGGTAATATCGATTGCTGGCAATTTACTGGTCGATTGCTTATGCAAACAGATAAGCGCTTCTATTATATTATAAATATCAGGTAGTTTTGACTCGATTAATATGCTGACTTGTTTAGCATTTATATTGTCAGTTGGCGAACAATTATTATCAGAAATTATTTTGTAACATTGTACCAGTTCACTGGTCTGGTGATTGATCGCGGCCTGGTAAAAATAAGTTGCCTCCATATCGTAGGCGCAGTTTTCCGGATAGCTTTTCTCAGGTTGATCTACGGTAATTAATGAAATTGAGTCAATTTTATTTTTACTTAACTTATTACCAATGTTTAAAACCAGGCTGGGTGGATACCAGTTTAAACCATCAGGACCGGTAATTTTATGGATCAATCTACCCGTACCCATTGCTAGCTTACCGTGACCCGCTATACCAATATTTAACCAGGCGGACGGTTGTGCCTGGAATTCTGCTAACCGTTTAACAGCTGATGCACACGCCTTGCCACCAACACCCGAGACTACGAGATTTATTTTTGTGTTCTGATAGAGCTTGATATTGTCGACAGGCCTGGGCTGTAACCCATAATGATCAATGAGTGGCCTGGCTTCGCATTTCAGTGCACATACTATATTTATCACTTACGATACCAGCTGCCCAGGGCAATATTTCCCCGTAGAATATGTCGCTTGTAATGATGAATAGTATTTTATGTCATCATTTTTCTTTCTTTTGATTGCCCCTTTCAGGTAAATAGAGATTTTTGTCTGCAACTGTGTAACCGCGAGACTTGTTTGTTCAGTGGTTAATAAATTACCAGCCAGCAGGTTAACCAGGGCCTTAATCCTGAAGCGATCCATGCCCCAGTATTTTCGGGACAATTGATCCTCGTGACCACCATATTTTTTTATCAATGGTTGCGGCAAATAGTCAACCGGGTAGCGAGCACAAATTTTCAGCCACATATCGTAATCTTCGCAAGCAGGTAACTGCTCATCAAATAACCCAGCTTCGTTTAGCAAAGATCTTTTAATCAGTGCCGAGGAAGGCGAAATCGCACACATGGACAGACAATGTTCGAAAATCCAGCCGCCGTATTTTTCATGCTTGTCCATTTGGTTAACCCGGGTTCCATTACGAATCCAGGTTTCGTTACTATGGACAAGGTAGGTATCATTCGGTTGCTGCTTGATAACACTAACCTGGGAGGTTAACTTTTCAGGCAACCACTCATCATCCGAATCCAAAAGGGCAATCCACTCGTAACTGGCTTCTCGAATACCTATGTTCCTGGCAGCACTGACGCCACTATTATTTTGGTGAATATAAACAACACCGGGAAATTCTTTTTTAATCATTTCAGCGGTGTCATCTGTTGACCCATCATCGACAACAATAATTTCGTCAGGCAGTTGCGTTTGCAAGGCGACAGATTCGAGCGCCCGCCTGAGCAATGAGGCCCGATTGTAGGTAGGGATTACGAGACTGATATCTATCATTATAGGTATTTATCTATCTGGATGAATCCTGTTGCGGTATCCCGTTTCAATATTTGCTAGAATACATTTTTTGAGTTTAACGGAAATACAATGACTAAAGCGATACCCGTAAAAATTGAACGTAATAAACAGGCAATTACACCTGAAAACAAATGTACTTTCTGTCACGGCGCAAAGTGTTGCACATATGTGACGGAGCATATCGATACACCCAGGTCTATGGAAGACTTTGATACCCTCTTGTGGCAGATTTCGCACCAGAATCTCCAGTTATACAAGGATGAGGGCGACTGGTTCTTGCTGATTAATGGCGCCTGTGATCATTTATTGCCGGGTGGGCGATGTGGTATTTACGAAGTACGACCACAAATTTGCCGCGAGCATTCAAACGAAGATTGTGAATTTGATCAATTAGCAGGCGAGGATGATTTTGACCTGTTATTTAAAGACTATAAAAGCCTGGATACTTATTGCAGGAAGAAATTCAAGACCTGGGATAAAAGATTCGAGCGTTGGTAGTAATTATTTTCCGTGGTGCGACCAATTAAAAATACCAGGAAAGAATATTCCAGAAAGAGCATTTAGGCAAATTATTTCAGGATGATTGTCCCGAACCAAACAATATTACAGACTGCTGCGCCATGACAACGAAGCGGGTTTGGTATTAAAGCTGCTCGCGCTCGCGACTACTATTGTTTCGTTTGCTATCGTTAAGTCTGAATATTAACGAATTCCAGTCTTTGATTGCCACTTTTCGGCGCGGGCCTTGCGGATAATCAATGACGGCATAACGAAGTTCACCTTCGGCATAGGCCAATACACGCACTTTAAATAATGTGCCAGTCTTGTCCACATACCAGTTGCCAGGTGTCGGGGGGAGCAGAATTTCCTGTTTCGATTTTCTAAGCCAATTCATATTGCCTGTTACCACTACCAAGTTATTAGGATGTTGTTGGTGAAATGATTATAACGGGACTGGCATGCCATAAAAACAATATATTTTACTCAGGTATAATAATAGTTAACATTAACTTTCACTCCTAAGCTATTAAAAAATAGCATTTTTTAATCTAGGTAAAAACTAGGGTTATTGGACTATTCAAGCTTCAAATACCTATTTTTAAGCGGGTTCTGGCATGATTTCATGAAACCCTTTAATAGCTTTAAATTCCCCCGAATTTTTTATTTCAGCTTTTGAGTCCGGGCGCTGAATGCCAAGCAGGTAGGCAATACCATATTCCTGTGCGGTCTTTAAAACTGGCAGACTATCGTCTATTAACAGGGTTCTCGCCGGGTTAAAGGGGTTGCTCTGTTGATATATCTGCCAAAACCCGGTGGTTTCCTTGGCCATACCAAAATCATGGGCACAGGTTATTTTGTCTATGTGGCCAGCCAGCCGGGTTTTATTCATTTTAAGCGCCAGGCTTTTTTGATGGGCATTTGTCACTAATACGGTTTTAATCTGGTGACTTCGTAAGCGGTCGAGAAATTTGATTACGTTGGGATGGATGCGAATCAAATGATTTATTTCGGCTTTCAGGGCCGCGATATCCAGTTCCAGTTCCCGTGACCAGTAATCAACACAATACCAGTCCAGTGAACCCTCTGCTTTGCGATATTTTACTGATAATTGAGATTTGGCCGTAGCAAGTGTGAGGCCATTTTTTTCACCAAATCGTTTTGGTACATGCTCCTGCCAGAAATGATTATCAAAATGCAGGTCAAGCAGTGTGCCATCCATATCCAGGAGTACAAGATCAATCAGGTTCCAGTTTATCATTTTTTATACCCGGGATTATCCATAAAGTTATATTTCCAATGCCAATTAATTAAACCTGATTAATTCATCAGGAATACTTTAATTCAGTGTCCCATAAGTCTAGAATCTGTGCAGCTAATTTTATCCTGACCGCTGAGAGAAGAAAATGCATCGAATTATATTAAATTTATTGTTATTAGTAACCGTACTGGTGATTAATCCAGTTTTAGCAGCGCCCGTTTTAGTTGAGCCGGAATGGCTTGATAAAAATTTGGGCAAACCGGGTATTGTCCTGATTGACATGAGTAGTGAGGATACCCAGTATCAACGATTCCATATTCCAGGGGCCTATTATTTACCCTACCAGGCCCTGATAAAAATGGATAAAAAAAGTAAATTTCCCGAGGCAGTGAGCGATCAGCGTATGACCTTGATCCTGGGCCACTTTGGAATTTCTGAAAATACACAAGTTGTTATCTACGATGATATGGGCGGACTTAATGCCGGACGTCTCTTTTGGCAGCTGGAGCGAATGGGCCATAAGCAGGTGTCGGTATTAAACGGCGGCCTGGTCAAGTGGATTATCTCCGGTCGTAAAGTCACGAATAAAATCACATCACCGACAGCTGTCAAACATTTATTGAATGAAAAAGAAACGGCAGGCAGACGCGATAACCATGCCAATCTTGATGATGTCAAGGCTGCCAGTAAAGATTCATCAGCAGTCATCCTGGATGTAAGGAGTGATGGCGAGTACCTGGGGGACACTAAAAAGAAAAAAGGTGGCCACGTTCCCGGTGCCAAGTGGTGGCCCTGGCAACAAGGGGTAGATTTTGAGAATAGTTTTACCAGGGCAAATAAAAAGAAAATTGAGAAACTACTGCAACAGGCGGGGGTATCCAGTAAACAAAAACCAGTGATTGTATACTGTCGCTCGGGCCACCGTGCCAGTCAGACATATCTACTGTTGCGCAGCCTTGGCTATGAAAAGGTAAAACTTTATGCAAATTCCATGAACGAATATGGCCGCTCAGGGTCAAAATTAAAACAAGGCAAAAATCCCTAGAGGTCGTATATGGCTAGCGTACTGGAAAGGCAGTGTTCAACGAACCAATTTCCGGGCCCAGGTCTGTACAAGATTAAGTTTGACAGGAAATTACTGCAATTATCATTGAGTGTACGTGCTGCCCGGGCCATGGCAGATCAAGACCAGCAAGGGCATATCGACGTTGAGCTTGAATTATATTTCAGCTGTTTGATTCGAAAACGGGTCAATATCAGGCGGCAGCCACGAGCTGATGCTATTTTCAAGACTGCCGTTAATAATTATTTAAGCATAAGCTTCAGGCCAGTCATGACTAAAGTTTGCCAAGTTAGTGATGTAGCAGGTGAGCCAGATATTGAACCTTTACCAATTGTAAAACCGGAACGTTTTACACCAAATTGGTTGTCACTTGATTATAAAAATGGCCAATGGCTGGGAGAGTTCGGTTATTAATTTTATGTAACCAACCAGGCCAGTGCCGCAGTTTTATCGTGGAAGATTTCAACCTCCGCATCGGTAAAGGCACTGTTAATCCAGGCAAGCCATGACTGCCACTGGTCAGTAGTCACGGCAGCAATCCTGGCAAAATCGTGGGCATGGCCGCGTATAAAACGTATATCTTCCCAGACTACGTCAACAGTAAAGCCAGACATTTGGGTAAGGTCTATGAGCAGGTTAATGCGGTTTTCTTTAATACCGTCAAGGATTGCTGATTCAAATTCATTATAATCTGTCAGTGTGAGTTCGCCCATAATTTCAACTGCCAAAACATTGTCTTGCGTTGATATTGTTAGCATAATTGTCTCCTTGTTCGTAATACCTGAATTTTTTATACCCTAAATTTGTATTTTAGATGATATTTGTTTTTATATCCCGGTTTACCTGTTTTAGCCAATAGACAAGATAATCAGTATCGCTAATAAATGTATAATAACAGGTATCCAGAATAATGAACCAGTTTTTCAGATGATAAAACTTGAACAAAATTTACTAAAACAGGTAACAGAGATTGCCCGTACAGCAGGAAAAGCAATACTTGATGTTTATCGGCAGGATTTTAAAGTTAAGAAAAAAGCAGATAATTCTCCATTAACCTTGGCCGATCAGGCAGCCAATGAAATAATCATTTCTTCGCTGCATAAGTTAACCACGTCCATCCCGGTGTTATCTGAAGAGTCGGATATGGTTGAGTATGAGCAACGTCAGGATTGGGATGAATTTTGGCTGGTTGATCCACTGGACGGCACAAAAGAATTTGTTAAAAGAAATGGCGAGTTTACCGTTAATATTGCATTGATTTCCCATTCAAAACCAGTACTTGGTGTTGTGTATGCCCCGGTGCTGGATATTTTGTATGTGGCCATGAAGGGTGCGGGTGCATATAAAGAAATTAATGGCTCAGTATCTGAAATTGAAACAATAAAATATAAAGGTAAACATGCCACAATTGTAGCCAGTCGCTCACACAGCGGAGATACCCTGGTGCAGAGCATAGAAAGAATTAAAAAAGCAGAAGGAGAAGTGAAGATTCAGAACATGGGCAGCTCGCTAAAACTATGTCTTGTAGCTGAAGGGAAAGCAGATATTTACCCACGCCTGGGCCCAACATATGAGTGGGACACCGGTGCAGCTCATGCAGTTGTTAATTTCGCAGGCGGTAAGGTTGTTGACCTGCAAGGTAACGAGCTAATTTATAATAAGGCCTCACTACTGAACCCCGAATTTATAGTACAAGGCGACAGAAATTATTCCTGGATTAAATATTTTCATGGGCAATGAACCGTTAAATACCAATAATCTTTACCTAACCATTGACCAGGGCGGTCACTCAAGTCGTGCTATTGTTTTTAATACATTCGGTGAGCAAGTTGCCTTTGCCCGTCATTTGGTTGATGAAAAAACGACGGGCCCAGACCGGGTGGAACAGGATCCAGAATTGTTACTCACCTCAATTATAGATTCAGTAAAATCAGTAATTGTACAGCTCGGCGAACGTGCCAGCCATATTGTTGCCGCCGGTTTGGCAACCCAACGATCAAGCATGGTATGTTGGCATAAACAAACAGGTCAGGCGTTGTATCCCGTTATTAGCTGGCAGGACAGGCGGGCCGCTCAGTTCCTGGATAAACTTCAGGACCAGGCTGAAATGATACACAAAAAAACCGGCCTGTTTTTATCGCCACATTTTGGTGCCAGTAAAATGCGTTGGTGCCTGGACGAAGTGCCGGCAGTTGCCGATGCCCATAAACAGGGCCAGCTAATCATGGGGCCGCTGGCCAGTTTCCTGATTTTTCGTTTACTGGATGAGAAACCAGTACTGGCCGATCCTGCCAATGCCTCACGAACACAGCTTTGGAACCTGGTCGATAAAGATTGGGATCCGGAATTACTGGATATATTCGGGATACCTAAATCTTGTTTGCCAGTTTGTGTGTCCACTCGTTATGCATTCGGGACCTTAACTGTTGATAGCTTTAAAATACCGATGAAGATAGTTAACGGTGACCAGTCTGCTGCACTATTTTCATATGGTCCATTGCAGGCCGATAATGCTTATATAACTATCGGGACCGGTGCCTTTGTATCCCGTAGTTCAGGATATTACGCACTTTATGGACGCCGGTTGCTGGCTGGGATAGTAATGCAGGAGCAGGACAAGAGCACTTATGTTCTGGAAGGCACGGTTAATGGTGCCGGTTCGGCACTTGACTGGATTAAATCAGAACTCAAACTGGAAAAATTTACGGATAAACTGCCTGCCTGGCTGGCCGCGTCAAAAAACCCACCCATTTTTTTGAACGGTGTCTCAGGGCTGGGTGCACCTTACTGGATTTCAGATTTTGACAGCCAGTTTATCGGTGACGGGACAGATGAAGAAAAAGTGGTGGCAGTGATTGAAAGTATTATTTTCCTGCTCGAGACGAACTTGCGGGAGATGTTAAAGCTGGCCTCGCCACCATTACAAATCCAGGTCTCCGGTGGTTTTTCGAAACTTGATGGCCTTTGCCAGCGATTATCGGATTTGAGCGGGTTACCGGTTTACAGACCAGTTGAACAAGAAGCCACAGCTCGTGGGACGGCATTTTTATTAGTAAATGCAAAACACCATTGGCCAGAGGGTGAGATTGGCGTTTGGTTCAAACCCAAAAAAAATGAAGCAATAAAAAAACGTTATGAAAAATGGGAATCGTATTTACTGACAGCAATTCGAGAACAGTAAATCAGTTGCATGGGCGGGAATTATATTAATTCCATTATATTAACTCAGGCTTGTATTGACTAAGCAGAGGCTTACTGGCCAGTTGCCTGGGTGATTAATAAGTCATCAGTTTTTTTATTGTGTTTATTTTTTGGTATGGGTAGTCGTGGTTTTATTCTTTTTAGCATTTTTTCGGCGGTTGCACGATAACCGGTTAATTTTCCACCATAAATACTGAATAAGTTGGGATGGTTCATGTCCGTGTGAAATACAGTTTCCCGTGGCCTGCTAAAGGCGCTGGATTCGCTGCGCGGCAAAACTCGTAAGCCGGCAAATCGTGCTACTTCATCTGTCTGCCAGTTCGGGAAATAATGGCGAGTTACGCGCAGTAAATATTCTATTTCTTCTTCGGTTGGTTGCGCATCAGCAGGATCGCCGGTGAACAGTGATTCTGTTGTACCAATCAGTGTTTGACCTAACCATGGCATCATAAATATTGCACGTTTGTCTTCAGGCGCTTCCGCATAAAATACGCCTACAGGCGCTGGCTGTTTGATAACCACGTGGGCACCCTGTACCAGGTCCATGTCTCTTTTAACAGTAGCAGGCCTGATTTTATCCAGTACCATATTAACCCAGGGCCCGGCTGCATTAATTAAAATGGTGGCATGACATGATTTTTCCTCGTTATCTTTGGAATAGAGTATTTCGTAACCCGATGGCGTTTTACCTGCACTATTAAATTTCGCCGGGCAAGCGATCTCGGCACCAAAATTGGTGGCAGAACTCATGACGGCCTCAGTGAGTTTTTTATCATCAGTTTGCGCATCCCAGTATTGAAAAACATGTTTCAATCCTTTTGTTTCCAGGCCGCTAAGCGAGGACCATTTTTTTTTAGGGACAAAATGAAAACGAGTAAATGCCGCGAATTTTCCGAGTAAAGTATACAAGGCAAGACCCATTGCGATATAAAAAGCAGGGCGGGATGTTTTCTTGTATATGGGTAAATAAAATTTTGTTGGTTTGACCAGGCCGGGCGCAATTTTTAACAAAATCGCGCGTTCTCGCAATGATTCATTGACCAGTTTTATTTGACCGGATTCCAGGTAACGCAGACCACCATGGATTAGTTTACTGGATTTACTGGATGTGCCGGCTGCCAGTGCAGTTTGTTCCAGTAACAAGACGGTATAACCTTTGACTGCGGCAGCCTGCGCGATACCGACGCCATGGATGCCACCACCAATGATGACGATATCGTATTGTTTCACACACTGCCTGGAGTTTGTTTCATCTCCGTTAGCATATCATCAATGGTATTTGTTTCAATAAAATTCACACCACGCTTGATTAATTTATTTGCAGTGTTCATATCATCAGCTGAAAAAATTACCAGTTTTTTACCTGGCAAAGTCAGTTTACCCCAGCGGGGTAAACTCTTAATGTCACAGAAAAGAAAATCCGGATCTAGTTCCTCTATTTTGGCATTATTCCTGGCGCTCCATTTATTGGTAACACCACCAATGACAGGGAAGCCAAAATTTTTTACCGCCAGCAAAGCAGGAATAGAATAAGAGATTATAATACACTGGCGGGATACCGGGCGCAGTGATCTTAAAATGGCCGTAATAACCGGTGTTATGCCGAAATGATGAATGCTTATTCTTTTAATTTCTATAAAGGCCTTAACGCCAGGGTGTTTTATTAAAAGTTTTACGAAATCATCCAGTGTTGGAATTGTTGTTCGGGCAAATTTATAGCCAAACTGATTAAAATCCATGGCACGAACATCCTCGAGTTCTGCCAGTGTCCGCATATGGATCGTGCCTTCGGCATTACACAAACGCTTTAAGTCCCGGTCGTGAAATAACACCGGTTTTAGATCGCTTGTTAGCTGGATATCTGTTTCCAGGTATTCAGCACCAGCCGCAATCGCGGTTTCGTAACCGATCAGGGTATTTTCAGGGTACTTTTTTGGCAGGCCACGATGGGCAATCAGGTACGGTTTTGGCATGGTTACAGCGTAGCATTTGAATATGGAAATGCGATGATTTTTGTTATTTATCCGAAAAAGACAGCATGAGACAGTGATTTTAGCCTGGCAACAGGTTTTCTTTGATAATTTTCCCCGGTTAAATATGAATTAAATCCACAAGAGTGTAATCAGTAAAATAGTTTCCAGCAACTCAATCTGGGCACCAATGGTATCGCCAGTAATACCACCCAGGATCCTCTTCATCCACGTCCTGAACAATACAAATCCTGCCGCCCCGATAGTTAACATAACCAGACCTTGCGTGCCCAACAGGAGCACAACTGCAATTACAATTATTCCCAGGGACGTAACCATGAGAGCAAATGATATTTGCTCAGACAGGTTCGCACCAAGCCCATCCGCACGCGCATAAGATGTAGTTGCCAATAGAATAACTGCATATGTTCTGCTAATTACAGGAATAAATAACAGAGCAAGCCACAACTGGTGTTCGATAATATAGGTGAGGCTTGCCCACTTGAGTAACAAGACACATACGACCGCAACGATTGCCATCACGCCACTACGTGGGTCTTTCATGATGGCAAGAGTTTTTTCCCGGTCCCGAAAACCACCGACCAGCCCATCTGCAAAATCTGCCAGGCCATCGAGGTGTAAGGCGCCCGTTACGATTGCCCAAAATACTACGGTTAATGCCGCTGCAACATTTACAGAAATCTCGACAACAAACATTGCCGGTATCAGCAAGGTCGCGCCAATAATAAAGCCAATCCAGGGATACCAGTAAAGGGATGACCGGGAATCATTTTCATCATAGTATGATGTATCCGGAACCGGGAATACGGTTAAAAATTGTAATGCAAATAAAAAACTTTTTAAAATACGCATTAGCTGGCCGGTACAGTTTTGCCAATAAATTTACCGGTACTTTTGTTAAGACTGGCGCAGTCACCGGTGCGGAGCTGAACCAGTTCACCATGGGATACCTGGGCATCCAGGAAGCTCGCTGAATTCTCCGCCAAGGCCTCGCTTAACAAAACTCTAATGGGTCCGCCATGGGTAATAACCAGTACGTTATTATTTTGTGCGGCATCATATATCGACTGCCAGCATAACATGACTCGTTGCCGTAAATGGGCCAGTGTTTCGCCTTGCGGTGGAGTATTTTTTTCAGGGTCGTTCCAAAAGGCTATCAGTAAATCTTTATCTTTTGAAAATATTTCCTCTGCTGTTTTCCCTTCCCATAACCCAAAATGTATTTCTTTTAGCCGGTCATCTACTTGTAATGTTGCACCCATGCGATTTGCGTAATCCCTGGCAAATGCAAAACTGCGTTGCAAGGGTGAGGAGAAAATAATTTGCCATGGGATTTTATTATGTTGAGGATTTGCTAACGATGCTTCCATTTGAGCCCAGCCTTTGTTTGTCAGGGTATCATCCAGGCTGCCCCGGTAACAATTTCCCAGGGTGGTCTCACCATGGCGCAGGAGGGCAATGTGGTGCATGGGGTTGCTAGTTTTTTTCCGAGACACTGGCCTGCTCAAAGGTAGCCATTTGACCATGCAGCTCACAGGCCATGCGTAGAATCGGTACAGCCATGGCAGCGCCACTACCTTCACCCAGGCGCATACCCAAATTCAGTAACGGTTCGGCATCCAGTGCTGCAAGAATTTTTTGGTGGCCGGGTTCAGCCGACTGGTGGGAATAAAGTAACCATTGATTAACATCTGGATTTAACCGTACTGCACACAATGCCGCAACACTACATATAAAACCATCGACCAGTACCGGTAGTCCGTGTTGGGCACTACTTATATAAGCCCCGGTCAGTGCGGCAATCTCGAGGCCACCAACATGCCGTAACACATGAAGTGGTTGTTGCATGTTGTCGCGATGTAACTTTATTGCCGCATCAACCAGTGATATTTTTTGAGAGATACCTTTATTATCCAGGCCTGTGCCTGGACCGACGATTTCTTTTGCTGGTAGATTAAGCAAAACACACGCCACAGCAGATGCAGATGTGGTATTGCCGATGCCCATTTCACCACCAATAAAAAGTTGCGCGTCTTTTTCGACGGCACGTGTAACGGCTTGCCTGCCAAGACCCATTGCTTCGGTTATTTGTTTTTCATCCATAGCCGGGCCGTGTTGAAAATTATTGGTACCGGCCGCCACTCTCGATTTAAAAACCCCGGGCAAGTCATCATGATCTGTTACCGTGCCTACGTTAATCACTTCCAGCGTGGCCCCCAATGATCGCGCCAATACATTGATAGCAGCACCACCCGTGGAAAAATTTTTCACCATTTCCAGTGTGACTGATTGAGGAAAGGCAGAAATACCCGCTTCGGTAACACCGTGGTCAGCGGCAAACACAGCAATATTTACCCGTTCCAGTGTCGGACAGGTTTGTGCCTGCAGGCTTGCCAGCTTTATGGCCAGTTGTTCCAGTTGACCGAGGGCACCCGGTGGTTTAGTCAGGCTAGCTTGCCTGTTGGTTGCAGCTTTTAGTGCAGCACTATCAATAGATGCGACCGGATCCGTGACCCAGTTAACTTCAGGGCTCATGATTTATGATCCATTATGCTCTTTTATTATTAAGGGCAGGCCCGCTACTGTCAGGGTCACGCGTTGACAAGACTTTGCCAGTGATTGATGTAATTGTCCGGCTTCATCGCAATAACGACGGGCCAGGGCATTATCAGGAATTATGCCGCTGCCGGTTTCATTGCCGACAAAAATAATGTGTCCCGGTAATTCCGCCAGGGTATCGAGTAGCGCCTGGACTTGTTCTGCCAGTAGATCCGGGTTCGGTTGCATTAATAAATTGCTTAACCAGAGTGTCAAACATTCCACTATCACAACCTGTCCTGGTCGGCAGTGGTTTTTGAGTGTGTCGGCAAGGGCCAGGGGTTCTTCTACCAGTAACCATTCGGCCGGACGACTGGCCTGGTGTTGGCGAATTCTTTTTTCCATTTCTTCGTCACTTTCTTCACCATTGGCGGTCGCTGTGGCGAGATAGGTCACGGTGCCACCCAGGTGCATGGCACGTTCCTGGGCCAGCCTGCTTTTTCCAGAACGTACGCCACCCAGGATAAGCTCAAACATGGGCCGGTTCTTTTTTAGGTAAATCATATAGCTGGTTCAGGGCTGTATCGATGAATGCAATATCAAGGTGTTTTTCCAGTTCATCGGCAAGTCTGTCCAGCTGGTTTTCCCGCAGTTGTTCATAATCTATGGCAGCCTGTTTTTTAAGTCCGGCCCAGGACAACAGGGCGTCGCAGGCCGGTTTGCTATTAAAAATGCCATGTAAATAAGTGCCCGCTACCAGGTTGTCACTGGAGACAGCACCATCATTACGATCTGCAAACTTGATCAATGGACGATCCAGGCTGGGGCCTTCGGAAATACCGGCGTGGATTTCATAACCTGTTACTTTTGTGTTGTTGATTGTTAACCGGCCTTTGACATTTTTGAGAATTTTATGGGTTTGTAAGCGGGTTGTCATGTCCAACAGGCCCAGCCCGTTACTGTTGCCCGTACATCCTTCGATACCTTCACTATCAATAATTTCCTGGCCCAGCATTTGAAAACCACCACATATACCCAGTATTTTTCCCTGGTAGCGCAGGTGTCTCTGGATGGCTTCGTCCCAGCCTTTACGCTTGAGCCAGTTCAGGTCGTCCCGGACACTTTTTGATCCGGGTAAAATAATCAGGTCGGCAGGGGGGATGTCTTCATCGGGGTCGATGAATTGAAAATTGACACCAGGGTGTAAACGTAACGGATCAAAATCAGTGTGATTACT
>VAPH01023750.1_pt1 | contig 20801 bp, 21 predicted proteins | sample 3393861 | NCBI WGS metagenome assembly VAPH01 (sample SAMN08290439, study PRJNA428436) | hydrothermal vent metagenome | isolation source: Deep-sea hydrothermal vent chimney | place: Atlantic Ocean: South-mid Altantic Ridge | reverse complement strand
CTAAAAGGACTTCAGCACGATTGCAGAAGTCCTTTTTTATTTATGAGGGTCCCGCTATTAATCAAAACCTCTGTTTTCTACCTTTGGCAATGAGGGTTATTAACGATAATAAAGAAAACCCAAAAGCAGTTAACAACCAGATTACTGGAAGCAAACCCAACACCTTGCCGAACAGTTTCTGCTGACGAGACGCCAACTTCACCCGTTTAATCAGTTTCCCCTTTTTAGCCCCCTTTGTCGAAATATTTTCCAGGGATTTAACGCCACTGATCTTGGCAAGAGTATAGGCTTCTACTGGTGCTTTCCTTGCCTTGCTGGCCACCAGTGCCAGATCTTCAGCGTTATCAACACGCTTGATAACGGCCATAGCCGGGCCGGCCCCCAGGGCATCGACAAGCTCGCTGAAATGGCTCACCATTTTCCTCAGGCTTCGATAGTCACCCGTCTTGCGGGCATCCGAAAGTGCCATCCGAATCTGTTTCCGGAACGGTTTGGAAAAACGCCTGCCACGCCAGAAGGTCTTGAACAGGGCCGGCCCCCAGGATAACTCTGGAGCTAACGTAAGTAATAATCCCACAGTCGATAGCCCTATGATGACTTCATCACCCTCTCCTCTATCGAGCTCTTTGTAGCCCTGTACCAGCAAATCCCGAATGTCGCCAATCACCAGCATGTCCAGCGTCATTGTTCCTATCAGCTCCGGAGTATCCGTGGCTTCACCGGTCAGGGCACCTGTCAGAAAGCGTTCCAGCAGGTAGATGTTGGAAGCCAGTGATGCGTTAGCCTCAAGTTCAATCTGCGAGGCAGAATATTGTGGATTGGGGGGTAAGTACTGACGACTAAACCGTGCAAGATACAGGGCCTCTTCCATCCTGTCTTCATTCATCAGCTCCATGGCCAGGCGTAATGGATCATCCGATAGCCATACAGGCGCATCGAACCTTTCGATGATCAGGGAGCCCGTGCCAGTAATGATTGTCAGCAATAATATAAACAGGGGTATTCGAGCCAACATTTGTTGATCCGGTTATCTTTGCAATTGGTAGTTCATCGGAAAAAACAGTACGTCGGGACAAATCATACTGTAAACTTATGACGAACACATTCACAATAGGTTCAGGTAATACTCATGTCAGTAGAATTTCTGGAAAAGTACAATGGTATTCTGCGCGGCGTTATGCAGTGGGAAAACCTTGACGATCTCTGGTCAGCTATTCGAGGTCAAAAGGGCGAAGGCTGGTATATTTATTCACCTGGACACGCTTTACCTGAAAAACTGGCCGACAGCGAGGAACTCGATCATTTCATTTCGCGTATGGATACATTATTACGCGAAGAACACGATGAAGATTACTGTGGAATCGTTTATACCGATGATTTTTCTAATCCGGCACTGGTAAAGATCTTTGACCCGAACAATCTTGGCACATCCTGCGGATCGAGCAAAACACCTTCTCAACCAGGCTGGATAATGAGTAGAAACAAACCTGTGCCATTGGGCACAGATATTGTCCTGTCAGGCAAGAGAAAACAGTGGTGGAGTAGACTTTGGAACTAATATTACCCCTGTATATGAAATAATTACATTTATATACATATATATAACAATAACTTATGTACTATTTTGAATTATTTTTCTCTAAATCATATGCAGCGTATTGAGAAATATAGTTTTTCCTGCTAAATTTGCCATAAATATATATTATTCACGTTAATCATACACCACGCAAGAGGTCGACCATGGAAACTAAAAAAACCTTTGCTCAATTACTGGTATTGCCCGCAATACTGGTCACTCTATCTGCTTCAGCAACAGAATTTGATCAACCCGGTGATGGACCATTCTTTGGTGAAGAAGCGAGCGGTCGATGGTTGATCGGTGGTAAATACGCTTCTATGTACAACAGTGATGACGGCATTGGTGAACAAGAATCGACAAACGCTGGTCTGATACTCGGCTATGAATTCGCTCGTCCAGTCTGGAAAGGTAAAGCAGCATTTGAATTTGAGTATCTGCCCACAACAAATAAAGGGGATATCAAGGGGGTCCCCTCCAGCAACCCAAGCATCTATCCTGCCGGTGGCGAATGGGAAAACCCCCTATACAGTGGTTATATCGCATACCGAACCGCAGGTCGGCTATATGCCAAGGGCAAGATCGGCATCGTCGCTTCCCGTTACAAGATAAGAACCACCGCTGTTGTTCAACAAACAGTAGATATTATTGATGACGTCCCCGTAACGGACCCAACAACAGGGCTACCTGTCGTTGACCCCGATACCGGCTTGCCAACGGGAGCTACCACACAAGTCGTCGTCGGGCAAAAAAATGTAGGCCCAGCAGTAGGGGAAGCATTAATCGTTCAGGAAAACAAAACACAGATCGGTTATGGCCTAGGTCTAGGTGTACACATTACTAAGAATTTCGATCTGGAGTTTGAATACGAAGGCAATCAGGGCAAGGCTCAACTCTATAACTTTGGCATTAACGCAATCGTAAAATTACCCTAACGGCAGCAGCAATAACTTTATTCGGTCAGCTCCTTAGTTAGTCGCTGGCCTCTTTTTTGCTCATAGAAACTGGCCAGTAGGGTGCAATCACAGGGTTCAGTAGTGCATAGGCATCCCTCAATGCCTGTTCAACTTTGTCTGAATCTGGCGCTGTAGAAAAAACAAAGCCCAGATAACTCGTCCCTTCGGGCAAGGGTGATACGCGGTATCCTTCACGTAGACTAATCTCAATATCGTCAATGTATGGCACCTTTTCAGCCCTCATAACGCCCTCAACACGGCGCAGGATACCGGCAGTTTCTGTCGGTAGCATAAGAACACCTGCCGCACCGTCCTTAAGTTCCTGTGGCAATTCCAGACCAATAGCATTCGCAAGCACCAGCTGTTCAAGTGAATATCCCGTACCAAAAGTCAGCAAACGGCTACAAAGACCACCAATCGTCCTGGCTGCCATCTCTATCAGCCATGCACCCTCTTTATTAAGGCGGCATTCAGCATGGACTGGCCCGGTAACCAGACCAAATGCCCGACAGGCATTTTGTACTGTTTCTATTAGAATTTGCCTTTCATTCGGCGAAATCCTTGCGGGAGAAATGTAATAGGTCTCTTCAAAATAGGGCCCCTCCATCGGATCAGGTTTATCAAAGATAGCGAGTATATCGAGCTGCCTGTCAGACAATATCCCCTCGATAGCAAACTCCCTTCCATCAATAAACTGCTCCAGAAGAAGATGGTTTTTTTCATATAAATCAGTCTGTTCTGAAATAATTCTAAGACTTCGCTGCACTCCCCGATTAAGACTCTCGTACGTATTGGCGCGTATCACCCCCCTGCTGGCCGATAATGCCAGGGGCTTGATGACACAGGGAAAACCGAAATACGGTTCGTCAAACAATTGTTGCTCACTTGCCTCCACGACCAAAAATGCTGGCACCCGTATACCTGCCTGATGCAGACAACGTCGTGATAAATCTTTACGTCTGGCCAGTCGAACAGCCGTGGGGGGGTTCTGCTGCAGACCGGTTTTTTCAGCGAGCTTAGCGGCAAGCTCGAGTGTACTGTCATCGGTTCCAATAACCGCATCGTATTGCCGCTGTTTGAACAACTCTAACAGGATGGGAAGCGCGGACTGATGATCCTGGAGGGGAACATCAATACCTGCCGAATGTGGCGAAGAAATAGCCCATTCGCCCTCGGAAGCAATATTAATCTCCAGGTCGAGTGAAAGAGCGGCCCTGACATAGGGCTGAATACGATAGCTTTCAGGCGGAGATATAAGTAATACGCTGTGCCTGTTCGTGTTAAAGGGTCGTTTGTTAACTTGATTTAGCCGCCACAACCGCCGACACCACAACCACCACCGCCGCCGCCACCACAGGCACCAGAACCACCCACTGACTCGAACACATTATTAAAAACAAAACTGGCGCCTGTTGGCCCCTCACGAAAGTCGATTTCACAACCCTTCAGGTAGCCAAGTGCGATAGGATCAACAAGTATATTGCAGTCATCGTTGCCAAGCTGGCTATCAGATTCAAGTTTTTCCTCGGCATACGTCATACCATAGGAAAGACCGCTACAGCCGCCTCCGTGGATAAACACTCTTATGCCAGCAACATCTTCTTCCACCTGCTCAAGCAGTTCGCCCATTTTTTCAAGTGCAGTATCTGTAATTGACATCATGTCGCCCGTAATTTCAGTCTGAAAAGCCGCTTCACCCATAGTTATACTCCTGTACAGTATTGTTTAGAATCTAATATTAGCAGAGATATGGGGACGATTAATTATAATTTCACCCTAAAAAACACCGCTATTATTCATGAATTAATAGAGCGGCCCTTAATCTCTGCGAGAATAGATATAATCTCAGTATACTTGAATATGAACAATCTCTTTTCTAACCTGTATCTAATGGAGATCTCTCGATGGAAGGTGAAGAAAAACTTGCTGAACAAATCAGAAAATTGACTGAAATCGGTATCTCTCTGTCAGCAGAAAAAGAGACTACCCGCCTGCTCGAATCTATCCTTATTGGTGCAAAAGAACTCAGTAATGCTGATGCTGGCAGCCTGTATTCAGTTATTGAGGATGATAAAGGCAACAGGATGATAAAAATGGAAACAATGCACACTGATTCACTCGGAATCCACGAAGGCGGCATCAGCACGAAGGCGGTTACTTTACCGGCTATTCCTTTATTGAATCCAAATGGATCAGAGAATCACCGGAATATCATTTCGTACAGTATAAATTCAGGAGAAACCGTCAATATTGAAGATGTTTATCATCACGACGGTTTTGACTTTGCTGGAATGCGTAAATATGCCGAAAAACTGGGCTATCGACCTCAATCCATTCTCTCCATTCCGATGAAAAACCACACCGGGGATGTAATTGGAGCGCTGCAGTTGATTAATGCCTTGTCAGAAAAGACAGGTGAAATAATTAAATTTTCGCGCACTGCGCAGGAATTAGTTGAGTCACTTGCCTCACAAGCGGCAATTGCCCTGACGAACCAGCAACTAATTGACGAACAAAAGAACTTGCTGGAATCGATTATCCAGCTAGTTGCGACAGCCATCGATGATAAATCCCCCTACACCGCTGGCCATTGCCGACGTGTTCCAGTACTCACTATGATGCTGGCAGATGCAGCACATGAGTCCCAGACAGGACCATTTAAATCTTTTCATATGACAGACGAAGAACGATATGAACTTGAGATTGCCGCCTGGCTGCATGATTGCGGTAAAATTACCACACCGGAATATGTCATCGACAAAGGAGCGAAACTTGAAACAATCCATGATCGAATCACCGAAATAAGCACACGCTTTGAATTACTAAAACGTGATGCGGAAATAACACTGATCCGAAAATACCTTATGGAAAATGCATACAATACAGCCGAAATGGATAAAAATATTACGACGGAATTAGGGGCAATGATTACTAAACTTGACGATGACCTCAGCTTTGTCCGTGCACACAATACCGGTGGAGAGTTCATGGCGGATGCGGACATAAAAAGAATACGGGGAATCAGCCGCACTAGCTGGAAACACCAATCTGAGACACGACCCTTGTTGAGTGACAATGAAGTTTATAACCTGACTATTGCAAAAGGAACATTAACTCCCGAAGAAAGAGAGATCATTAATCATCATATCGTCACCACAATCAATATGCTGGAGTCTCTACCCTTTCCCAAACACCTCAGTAATGTTCCAGAATTTGCCGGTGGACATCACGAACGTGTGGATGGCAAAGGCTACCCAAAAGGCCTGACTCGAGATCAGATATCAGTGCAGGCTCGCGTCATGGGAATAGCCGATATTTTTGAGGCACTGACAGCCTGCGACCGACCCTATAAGAAAGGGAAAACACTGTCCAATGCACTTCGTATCCTTGGCCTCATGTGTGAAGACAATCATATCGATCCAGATCTATTTCAGCTATTTGTCGATAAAAATATTTTTCAGGCATACGCTGATGAATACATGAACCCTGAACAAATCGATAAGGTAACTCTTGAGAATATCCCGGGTATCAAGCTATAAATAACTGATTCACCTTTAATCTCTAAAGTGTTTAGGGTAAAACGGCTTTATTTCCGGTACAATTCGCGGATCAATCACACAGCATTACAGGTTAGACAACATGAGTAGAATGGTTAACTGTCAGGTACTAAAGAAAGAAGCTCCCGGGCTGGAACAGGTTCCCCACCCAGGCGAGCTTGGTATTCGAATCTATGAAAATATTTCAGCTGAAGGCTGGCGTCAATGGCTGGATCGCCTGACGATCATCATGAATGAAATGCAACTCAGTACTGCTGATCCTCGGGCTCTGAAAATTATTGAACAACACATGAAAGGTTTTTTATTTGGTGAAGGTGAAGAGGGACAAATGCCAGCAGGCTTTCAACCGCCACCGGCAAAGAAATAAACCAGGCACATTTAGACCATCATACTGGCCTTGTCCATCAGAGCCTTCATCTCACGCACAGCTGCCGGCAAGCCTGTGAAAACAGCCCGGGCGATAATAGCATGACCGATATTTAGATCAGCTATACCCCTGATTGCCGCTATCCGCTCAACATTGTGGTAATGCAGGCCATGGCCTGCATTGACTTTAAGCCCCCTACTTTTTCCATAGTCGACGGCTTCCACTATCGATTGAAACTCTCGGTCAGCCGCTTCATCAGTCTCGGCATCTGCAAAATGCCCAGTATGTAATTCAACCCCCTTTACCCCAGCATTAATGGAAGCATCAAGCTGTTCTGGATCAGGATCGATAAATAATGAAACCAGGATACCCGCATCATGCAAACGTTTAACCCCTGTAGCTATTCTGGCCAAATTCCCTAACACATCCAGTCCACCTTCAGTAGTAAGCTCCTCGCGTTTCTCTGGCACCAGACAAACCTCTTCCGGTAAAGTTTTGATGGCGAGCCCAATCATCTCATCGGTAACGGCCATCTCCAGATTCATGCGTGTCTGGATGGTCTGCCGCATGATGGCCAGATCCCTGTCCTGAATATGTCTGCGATCTTCACGAAGATGTAAGGTAATACTATCGGCTCCGGCCTGCTCAGCAATGAAAGCGGCCTGCACAGGATCAGGATAGACGGTTCCTCTTGCCTGACGGATAGAGGCGACGTGATCGATATTTACACCGAGTTTTAATCTAGTCATGGATTTACGGTTTACGTTATTTGGTCTTTGGTCTTTGGTCTTTGGTCTTTGGTCTTTGGTCTTTGGTCTTTGGTCTTTGGTCTCCATGATTTTGACTTACGACTTACGACTGAAGTCCTGATAATACCTGATGAAACACCCGTCGGCTATGTAACGGTTTACCCGCCAACTGTCTGTCCATCAGGTAGCGAATCAGTCTACGGCACTCTTTCAAACTCTCTTTGTCGTAAAATACTTCATGGTAAAAATCCAGTAAACTTTTACCCTTGATGTAGATGCCCTGCTCTTCAGGCTGATATTCCCTTACCGTTTGCGAGACGAGTCTTGGCCCTTGCTCTGGAATGTACTTGTATTGGCCGTTTTCTACAACAGGCCGAGATGATCCTGCTTCGTGGTGCAGTATCAAGCCATACCCACTCTGACTGAGAAGTTCTTTTTCAAATCGTCTCAGCGCATGCTGTATCGGAACACCCTGATAGATTTCATCAAGAGTCCTACCGTAATAATCAAACAGGCTTTCATGTGCATCATACCGATGTAACAATTTCAGCAGTAATTCATTCAGGTAAAAAGCGGCGTATCTTTGCCCAGCGGCCAGTTCTCTTGCATGGCCAGTAGCCTCAATGCTGGTAAGTAGGGGTAGCTCCCCTTTACCACTCCAACCCAGCAAAAGTGATTGAAACGGCATAACCAGGGCACGTTTTCGGGACTTCGGGTTTCTAACGCCACGGGCAAGTAAACCGACTCGACCGTATTGCCAGGTAAAGACTTCAATAATCAGGCTCGTTTCGCGAAAGGGTCTGGCATGCAACAGAAAAGCTGGCTGTGACTGTACTCTCATTCTTCCTCTATATATCCGATCGAGCGTAACATCACCGCATCATCAGACCAGTTTTCTCTCACCTTCACCCAAAGCTGCAGAAATACTTTTCGTTCAAAATAGGACTCCAGATCCTCTCTGGCATGCGTACCGACAGTGTGTAATTTTTCACCTTTCTTACCAATGATTATGCCTTTTTGACTCTCTTTTTCTACCCAGATGATAGCCTCTGCCCGTATCAGTGACTCCGTCATCTTTAACTGCTGGATTTCTACCGCAAGTGTATAAGGAATTTCATCGCGCAGTTGGCGAAAAAGTTTCTCCCTTATCGTTTCTGAAATGATAAATCGAGCACCTTTGTCTGTCGTCTGCCCTTCAGGAAACAGGAGAGGACTTTCCGGAAGATACTCAGGTAAAACATCCATTAATGATTGAACATTAGTTCCATAGGCAGAGGAAATAGGGATAATCTCTTTAAAATTGTGTAGTTGTGAGGTGAATTCAATCAATGGCAGGAGTTGATTCTTATTTTTCAATTTATCAATTTTGTTAATCAACACTATCAGATTCATTTTTTCCTGCTGTACCAACTTCAGGGCATGATGGTCCTCTTCCTTCCACCCTTCAGATGTGATCATCAGCAGGGTAACATCAACCCCTATCAGAGCATTCGCGGCGGTCTTATTCATGATCTGGTTGATATAGCGTTTGCTACCAAGATGTACCCCAGGCGTGTCCACAAAAACCATCTGAGATTCTTCTGTTGTACAGATACCCAGTAAGCGATGGCGTGTGGTCTGAGGCTTAGGCGATGTAATGCTGATTTTCTTGCCTATGATGCGATTCAATAATGTCGACTTGCCTACATTTGGTCGCCCCAGTATGGCAATAAAACCTGCGCGGAAAGCTTTTGTCATATGGGCACCTCTATTAATTCTGGATAGGTCAGATTGCATTCCAAATTGTACATATCAGGGCAAGGATCGCACGTAATAGCTAGCTATTGCGAAGATTCTTAACGCAGAGAGAGACGATTTGGGATGGAAGTTGAATATTCATGGATTAACAGAGGTGCCCATAAGCCCTGATTATCTAGAAATGGCCCGTAAGGCCTTTTCAGCAGAATCCTGCTCAGCCTTACGACGGCTAGCACCTCGCCCACAGAATACTTGCTTGCCTTCTGCTATCAGACACTGCACTTTGAATGACTGCTTGTGTGGAGGACCGCTTATATCGAGAATGGTGTATTCAGGGAGTTTCTGTGATTGTTGCTGTAAAAACTCCTGCAGGCGGGTCTTCGGGTCTTTAAGGATTTTATGCGGTTCACACAAAGCAAGTCTGTCGGCAAATATCCGGGTGACAAATTGTCGACAGGGCAGCATTCCTCCATCAAGATAGATGACACCGATAATTGCCTCTACGACATCAGAAAGAACGGAGTCTCGCCCCTGATCACCGCTTTTCAGTGCACCCGGACCGAGAATTAGATACCTCCCCAGATCTAATTCTCTACCAAGTTCTGCCAGAGTTTCCTGTCTGACCAGGTTCGCACGCAATCGGGTCAATTGCCCTTCATCTGCATCAGGAAACCTTTCACAAATCGTATCTGCAATGATAAAACCCAGTAGACTGTCTCCAAGGAATTCCAGTCTTTCATAGTTATCCGAGCCGTGGCTTCTATGTGTTAATGCACGTATTAACAGCTCTGGCCTGGAATTGAAATTATAGTCCAGTGACTTCTGAAGCCTCTGTATCTTTTCATTACCTAAGTGGGACTTCGACACTATTTTCGAATTCCAGCAATGCGCTGATATTGTAGGCCATGGGGATTACCCTTTCATAATTAATGCTTATCACCTTGGTATTTCTTATTTTTCTAATCTTCAGCGCCTCGTTTAAATTTAACAAGTCAGCCGCCATGTCAATATAAAGTGTATTATCGATTTTATCCAGAATCTGTCGACGGCTCCAATTTCCAACGCCTGGCGTTTTCCCAAGAGATTCAAGCGCATGTGTAACCTTATTGTTATCAAGATATGCAGGAACCAGCTTCATTGTAACCAAAGAAAAAAGAACGATCAGAGCGGCCACGCCGATAAGGCCCCACATTGATGCACCTTTTTGATTACTGGCACGTTTAAAATTCTCCATATACTCTCCTCCTATACACAAAAATAATTAGTCGTTACCTCGCGCATTTAGCACAGTGCCAATCCTGCTCCAGTTAACACCACCACCATTGGACCAATTCCATGAAAACCAGATATAAAATGCCTTGCCGACCACATTCCTGTCTGGTACAAAACCCCAGTAGCGACTGTCATTGCTATAGTTCCGGTTATCACCCATAACAAAATACTGACCTTTCGGAACATCAAACCTCATTGTTTGCGAACTACGTCGTCGTGGATCAATTAATATATCATGCTTCACATTATCCAGATCTTCCGTTAATTTATTCAATGAAAGTTTTCGACTGACACCATTCCTGAATTTGTATTTTCCATCAGCCTTTTGCTGCATTAGCTTACCATTGATATAAAGCTTTTCGGCTTTGTATTCAATTTTGTCTCCGGGCAGACCGATTACCCTTTTAACAAAATTCAATTTTGGGTCATGAGGAAACCGAAAAACCATAATATCCCCCCGTTTTGGATCTGAAATGGAGATCACTTTTTCGTTGATGACGGGAAGTCTGATACCGTAACTAAATTTGTTCACCAGAATAAAATCACCAATATTTAGCGTGGGTAGCATAGAGCCTGAAGGGATCCTGAATGGCTCCGCGATGAATGAGCGCAGAATAAAAACGATCAGTATGACGGGGAAAAAGGCCTTGGCATATTCAACCAGCAGAGGATCCCTGGGAGCTTCAGCACTTAGGCCATCGCTTACGGCTCTTCGGCGAGCAAGAAAAAGAGAATCAAATAACCAAACAGCCCCACAGGCCAACAGCGCAATAAAAAGTATAAATGAAAAATCCATCTTTAGTCCTCCGAGACCTTTAACACAGCAAGAAAGGCTTCCTGTGGAATTTCCACTGAACCTATCTGCTTCATGCGTTTTTTACCTGCTTTCTGTTTTTCCAACAGCTTGCGCTTACGGGTAATGTCACCACCGTAACATTTTGCTGTAACATTCTTTCGCAGTGCCTTGACTGTTTCTCTCGCAATAATCTTACCGCCAATTGCAGCCTGTATGGCGATATCAAACATCTGCCTGGGAATAATCCCACGCATCACCTTAATCAGATCACGCCCTCGAAAAAGGGCATTACTTTTGTGTACGATGACAGAAAGTGGACCTACACGTTCACCATTGATTAATACGTCGACTCTGACCACATCTGCTGCTCTGAATTCCAGAAATTCATAATCCATCGAGGCATAACCACGGCTAACTGACTTCAGTCGATCAAAGAAATCCAGCACCACTTCACTCATTGGCAACTCATAGGTCAACCTAACCTGCCGACCGAGATACTGTATATCTTTCTGTACACCACGTTTATTATTACAAAGCCGCATCACACTGCCGACATATTCCTGTGGCATCAATAAATGTGTGACGATAACAGGTTCTCTGATTTCATCAATCAATGAGATATCTGGCAAGCGTGCAGGGTTATCAACACGGACTACCTCTGATTTTTTAGTCAGGACTTCGTAAATGACCGTCGGGGCAGTCGTAATCAGGTCAAGATCATACTCTCTTTCCAGGCGTTCCTGAATAATTTCCATGTGTAGCATGCCAAGAAACCCGCAGCGAAAACCATGCCCCAATGCATCGGAGTTTTCTGGCTCAAAATAGAGTGAGGCATCATTCAGGCTTAGTTTTTCAAGTGCATCACGAAAGCTAGGATAATCACCTGAATTGATAGGATACAAACCCGAAAATACGCGCGGCTGAGATTCTTTGAACCCTGCCAACGCCTCATCTGTCGGGCGGTCACGCAGTGTCACTGTATCACCGACCCGTGCACTGCGGATATCTTTGATGCCGGCAACCATGAAACCGACTTCACCACAGCGCAAGATACCTGTCTCGGTACGTTTTGGCGTAAAGACACCAACATTATCGACAATGTACTCACTGCCAGTAGCCATCAAGCGAATCCGGTCTTTTTTCTTTACTTCACCCTCAACGATACGAATCAGAGAAACAGTGCCCAGGTAATTATCAAACCAGGAGTCAATAATCAGGGCTTTTAATGGCGCATCTGGGTCTCCTGATGGGCACGGAAGATCATGAACAATGGCCTCCAGCACCTCCTTTACGCCCAAACCGCTTTTAGCGCTGGTTTCGATGGCCTCCGATGCATCGATACCAATTACATCCTCAATTTCAGCACGTACACGGTCAGGCTCGGCGGCTGGCAAGTCAATCTTATTGAGCACGGGAAGTACTTCAAGGCCGATGTCAACGGCTGTATAACAGTTTGCAACCGTCTGTGCTTCAACCCCCTGTGCCGCATCAACGATCAGCAAGGCACCTTCACATGCCGTCAGAGATCGTGAGACTTCATAAGAGAAGTCAACGTGGCCGGGCGTATCAATAAGATTTAACTGGTATGTTTGACCATCATCTGCCTGGTAATCCAGGTGAACACTTTGTGCCTTGATCGTAATACCTCGCTCGCGCTCGATATCCATCGAATCCAGCACCTGCTCATTCATCTCACGTTCTGTCAGCCCACCGCATAGCTGTATGAATCGATCAGCCAGGGTAGATTTACCGTGATCGATATGAGCGATAATCGAGAAATTTCTGATGTGATCTGTCGCAGACTCATGCACGCGGCAGGTCCCCATAAATTAAAGTGCAAATTATACGCTATTGAAGGTACCGAGAGGAAAGTGATTCCCCTCGGGAGAATAATTAATAGAGGTACCCTATGGTTTTAGCACAAGAAACTGTGATCCATTGCCTCGTCTTACCAATACTGCAGCAGGCCGGCCTTTCTTCAATGATCCAGCAATGGCCTTGTACGTCTCAGCATTCCTGACCTTTTTCTTATTTAGCAAAAGAAGCACATCACCCTTTCTGATCCCTGCATTCGCCGCCGCTGAATTTGCTTTAAGCTGGACGACAAGAACACCATAATCCAGATCCAGTAATTTTTTCTCCTCCCGGGATAAATCACGCACATAGATGCCGAGCAGATCGGGTGTGTCTTTTTTCAAATTATGCTTTTTTGTATTCAAAATAGCTACGTCTGATTCTGGGAGCTGACCAATGCTTATTTTCACATTTCGTGATTTTCCAGCGCGCAAAACTTTTAAAGTTGCAGTTGTCCCAACCTTGCTGCGCCCAACATAAAACGGCAGATCTGAAGAAAGTCTGACGGGTTTACCGTTGTATTCAACTATCACATCCTGCACCTGTAAATCTGATTTTGATGCCGGACTATCTGGAAGAACAGATGAAACCAGCGCACCAAAAGGCTTGTCCATATCAAAGGCTTCAGCCAGATCACGATTTACATCCTGGATGGTCACGCCAAGCCAGCCGCGCTTAACTTTCCCACCAGCACGCAGTTGATCGGCAACCTGTATTGCCAAATCGATAGGAACGGAAAACGCCAGGCCCATGTAGCCGCCTGAACGGCTGTATATCTGGGCGTTGATCCCCACAACCTCACCATCCATATTGAACAATGGACCACCCGAATTACCCGGGTTAATCGCTACATCCGTTTGAATGAAAGGAATATAATTTTCGTTTGGCAGGCTTCGACCCTTGGCAGAAACAATACCCGCCGTCGCGGTATTCTCAAAACCGAAGGGTGAGCCGATTGCCAATACCCATTCTCCAACCTTTAGTTCATCTGGTTTACCCGGTTTCAAATAGGGCAAATTTTTTGCTTCAATTTTCAACAAAGCAACGTCACTGCGTTTATCAGTACCGATTACTTTTGCCAGCATTTCCCGTCTGTCCGTCATGCGGACAACAATTTCATCAGCATTGTCTACCACATGTGCAGAAGTCAACACATAACCATCTGCAGAAATAATAAAGCCTGAGCCGAGGGACCTAATACTGGGATGTGGGTATGTTCCCTGTGGAGACTGCGGTAACTGACCAAAGAATTTCTCAAAGAATTCATAGAAAGGACTGTCTTGCGGCAGATCGGGTAGACGTAACTCTCCCGACCCCGATTGTAAAGACTTTGATTTTTGCTTGGTACTTATATTAACCACTGCCTTACCCTGTTCTTCAACCAGGTGTACAAAATCGGGTAATGCATTTGAATTTGCATTAGCTGTAACTGTCGCAAATGAAATGAACAGGAACAGAGCTGGTAGCATTAATAACTTTTTCATGAGTTGATCCTCGGAACTACAAAACAGAATTAAAATAAAATACATAAAGATACTATAAGGAAAGAAGTGTGAAGGTTTATTCTCGATCAAGTACTACGGGCTGAAATAATGTCGAAAAATAGCTGGGTCTTACAATTTGGCTGACAACTATAAACGGTACCAAAGCACTTCCTGACCCAGATAATATAGCGGCAAATTCACCCTTTTCAATACCCTCTCTATAAGCAATTGTTTCGCCCGTGATTGTACCAGGAACCCGCATCAACCATAGAAGCAGATAGATCGACAGCGAAGAAAGTACCAAAGCTATTCTGTTCAGGCCAATAATTGCCTGATCTCCGGGCCTCACATTTGCAGGTTTTTTTACAATAACCCGCCATCGCCTGTTGCCGTTGCCAAACAGTGTCTTCAACGGTGCTGTGCCACACATACCGTTGGATACGCAGGACTGACAACCTGCGTAGGTAATGGGAAAATACTTTCATACCGACCCTGGAGGGAGATGACGAAGCCCCGTTCTAACCGTATCATTTCTTTACTTGGAGCCTCTGATCAAATCTGATTGTTGAGTGCCTTCTTTTTAGGGCGCCCTTCAATGTTTGCGTACCAACGCATCGCTAATTATCTTTATAGCGGCTGCCGGCACTTCACCAATAGTCGTAATCAAGTAACCATCGATAACCTGTGTATAGGAGTGAACCGCCCCCATTTGATCAAGGCCGATCTCAGATGTGGGGCTACTCATTTTTTCTATAAATACCGACACCCCCGCCAGGCCATCACTTAAAATCATGTGCTCTATCTGCTTAGACTCCATGGGTATGGATTGCTGAAGAATATTGACCAGCCTGTAACCTTCCGGCAAGGTAGAAAACTGCCAGTTTGAATCTTTCAGTGGTGTGTTGACAGGTGGCCTCTTGCTATTATGCCATTCAAGTGTATTCTTGTTCGTCTTTGGCAATAATGCTGAATCAGGGATCTCTCCACCAATTTCTATCATGGCAAACATATACTGCTCAATCACATTCTCGACGTTATCTATCAACGCAGATCTCAATAACAGGCCGGAGTCCTGATCAGCCCACAGCTCATAACCATATCGAAAACCATCACGCGGAAGTATTTGCAAGCGAGTAACAGGTCTGTCTGCAATTCTATCAACACCCTCCGTAGAAATAAGATAATTATTAGAGAGCCCTGCGAGATTATTGACCATGAAACCTGGAAAACCCGTTTCCTTATTAGAACGAAGTCCCGCATGACCCATTTTCTTTTCAGGCAAGATACACAGTACCCTTTCAGGATCTCTAATAACTTCACGTGGAACACCGTTTAAGGAATACAGACGCTCGCGTACAGCCCCATTCTGTATTTTGTGAATTACACGCATAGTATGTATATGCTTGTCATCAATATGTAAAAAAACACCGTCATAGTTAACGTTGTTCACCGCATGATTCATTTTTTTAAGCAAGTCTATGCCCTGATTTTCTGCCCAGGCATAAGGTATCAAGGCCAGGTAAACCAGCAGTAGAAAATGCAGTTTTGATTTCATTAATGTGAGTCGGTACGGGGATTATATCCAACAAAATGCGAATAGGACCATATGCCTGTCATATCACTGGCGGGATTATATTCATTGTGTTCAATCAGTAACCGGTTGATCCTTTCACGTATATTCTCATTTTTGCTGTTGGCAACAATTAGATCATATTCCTGGTTTTTCCCGACCATGGTATCTGGGGTATCCTGCTGCACGAGTAGAGGGACTGGGGCCGTGACGGGCGCGGAAAGCTCGGCAACTGTGGAGACCTGTTTCTCCTGTGTTTCCTGTAGTGCAGGCTTTTGCAGTAAAATGGCGATGCCTATCAGTGATGCCGCTACAGCAAGGCCCGCTAGCGGCCCACGCAAGCGTGTGCGCCTGCCCAGAGAGGCCGGTGCAAGCTGTACAGGCTCATTCGCCAAGGCCCGAAGAACCCGGTCACTAAAATCAGAAGAAAGAACAGGTGATAATTCATCACGCATGGCAGATCCATAGGTATTATACCGTCGCCACTGTTCACGAAGATCACTGTCTTCGTCCAGTTGTGTGATCAACCGTTCGGATTCTGCCTGATCCAGTTCACCATCTATAAAACATGATACATTCTCGTTCATTACATCTCTCACTCGAGCAAGGGTTTCAATTCTCGGTCGATAGCATCACGTGCCCTAAAAATTCTCGACCGGACTGTTCCTATCGGACAACCCATGACCTCCGCGATTTCATCATAGGACAATCCTTCAATTTCGCGTAAGGTAATTGCCACTTTCAAGTCCTCAGGCAATTGTTCTACCGCACGTGTCACCGCCTCTGCCAACTCCCTTGTTAAGGCATTGGCCTCCGGGGTTCCCGTTTCCCGCATCGCCGCACCGGCTTCGATTTGAACCGCATCTTCAACATCAATATCTGTTTTCGGCGGCCTACGCCCCTGTGAAATCAGATAATTCTTCGCTGTATTAACTGCAATGCGGTAAAGCCAAGTGTAGAATGCACTTTCACCACGAAAATTACCAATAGCACGATAGGCCTTGATCAGTGCCTCCTGGCATACATCTTCCACCTCAGCACTATCATAAATATATCGACTGACCAACTTGGCCAGACGATGCTGATATTTCACTACCAACAACCCAAAGGCCGCCTGATCACCCTGTTGAGTTCTCCTGACCAGGACGATGTCCGGAGTGTCCTCAGACATGCGCAACCCCGCGCCTGGCGCTTCGGCAGTACATCCTGACCATTAGTATTGATACTGTCTTCTGTGACATTATTATTCTATCAAAGTTCTCTGTTCAGACAAAAAACCAGGCCGCAAGGTCGACCCGATCACTGTATTGATTCTTCTTTAGATAACCCCCGCAAACTATAACATGCAGTGAGCGAACAGCAATGGGTAGCTCTTTGATTCTGGATATGTCAGATTGTGATTCAAGAACCTGTCATATTAAGCTAAGGGTATCACAGAGACTTGATACGCTGTAGCCGCATCGATTTCGGTGTGATTCTGTTTCATGGGCCAGTCGCCCCTGTTCCTCACTGAAACAATCACACTGGGGCGGTGCACCTACGGATTAATGGGAACACCCTAAACAGACACTGGATAAGGTTATAATCAATGGATAAAGGCGTAAGTGGTGGTGCAATGGCAAACAAGCATTTTGATGTCCTAGTAATTGGCAGTGGTCTGGCCGGTCTCGGTCTGGCTTTGCGGCTTGCTGACACGGCCTCTGTTGCAGTTATCTCAAAAGGTCAGCTTCATGAAGGATCCAGCTATTACGCTCAAGGCGGCGTCGCCGCTGTGCTGGGTAACAATGATTCTATACAGTCCCACAAACAGGACACGCTAGACGCCGGAGCTGGACTTTGCGACCCGGATTGCGTTGAATACGTCATCAAACATGGCCCTGAAAATATTCAATGGCTCATAGATCAGGGGGTTGGTTTTAGCCTCGACATGGATGGCAGGCATTACCATTTGACCCGTGAGGGGGGACACAGTCACCGACGTGTCATCCACGCAGCAGATGCCACAGGCAAGGCCATAGAGACCACACTGGAGCAGAAAACACGCAACCACCCCAACGTACACCTGTTCGAACACGTTATTGCCATTGATTTGATCACCAGCTTCAAACTGGATGGATCGAAGAACCGCTGCCTCGGCGCCTATATTCTAGACCAGAAAAATGGTGAAATCATGTCTGTCAGTGCCGCTAATACAGTACTGGCAACAGGGGGTGCATCTAAAGTATATCTTTACACCAGCAACCCTGACACGTCGACAGGCGACGGTATCGCCATGGCCTGGCGTGCCGGCTGCCGTGTTGCCAATATGGAGTTTGTACAGTTTCACCCAACCTGTCTTTACCACCCGGAGGCAAAATCATTTCTGATCTCAGAAGCCCTACGTGGAGAAGGCGCCCATTTATTACTGCCGGATGGAACGCACTTCATGAAGTACCACGATAAAAGAGGTGAAATGGCTCCCCGCGATATCGTCGCACGCGCAATTGACCATGAAATGAAGAAAGGCGGCCTGGACTCCGTCTATCTTGATATCAGCCATCGCCATCACGACTTCATCATCGAACATTTTCCAACCATCTATGCACGCTGCCTGAAGTTCGGTATGGACATCACCACCAGCCCTATTCCAGTGGTACCGGCGGCACACTATACCTGCGGTGGGGTGATCACTGATCTAGATGGTAAAACAGACGTCGAGGATCTCTATGCCATCGGTGAATGCACCTGTACTGGCCTCCACGGTGCAAACCGCCTCGCGAGTAACTCATTGCTTGAATGTCTGGTCTTCTCTCAGTCTGCCAGTCGCTCGATATTAAAGAACCTTAAGCAACCTCCTCCCCCCATTCCCGAACTGCCTCAATGGGATGAAAGCCAGGTCACCGATCCAGATGAACAGGTGGTAGTGTCACATAACTGGGATGAACTGCGTCGCTTTATGTGGGACTACGTCGGTATCGTCAGAACCAACAAGCGCATGCAGCGTGCTCAGAACCGCATCGAACTGCTAAAAGATGAAATTGAAGAGTTTTACAGCCATTTCAAGGTAGGTAACAACCTGCTTGAGTTACGCAACCTGGCTGTTATTGCCGAGTTAACGATACGTAGCGCACAACAACGCAAGGAAAGCCGCGGACTTCATTTTACACGGGATTATCCGGAGACCAACCGAGAATTAGATCAGATAAATACCCTACTGACCCCTGTTAATTTTAAGGGTGCCCTTAAAGCTTAAAGCCTGAAACATCATCTCTCGCGGAGTTCACAGAGGACGCGGGGAGATCAAAATCTTTCATTTCTGTAAAGCATTTAAAGCTTTTTCTTTTGCTTTCCCTGCGCGCTCTGCGAACTCCGCGAGAAAATTTGAACCGCGGCTACTGCAGTGGCCTTAACTATTCAAATAAACTACCAGCCGCCTGAAAAACAGACTGTTTATCGAGTCTGCTGCATACACCAATGAATATTGCTTCGAATCAATCCGCGTTTTGATCCTTAAAACAATCACCCAGCGACTTACAAAACTTTCAAGCACCTCCGCTTCCAGCCAACTGGATATTTCATTACTTTGAAACAGCAGCGACTCACCCTCCTGCAGACTGAGTCCATGAGTCATTGATTTTTCCATACTACTAATAAGTCGGTGCAAGCTGAAAATAATCAACATTGCAAAAATCAGGAGCAACAGAAAATTGAGACTGATGAAAAACAGCAGTAAGAGTGCCACAACATGTAGACTCGAAATCAGTAATATAAGGAATCGTGATCTAGCGGGACGAATGACAATCCGCTTGCCGCATTCTGCTAACGATGTTATAGACTTCATTGTCGGCCTCCCTGCCTTCACAAAGCCATTTCTGTAATTGCAGATCCGAGCAACTCAGCAGCGTCTCCAATTCGGCTTTAAGCCGATTATCCAGACTCCGCCAATGTTGATCAACAAAATGATTCAGGATGACATCCAGCTCTAACATACCGCGCCGACATTGCCAGTGTATTCTGCCTGGAACCTGGGCCATTACCGGCGAGCGACGCCTTGGCTTGCGGTTATTGCGGGATTCTATATCGCTAACCAACGGAGTACACTACACTAGGTTGCCCGTTTTAGCAGCATTTTACGTATGTTATGAATGGCCAGCGCAGGGTTCAAATCACGGGGACAGACCTCAACACAATTCATGATGCTGTGACAACGGAACAAACGAAAAGGATCTTCCAGTTCATCAAGGCGTTCGTTGGTTGCCTTGTCACGGGAATCCACCAGAAACCGGTAAGACTGCAGTAGGGCGGCAGGCCCCAGGTATTTGCCAGGGTTCCACCAGAAAGATGGACATGCCGTTGAACAGCACCCACAGAGGATGCACTCATAAAGTCCATCCAGCTTCTTCCTCTCTTCATCCGATTGTAAACGCTCGATTTCCGGCTCCGGTTCATCGTTCATTAACCAGGGCTTTATAGTGCGGTACTGGCGGTAAAAGGACTCCATATCAACAATCAGGTCACGAATCACCGGCATGCCTGGCAGTGGGTTTAAGTTGATAGGCTGCTTCAGCGAACTCAATGGTGTAATACAGGCCAGTCCATTGCTACCGTTAATATTCATTGCATCCGAGCCACAAACACCTTCACGACAGGAACGGCGAAATGACAGGCTTTCATCCTGTTCTTTCAACAGCAGGATAGCATCAAGAAGCATTTTTCGACCTTCAAGCCTTGACTCATCCAGTTGGTAGTCCTGCATATAAGGTTTGCTGTCCTTGTCCGGGTTGAAGCGGTAAATGGAGAAGTGAATCATTTAAAGGGCACCTCTATCAATTCTGGATAGCTCAGATTGTATTCCACAATTGTTCATATCAAGACAAGGATCGCACGCAATAGCATGGCTATTG